>ENA-OPSJ01001804-OPSJ01001804.1-human-gut-metagenome-genome-assembly--contig:-NODE-1804-length-15239-cov-3.253688_pt1 | contig 15239 bp, 15 predicted proteins | sample MGYA00241801_ERZ501893 | MGnify/ENA primary metagenome ERZ501893 (study PRJEB25962, sample SAMEA2042219) | human gut metagenome | biome: human gut; feature: human-associated habitat; material: faeces...
CGCGATAAATTGAGCTTAACCGCCCATGAAAAGCTCTCTCGTCAAGATCGGTGAAGGATCGCCAATAATCCTCCCCTGTCTCGGGTTTGAATGATTTATCGAACTCATAATCATTATAGCTTGAAACTCATCATCAGTGTGATCGAGGTACTGAGTAAGAACGGCAGCAGCGTTCTTCTGGTGAAACTCCATTTCAAAACGTGTCCAGGCTGAAACACCCTCCGGAACCGTCGCGCCGTGTGCGATCTGCTCGGACAGCTTATCATAAAAACGGATATAGGTGCCGGACTTACGTTTTCCAAGATAGATAGTTTTGCCAACTCTTCCGCTGCTGACGTGCTGAGACTGAATGAAGGTAAAAGGTACCTTTTCATCAATCTCGCCGGAAACCTTGTAGCAGCTCTGAAGCTCTCCGGATTCAACGGCGGGATCAGTCTTGCGGAAGAGGCTGACAAAATGCCTATCAAGAAGCTGCTGCTGAATCCGGTCAAGATCAAGATAAGGCTTTTCATCAGCACCACACTTTTCATCAATAGCCCAGTCGAAACGGCTGCATTTCGTCTTGCAGCTCCATTGACACATTGAACGGAAGCGATTAAGGGCAGTCCGCAGCGTAACACCTTTATGAGCTTTGAGGTACTCTATATAATAAGCAATACCACCGCCGGAGAACTCCAGGCATATGCCCTGTTTCTGGAACGTGCTGAGAGAGGAGACCTTCAGAGAAACATCATTATAACGGTAAATGGATTCATAGCCATAACCGGCACCGACCAGGACGAACCAAGACCACCATTCTTCGATTAACAGAGCCTGAAACAAACGGTCGAGAGCTTCAGAGATCGTCCATCCGCTCTGATCAGGTAGCAGCGAGATGGTCAGATAGTCGATTTTTGCGGAAATCATCTCTTTTTCACCTCCCTGCCAAGTCTGCGCTGCGTTTTCTTATCGCCGACAAGATCGGGAGCGAATCCGGTTCCGGCTCGGTTAGCAAGGATCTCCTCATCTGATATGTATTCCTTATCAAGCATGGAATCAACCATCTCAATAGTATCATACTTACTCCGCAGCTCGTCAGTCTGAACATAGCTGTAATACATGAGCTGCCGTAATGGCAGCAGCGGATTATTGAACCACTTATCGTATTCCTGCGCGTCATATTCGGCGCATGTAGTATAACGCGCGAACGGATCCGCAAAATAACTATGGCAGACCGTAAGAGTATCAGCGATATCCCGAAGCTGCTTATCAAGGAGATTCCACCTCTGGACGGTACCAAGCAGCATGATCCTCCGGTGACGGCACTGCAAAATAAGCTGGTAAACTGGTTTTGGAACAGATTTCTTACTGCTTGCAAAGTCCCGGCTGTTGAAGATACTGCCGATCTCGTCGATCAGGACTATAGATTTATCCGGAAGCTCCAAGATCTGCGAGCTGTTCACGAGCTTAATTATTTTTGTATCCTCCGGGAACCCATACAGAGTAAGATTAGTAAGGACGGTAACGCCCTTGTGGCTCTTACAGATATTATAAGCACGTCTGACCGCGGAGATCGTCTTACCTCCGCCGAACTTACCTATGAAAAGATGAAGCCCCCAGTAATTGAACCTCGTCCAGCCTTTTTCCTTTATATACTTGCCGAAGTCCTTGAAAATATAATACCAGAACACAGGAGCAGCGCGCAAGGCTGCAAATATCGCACGTAACATGATGATTTAAGTTTAACAGTTAATAAAACACCCAATAACACAGATTTCCTGTATTTTGTTAAACTTGCTACTTGCATTATAATGATGTTTGTGATATAATTAAAAAGTATGTGAGTCAAGATATCGTTTCACTGGATTGTAATCTTGCATATAATAAAAAGAAAACCATTTCTTTTGTGTCTGGTATCCAAAATGTAGATGGACAGGTTGAAAGTTTTTGTTTATAAAATTGGATTAAACCTATTGACACAATATGTTTTGTATGTTATAATCTATGCATACCGAGAACAAGTCAGTTTATCGTATCTGACCTTTCCGTGGCATACAAGACAATTAATATATACGGAGTGATGTTGTGGACTGGTCATTTATTCAGAAATTTACACCGATGTACGTTGAAGCCGCATGGCTGACGTTAGTTATCGGAGTTCTTGGTATAGTGCTTTCGATTGCAATTGGACTGATATGCGCTTGGGTTAAATACTACAAAGTGCCTGTCGCAAGGCAGATCGTTGCTGTTTATATTGAGCTCTCCCGAAACACACCCCTAATCGTGCAGTTGTTTTTCCTTTATTTCGGTCTCCCGAAAGCGGGTATACTTCTGTCAAGCGAAGCGTGCGGTGTTATCGGTCTGGCTTTCCTGGGCGGAAGCTACATGGCAGAAAGCTTCCTAAGCGGTCTCAAGTCAGTTAACGATGTTCAGCTTGAAAGCGCCGAAAGCCTGGGACTTCACAGATGGCAGATCATGCGGTACATAGTTCTTCCGCAGGCTGCTTCAGTCTCTATCCCCGCTCTGGCGGCAAATGTTATCTTCCTTCTCAAGGAAACCAGCGTTTTCAGCGCGGTTTCTCTTGCAGACCTTATGTATGTTGCAAAGGACCTTATCGGAATGTACTACAACACAGGAGAAGCGCTGACGATGCTCGTTGCCGCTTACCTTGTAATAATCCTCCCGATATCCATTGTTTTCAGCATTTTAGAGAGGAGGGTTCGCCGTGCAGGGAATTGAAGTCCTTTTCATGGGCAATAATATGCTGCGCCTGTGGGGTGGTCTCTGGGTAACTCTGAGACTTTCGCTCATCTCTATAGCTTTATCCCTTGTTATCGGAGTTTTTGTCGGAGCGCTGATGCTTGTCAAGAATCCGGTAGTTAAGGTAATATGCCGCGTATATATAGAGATCGTCAGGATCATGCCCCAGCTCGTCTGGCTGTTCATTATATTCTTCGGAATAACGAAGTTGACCAAAATAAACCTGAGCGGCGATACTGCGGCAGTCATTATGCTTACTATATGGGGAGCTTCCGAGGTAGGTGACCTTGTTCGCTCAGCATTTCAGTCTATCCCCTCTCATCAGTTTGAATCCGGGCTGTCGCTCGGACTCAGCAGACCTCAGCTTTATTTCTACGTCATATTTCCGCAGGCTCTCAGAGGTTTGGTTCCCGACATTATAAATCTTTCAACCCGTATGATCAAGACCACCGCGCTGGTTTCGCTCATCGGCGTTACGGAAGTGCTGAAAGTCGGAAAGCAGATCATTGACGCCAACCGTTTCGAATTCCCGAATGCGGCTTTGTGGGTTTACGCAGCAATATTCCTGATGTATTTTATAATTTGTTTTCCGCTTTCATTGCTATCAAGAAAGCTGACAAAAAGGAGGGGTGAATAACATGGCTGAACACATTATTGACATAGATCATATCACAAAACGATTCGGCGACAACACGATCATCAATGATCTTTCGCTCAGCGTTGAACAGGGAGAAGTGCTTGTTCTGGTTGGTCCTTCCGGCTGCGGAAAAAGTACCCTGCTCCGCTGTATAAATGGTCTGGAACCTATCCAGGGTGGCTCGATCAAACTCCACGGCGAACCGGTGGAACACGGCAAGCCAAGCCTTTACAAAGTGCGCCAGAAGATCGGAATGGTATTCCAGAGCTACGACCTTTTCCCTCATATGACCGTGATGAAGAATATAACGCTTGCTCCGCTCAAGGTGCAGAACCGAAGCAGGGACGAAGTGACCGAAAAGGCTATGGCGCTGCTGAAGCGCGTTGGCCTTGACGGCAAAGCTGACTCCTATCCTTCGGAGCTTTCCGGCGGACAGAAACAGCGCGTCGCGATCGTGAGAAGCCTCATCATGAATCCGGATATAATGCTGCTTGATGAGATCACAGCCGCTCTTGACCCGGAAATGGTGCACGAGGTTCTTAACGTCGTTCTCGACCTCGCAAAGGGCAGCGAGACGAACTCCGGCGGAACTACCATGATGATAGTAACGCATGAGATGGCGTTTGCCGAGGCAGTCGCAGACCGCGTGGTATTCCTGGACGGCGGTGTTATCGTTGAGGAGGATACACCGCAGGAGTTCTTCCATCACCCTAAAACCGAGAGAGCGCAGCGATTCCTACAGACGTTCACCTATTCAAGATAATATGTAATCCAGTTTGCGCAGTTTTTTGAATAGGTAAACATATAAAACATAACAAAAGGAACAATTGGAGGACTAAGCTATGAACACATTCAAGAAAATAGCATCTGTATTTGCTGCGGCAGCTATGGCGCTGTCCCTTGCAGCATGCTCTAACAGCAACGGATCTTCTGCCGCTTCCGACAGCACCGGTGACTCTTCTGCTGCCAGCGGATCTTACAGAACTGTTGATCAGATCAAGGAGAGCGGCGAGATCACTATCGGCGTTTTTTCTGATAAGAACCCATTTGGCTACGTTGACAACGACGGCAAATTCCAGGGCTACGATGTTTATTTTGCAGACCGTATCGCAAAGGACCTCGGCGTTGAGCTGAAGCTCGTTCCCGTTGAGGCTGCAAGCCGTGTAGAGTTCCTCGAGACTGCAAAGGTTGATATAATCCTCGCAAACTTCACCGTTACCGATGAGCGCAAGGAAAAGGTTGACTTCGCACTCCCCTATATGAAAGTCGCTCTTGGCGTTGTTTCCCCTGATTCCGCTATAATCACCGACGCTGAGCAGCTTAACGGCAAGACTCTTATCGTAGTAAAGGGAACAACCGCTGAAAGCTACTTCACCGAGAATTATCCTGATGTGAAGCTCCAGAAGTACGACGAGTACAACGAGGCATACTCTGCTCTTCAGGACGGCCGCGGCGACGCATTCTCCACTGATAATACCGAGGTTCTCGCATGGTCAATGAACAACCCTGGCTTCACAGTAGGCGTTGAGTCCCTGGGCAGCACCGACGCTATCGCTCCAGCTGTAACTAAGGGCAATGAGACCCTTTTGAACTGGATCAACGACGAGATCACCGCTCTTGCAGACGAGCAGTTCTTCCACGCTGACTACGATGCGACTCTCGCTTCCGTTTACGGCGACAATGTTGATAAGGACAGCCTTGTCGTTGAAGGCGGCGTAATGTAATTACTAACTGAATAGGTTCTGGGAACTCCGCTGGGTGTAATGCTCGGCGGAGTTTTTTATCTATAGTATATTATTAAATTCTCTTTTATTATTTACGGTTGACTTTATAACTCGTTTGATGTATAATAATACTAGGTTTGATTTGGGAGGTATGATATGAAAGTAAAATGCGATTATTGCGGCAGTTTTATTGAAGATACAGACGAGACCTGTCCCAACTGCGGAGCTGTAAACTCACATCTGATGAGGAGCGCTGACGGAGTTCCCAAAACCATCGAGGAACTAAAAGCATTTGCAAAGGCGAAAAATCTCCCGCTTGAGGAAATGCGCTTCTTCATTGGAATCGACTACAAAGAGCCGAAAGCGTTTGGCATATACGAGGATTCTGACGGTAACTTCATTGTATACAAAAATAAAGGCGACGGTACCCGTGCAGAGCGTTATCGAGGCAAAGACGAAGCCTACGCGGTAAATGAGATCTACCAGAAGATGAAAACGGAGGTTCAGATACGCCGGGAAAAAAACGGCGCTTCCAGAACGGCTACGAGTAAAAAGGAAGAAACCGAATTCGGGGCGTTTCTCTATTATCTGAAGAAGTTACTAAAGCCGCTTATTCCCGCTATCATCTTAGTTGTTGTTGGCGTCATATGCTTATGTATATCGAACAAAATGCCGGACAAGGGCTACTATAATTATAATGGCTCTTATTATTACTGCCTGGGTTCTGACTGGTACAGATATGGCGACGGCTACTGGTACAGCACATCTGTTGACGATGAGCTGTCAAGGAACTACAGCAGCTACTATGATGGAACGGAATACGAAAACGGCTACGGTTACACTGATTTTGAGGACACCGATTATTACTCAAGCTACTTGGAAAGCAGCTCCAGTTACAACGATGACTGGGACGGTGACAACGGCGGCGACTGGGATTACGGCGGAAACTGGGACGCCGGTGATACAAACTGGGACACCGACTGGTAATTAACAAAATATTGGTGGGCTGGGATTCTCAGCCCACTTGTACATTTTTATCTTCCCATTTGGAAATACTATTCTAAAATATCATTTCACCCAAGTTTCAGGAATTATTTCTGAAATTCTATTGACAAATCGGACATAATGTGATATAATCCTAGTAGTTCGATAGGATATGTAAGATAACACTACCTGAACAAGAAATTAAAAGAAAGAATGGTGATTCCATGACTACAATATACGCTGATAACGCCGCAACAACAAAGCTCAGCAAAACGGCGCTTGAAGCGATGATGCCGTATCTTACTGACAATTACGGTAACCCGTCTTCCCTGCACACAGTCGGACAGAATGCCGCCGAGGCTCTTTTTAAGGCTCGCAAGACCGTTGCCGACTGCATAGGCGCTGATCCTAAGGAGATCATCTTCACTGGAGGAGGAAGCGAGGCTGACAATCAGGCTCTGCTGACCGCCGCTGAAATCGGCGCACGTAAGGGAAAGAAGCATATTATTTCCGATGTTATCGAGCATCACGCAATTCTTCACTCCCTGAAAAGACTTGAGAAGATGGGCTACGAGGTAACTCTGCTTCCGGTAGACGGCGAAGGCCGCGTAGACCCTGAATCAGTGAGAAAGGCTATCCGCCCTGATACAGCGCTTGTTTCAATTATGATGGCAAATAACGAGATAGGCACCATTGAACCTGTTAAGGAGATCGCCGCTATCTGCAGGGAAAACGGTGTTCTGTTCCACACAGACGCGGTTCAGGCAGTCGGTCATATTCCGGTAAACGTGAAGGACATCGGCTGCGATATGCTGTCACTTGCGGGACATAAATTCCACGGTCCCAAGGGCGTCGGAGTTCTGTATGCGCGTAAGGGTCTGCTGGTTTCATCGCTCATTGAGGGCGGCGCTCAGGAGCGCGGCAAGCGTGCGGGTACTGAGAATATCGCAGGTATCGTAGGTCTTTCAGTTGCATTAAAGGAAGCTACTGACAACCTGGAAACGAACATGGCAAAGATCTCAAAGCTCCGCGACAGGCTCATCGAGGGACTTTCTACAATTTCTCACTCTATTCTCAACGGCTCGCGCAATGAGAGGCTTCCCGGCAATGTAAACATGTGCTTCGAGGGTATCGAGGGCGAATCCCTGCTGCTTCTGCTAGACCAGAAGGGTATCTGCGCTTCGTCAGGTTCAGCATGTACTTCCGGTTCGCTGGATCCCAGCCATGTACTGCTGGCAATCGGACGTATTCACGACGTAGCTCACGGTTCGCTCAGACTCTCGCTTTGCGAATATAATACAGAAGAAGAAATCGAAACAATAATCAAGGCTGTACCAGAGGTAGTTGACTACCTCAGAAGTATCTCACCGGTATGGCAGGATCTACAGGAGGGCAAGAGAACTTATGTTATACAGTGAAAAGGTAATGGATCACTTCACACACCCGCGCAATGTCGGCACGATTGAAAACGCTGACGGCGTAGGCGAAGTCGGAAATGCAAAGTGCGGCGACATCATGAAGATCTTCCTGAAGATCAGCAAAGACGGGATCATCGACGATGTGAAGTTCAGCACTTTCGGCTGCGGTTCTGCGATCGCAAGCAGCTCAATGGCTACCGAGATGATAAAGGGCAAGCCGGTTTCGGAAGCTCTGGAGCTTACAAACAAGGCAGTTGTTGAGGCTCTTGACGGGCTTCCTGCACATAAGATCCACTGCTCGGTGCTGGCTGAGGAGGCAGTAAAAGCCGCTGTCAAGGACTATTACGATAAGAATGGAATTTCTTACGATCCTGAACTGTTCAAGGAGAAGCACGACTGCGAGCACTGCGGCGAGTAATCTCAATATATTGGACCCCTTCAATCCGAAGGGGTCTTTCGCATATTTTACACAGATTGTGATTTTATAGACGGATGTAGTTGACATTCTTGCTCATATGTTGTATAATTACTCAGAAAGAAGGTATTCAATGGAACTCTTTATTACAATTATAGTAACGTTTTTTGCAGGAATGGGTGCCGGGCTTGGCACGGGCTTCGCGGGAATGAGTGCCGCAGCCGTTATTACGCCTATGCTGACGACATTCCTTGGAATCGACCCGTACGTTGCAGTCGGTATCGCGCTTGCTTCTGATGTTCTTGCCAGCGCAGTTTCAGCATACACCTATGGGAAAAACAAAAATCTTGACATAAAGAACGGCATCGTGATGATGGCTGCCGTTCTTGTATTCACAGTTGTTGGCAGCTGGGTTTCAAGTCTGCTTCCCGCTGCGACAATGGGCGGATTTTCGGTTTTCATGACGTTCATACTTGGTATCAAGTTCATTGTAAAACCTGTCATGACCACCAAAGACGACATGAAGGCTGTTTCTCCAAAGAAACGGCTGATTCAGTCGATCGCTGCAGGAATTGTGATCGGATTTATCTGCGGATTTATCGGCGCCGGCGGCGGTATGATGATGCTTCTTATCCTGACTTCCCTGCTTGGCTATGAACTGAAAACCGCAGTCGGGACCAGCGTTTTCATCATGACTTTCACCGCGCTGACCGGTTCGATCTCGCACTTTGCAATGGGCGGCATGCCGGATATCCTGGTAATGATTCTGTGTATCGTGTTTACACTCATCTGGGCGAGGATCGCGGCAGTGTTTGCGAACAAGGCTTCTCCCAAAACGCTCAACCGAGCTACTGGTATCGTTCTAGTAGTGCTCGGTGTTGTGGTTATGGGATTCCAGCTCTTTACTAAAATCACCGCATGAATTTACCCGGAACAGTGAACTGCTGTTCCGGGTTGTTTTATTTTAGTGTGAGTTCTGACAATACCGCATAATGAAGCACATCAAATTCTGGTGGGTATTTCTCAAGCATTTTCAAATGCTCGCGCTCCCAGGATCTGATTTCGTCGGTGGTAAGCGAAGCTCCTATTCCGCGGCAGGATCTCATTCTTCCATGCCAGGCTTCCCGGGCGAAATGAACTTTAAGGCGGTATTCCTTGTGGAGTACGCCTTGATTTATTTCACCGGAGGGTGTTCCCTGATGTACTCCTCAAGCATGTTCGCTGAATATCGGCAAAGCTCCGGACAGGGACGCTTCTTGTAATACTCGTCCGTTCTTGCTTCCGGTATTGGCGAGCCTTCCGGTCTGGAAAGTCCGAGCAGCTCCTTGCAGATAATGCTGCCGTTGTCCCTGCGGAACTGAGCCGCAAGCTCCTGTATACGGGAATAGAGTTCAGTCTTTGCCTGGACATTTTTCGGGTCGGAGTAGCCGTAGAGCGCATTCACGACGATAACGGCGCCCGAGAAAGTTCCGCATACCTCCCGGAGCCTTCCCATGCCTCCGCCAAACCCAGACGAAAACCTGACAGCTGTGTCAAAGTCCATGCCGATAACATCAGCGAAGGCTCCGACCACAGCCTGGGTACAATTATACCCGCTTAAAAATAACTCATATGCCTTGTCGCCGCGTACGCTCATTTGCAGAAATCCTCCGCTGCGTCAGCAATAGGCTCGACCTCGGGGCATGTGAAGCCTTCGATCGTTCCGTTATCGACTCTTCCTGCAAGCTCGGGGTTGATCGGGAGCTTTGCAAGAACCTTAAGACCAAACTTCTGCGCTGTTTCATCAATGTGGCTCAGACCAAATACATTCATGTGTTTTCCGCAGTCAGGGCAGACGGCGTAGCTCATATTCTCAACCAGTCCGATTATCGGCACGTTCATCATTTCCGCCATCTTGACAGCCTTGCCGACTATCATGGAGACAAGCTCCTGCGGAGATGTTACGACAATAATGCCGTCCAGCGGAATGGACTGAAAAACGGTCAGCGGAACATCGCCGGTTCCAGGGGGCATATCTACAAACATGTAGTCAACGTCACCCCAGGCAACGTCTGTCCAGAACTGCTTTGCAGTTCCTGCGATGATCGGACCGCGCCAGATCACCGGGTCGGTCTCATCAGGCAGAAGGAGATTTACCGACATCACCTTTATTCCGGTTTCAGTCGTTACCGGGAAGATCTCGGTTTCGTTTCCCTGTGCCTTTTCGTGAAGCCCGAACGCCTGCGGGATAGACGGACCGGTTATATCCGCGTCAAGAACAGCGGAGCGGTATCCCCGGCGATTCATGAGCACTGCGGACATGGAAGTGACCATTGATTTGCCGACGCCGCCCTTGCCGCTGACTACGCCTATAACTTTTTTGATGTGACTGTCCTTGTGCGGCTGAGCTACAAGGCTTTCCTGCTTTCTTTCAGAGCAGTTTGCGGAACAGCTTCCGCAGTCGTGAGTACATTCGCTCATTTATAACACCTTATTTCTTTAGTTTATCGGGAAGTTCACTGCATACATGGTCATCAGACGAACAGAGCACAGCAGTCTGTCGGACAGGGTTGCGTAGTCCTTCTCCTTGTGCTGCTCGCGGGCTGCGACTACGGGTTCGTCATTCCAGCTTCCCATTGCGCCGAATACGTCGGCAACATCTGCCGCGAGGTAGTATTTCATCATGTCCTCGGGGATTGCAGGAATGGCTGCGCCCTTCTTCATCTGCGGAACTTCTTCGCCGCTCAGGATATCAGCCGCCTTCTTGAATGTCTTAACAAAATGCTCCTGGCCAAGCTGCTGCGCAAGCTCGCCGATGTCGCTGAGCGTTGCAAGAGTCAGCGACTTCTCATTGCGGAAGTCGGGGTCGGTAGCTGGTGCGTTCTCAGCGATAGCTTCGGTGTATTCGACGCTCCAGAGGCGCGCGTCGTCGTTGAAGCTCCAGTGCGGAACAAAGCGGGTAACGACATTATCATTGTAACGTACAAAGATAGAAACTGCGGAATTATTTGAGAATCCGAGCGCCTGTCTGTTGACCTTCATTCCCATTATCATGAAGATGTTCTTCACGCCTTCCTTGCTGAGGTGTGCGTACCAGTCTGCGGGGTCCTTCGCGCGGAAGAGCGGAGCTCCGCTCTTATTTCTGTCGCAGAAATTGAAAACGACGCTTCCCTCATACGGCAGAGGCGTGAACTCGTATGCGGAACCGTCCTTCATTGATTTTCTCGCAGCCGCTACGATACGGCTTGCCTGTGTAACTTCTCCGTTCATTATTATGCTCCTTAGTTAGTGATTTTATTTGCAAAGCTCTCGCCGTCAAGCTTACCAGCTGCATTAAGTAAGTCAAGCACGGTTGCTCCGATGTCGCCGAAGCAGGCTCTGGTGCCAAGATTTCCGGATTTTACCGAATGACCCGCAACAAGAACCGGGATATGCTCCCTGGTGTGGTCGGTGCCGGAATATTTCGGGTCGCAGCCGTGATCCGCGGTAATCATCAGGATATCCTCGGGCTGCATTTTTTCAAGGAATCCACCCAGCCATACGTCAAACTCGTTAAGCGCCTGAGCGTATCCCTCCGGGTCGCGGCGGTGACCGAACTGCATATCGAAATCGACAAGATTTGTAAAGCAGAGTCCGTTGAAAGGAATGCTCTGGAAATGCGATGTTTCATTCATGTCGCAGAAGTTGCCGATATCACGGACATATTTTGTAAGTCCCTTTCCGGCGAAGATATCGTATATCTTGCCGATCCCGATGGTGTCGAAGCCCTGACGCGAAAGGCAGTCAAGCATTGTATCCTTCGGGGGAACAAGCGAAAAATCGTGTCTGCGCGGCGTTCTGATAAACGGGAACTTGCCTTCAAAAGGACGTGCGATAACGCGCCCCACGGCATATTCTCCCGTCAGTATCTCCCGCGCCCTGCGGCAGTAGTCATAGAGCGTTTCGACAGGAACTACCGATTCATGAGCGGCTATCTGGAACACGCTGTCCGCCGAAGTGTAGACGATGAGGTCTCCCGTGCGGATATGTTCCTCGCCGTAGTCGGCGATTACCTTTGTTCCGCTGTACGGTTTGTTGCAGAGTACTCCCCTGCCGGTCGCTTCGCTGAATTTCTTTATGACCTCCTCGGGGAACCCGTTCGGAAAGGTCGGAAATGGCTTTTTGGATACAATTCCGGCAATCTCCCAGTGGCCGGTTGTTGTGTCCTTGCCGCGGGAGCTTTCCGCAATTCTGAGGTACGCTCCAGTAGGATTTGCGACCGGCGAGCCGACTGTAACTCCGTCGATGTTGAAAAGTCCCAGCTTCTGCATGTTCGGCACGCTGAGCCTGCCAGTTTCAAAGCATGAACGGAGCGTGTTTGCTCCCGCGTCGCCAAATTCCGCTGAATCCGGGGTTTCTCCAACACCGAAGCTGTCCAGTACTATTAAAAATACTCTCTTAACTTCTGACATACTAACACCTCATTTCTTTTGTAAGTTAGATATCCTGCGACGTATCAGTCAGCGGGATAGCAAGTCCCATGCCATCTGATACAACTATTTCGGTGTCCGGGGCGAGTATTACGGTTTTGCCCCAACTGAACCGTATATTCAGGGAGTTTCTACAGCTATTTCTGATTATTCCGAGAAATTCCTTGTCCGGAAGCGCAGCCCCGGAATGAGAGATAAAGCCGATATTCCTGTTGTTGTAGGGGTTGAACTCCACGATATAGTTCAATGAACCGACCAGTTTCTCGTTTTTATCAATGAAAAAATCAGTCACACGCGGGAAGAACTCCATCTCGCCGGATTTTGTGCGGTAAACTCCCATATTGTAGTAGCACTTGTTTTCATCTGAAAACTCGATGTACAGCGAACCGTTTTTAAGCCTTGAGTGAATTTCAGCTCTTGTGCTGCGGAGATAGCCGTCCAGTTGATGGTAGTGGTCGGCAACCAGAGGTAAGCATCTCATCAGGCCGTATTCCCGTGCAAATCGCTCGAAAATATGGAGAGAACGCAGCGCGTCAAAGCATTCGCAGTCCATTTCGCTGATGGAAAGGCGGTATTCAGAGTTCAGCGTGTAAAGCGTTATCGTTTCGCCGTCGTATTCCGCGCTTTCTATCAGGGAGGTGTGGATCTCGCTGCCGTCGGCGCAGTATGGGCTTGAATGCCCGTATACCACGCCGTGTGCCATGTAACCTACGATACCCTCGTTGGTCAGGTACCATTTATATAGTGTTTTCATCTTTATCTCCCGGAGGCGCTCACGAGAATTTGAAAGATTTCAGCGACAGCATGCCGCTGGTAGTCATACGCAGTGTGAACACTCCGTCGACAGGCTCGGCGGGAGCGTTCACAGTCGTGAATTTTGTCATGCTGCCGGTGGGCGGTATGACTACTTCGGCAACGACCTGTCTGGATTCAGCCGCCGTTATTGTAAGCTTTACCTCCGGTCCGGGGTTGGAAGCTGTTACAGTCACCATGTGATAGCTTCGCATTCTGCAAAATTCAAAGCTGATACTGCTCTGCCAGTCGTTTATAAGCGCGTAATCGTTGAGTTCTCTGTCAGCGTCGAACTTAACGTCAATATAATCCAGTGCGGAAACCGCCGGAATCTCGCCGGAAACTTCAACGCCCTCGTAGTTTGACGCGTTCACCTGAATTTCACAAGTCCTGCGGATATCTGCCGAGGAAGCTCCGATCATCAGTGTATAATTTCCGCTGAACAGGTCGAAATCGTTTTTATTGATGTTCCAGTAGGAGAGGTCGCTGACCGGGAAAGAAAGCTTTGCGGTAACGGTTTTCCCTCTGGGCACATGAATTCTCGTGAATGCACGGAGCTGTTTCTTAGGCACTGTCATAGTAATGCCGGAAGGAGCGGCATAAAGCTGTACCACCTCGTCGCCGTCCATTATTCCGACGTTTTCTATGTCCAGGGTCACTGTTACAGTGTCGCCGAGCTGGTAGGAAATCTTGTCCGTTTTTGCCGAGCAGTATCTGAATCCGGTGTAGCTTAAACCGAACCCGAACGGGAACAGCGGCTCGCCTTCATAGTACAGATATGTCGAGTGCGTGCGCATTATATTGTAGTCCTCAATGCTGCAAAGTTCGTCAGCGGAACGGTACCATGTGACCGGACAGCGTCCGGCGGGTGATATCTCCCCGAATAGAGTTTTTGCAACTGCCTGACCGAGCGAGGGTCCGGCATGAGAAATATGCATTACGGTTGAAATACGTTCGTTGTCAAGCTGATATGGGTACCCGGAAATCAGGAAAAGAACCGCGTCCTGATTAAGCTCAAGCACGGCGTCAAGCGCACGTGTCTGCTTGTCCGGGAGTTTTAAGTGCATTCTGTCCGTGGTCTCGCGGGCGTTTATCATCGGATCGTTGCCGCAGAACACGACAACATTATGCGCTTCGGTGGCGACCCTTCTGACCCGTTCGGTGCCGTCGGAGAAAATCTCCATTGTAAGGAGCGAATTTTTCGGCGCTCTCAGGGCTTCCGACGACGTAAGCTCCCCTTCGGGAGTTATGTACAGAAAACGCTTCTGCCAGTTTTTCAGGCGGCATTCCCGGTCGTTTTTCTCAATGTAAAACAGTTCGTGGACGAACCAACCGAACACCTGATCTGCTGTGCACTTCATCACGCCGCAGTCAGTAAGGAACTTATTGTTCAGGCAGGAGCGCAGGGATACCGCGCCGTCCCCCCATTCGAACAGCTCAAAAAGGCAGGCTTCGTTAATGAGCGGGCTGTCGCACTTTACGGAGCCATCCTCGCTCACAGAGAAGTAAAACCCGTTTGAAGCGCTTCGCAGCGCGATCGTATCATTGCCGCAGTCGTAGATGATGTTCTCTCTGCCGAGCTGTGCGGTCAGTACGTCAAGGATCGTGCTGCACTTCGGCGAAAGTCCGGTATACCAGTCGCGGAACACCATGTCGGCATGGTAGCCTATTACTGCAAGCTTTCTTTCCTTGTTCAGCGGAAGAACTCCGCGGCTGTTTTTCAGGAGTATCACCGACTTCTCAGCGGCTTCTTGGGCGGCGCGGGAATGTTCCTCGCTGCAAAGCAGGCTCTCCGGGTAGTCAAACTTTGTGATGTCGTCGAACTCTCCGAGCAAGAAACGCGCCTTGAGCGGACCAGCAAGCGCCCGGTCGATGTCAGCCGTGGATATCTGTTCAGATTCCAGCGCTTCACGGGCGGACTGCTTTACGATGTCCTCGTTGTCAGTCATGATTTCCGCGCCGTTGTGCCTGCGGATTTTAACGAACGCTTCGGTGTGGTCTCGGTCGCTCTGATGGTACTGTACATTCTGAATGAAGTCCCCGCCATCGGTAACTGCGAACAGCAGACCCCACTGCTCCCTC
>ENA-OPSJ01001809-OPSJ01001809.1-human-gut-metagenome-genome-assembly--contig:-NODE-1809-length-15179-cov-2.980362_pt1 | contig 15179 bp, 10 predicted proteins | sample MGYA00241801_ERZ501893 | MGnify/ENA primary metagenome ERZ501893 (study PRJEB25962, sample SAMEA2042219) | human gut metagenome | biome: human gut; feature: human-associated habitat; material: faeces...
TGGATCTGTGTCTTGCCGTGATCGAACAGGAAAGTGGCGGAACGGAACCGGATGTCATGCAGACGGCACAATCCTATTACAATGTGAATCCACCGATTGACAGTGCAGAAGAAAGTATTGACTGCGGAACGCATGAATTGTCAGACTGCCTGACAAAAGCGAAGTGTCAAAGTCCGAATGACATAAAAGGAATTTCCCTTGCCCTGCAGGGGTACAACTTTGGGAATGGCTACATTGACTGGGCATTAAAAAATTATGGCTGTTACACCAAAGAAAATGCCGGGATCTTTTCTGCGAAGATGTGTGCAGAACTTGGGTACAGTTCTTATGGTGATACCGAGTATGTACCTCATGTACTTCGTTACTATGTGATGAATGAAGAAACCAGTGTATCCAATGAATCCGCCAAAAAGATTTTAGAAGAATTAAAGAAAAATAATACAGCACCGGCGGAGGCGTGGAAGGTGATTGAAAAAGGTGCTTCTTTAATTGGGACGGTAAAATACAGCATGGAGAAACGGCAGTCGGATGGACGGGATAAACCGGAGTTTTTGGACTGCTCTGCTTTTTCAGCATGGGCATTTCATAAGGCAGGAGTGACCAGTGTGCCATATGGTTCTACGACAGCAACTTTTATCGGTTCCAAAAAGTTTCAGGACATATCTGCTGATAAGTTACAGCCGGGAGATATTGGATTGAAAAGTAAGACAGGTGGAACCGGTGGGGCAAATCATGTTGGGATCTATTGTGGAAAAATGAAAGATGGCAGAGTGGTTTGGCTTCACTGCACCAGTTCCAGCGGTTCTTCATTGACCGGAAATACAGAGGGACCGATGTTTGGTGTTTATACAAATTTTACTTATTTCAGACGGTTAAAGAAATGGGACAAAAAGTAGCGTTTAGACATTGTGTCCAGACGGATAAAGAGATAGGACAAAAAAGTAGCGTTTGGACATTATGTCCAAGCGGGATAGAAAGCGAGGAAATCATGTTAAGAAACATACGAAGATTTTATTGGAAGCAAAGAGACAGGGGACAGGGAAGAAAGACTATTATGGGAGTGTTGGTATTTTTCATGTTTGTTGCGATTATCGTGGCAGCTATCATAAAAAGTATGATGGGAGGACACGGTGCGGGATTGGAAAAGGTTCATAAAACCAATACGACAACCGGCGCAGCGGTCGTTACAGAAACAGCATCGGGGGCATTTGTGACTGCGACAGAGGCTGCTCCGGATCGTGAGCTGTCGGAAGAAACAAAAGAGACGATTTCTGTGGATACCACAAACCTTAGTACCTTTTTAGGATTTATGTCGGACACAGCTTATGAAGATTTGAAGAATCAGTTAATTCAGATTTGCCAGGACAGGAAATGCAGATCTGTCAAAAAACTGACCTATCAGCAGACGAAGGCATTTGATGTAACCAGTTTTGTTCTTTTGTCAGATGGCAGCGTCTATCAGTGCAGCTACAATCTGAAAAGCTGTCAGATGTCACTTTTAGAAACATCATATGATGAAGCGACAGTCAATCAGATGAAGGAAAAGGAATTGCAGGAAGAACAGGCTAAGCTGGAACAACAGCAAAAGGCAGAAAGGGAAAAGCTGGCAAAAAAGAAGGCGGTTCATAAAAAGAAGAAAGTGAAAAAGAAATCACATAAGGCAAAAAAGGACAAGAAAAAGTCGTCAAAAGTCAGTTCCGGACGAAAACATAAAAAATAACGCTATTACCACCTGCTTATGGGGTATAAGGGGTGCAAGACATCCTGTGGATGTCTGTTATGCACGGACCGAAGCGGAGCGGAGACGAGTCCCTTACAAGATATGTGCATGGATGTGTCCACATCATGCGTATCTTGCAAGGCTCGAATGAAGAGATAAAAAGCACATTTTATGTGCCAAAAATGAACATCAAAAAAGCAGTAAAAATGGTATGTTTGGACATTATGTCCAGACAGGATCAAATAGAAAAGGACATGGTTAGCGTTTAGACATAATGTCCAGACGGAATCAGATCAAAGAGACATGGACAGCGTTTGGACAAAATGTCCAAACAGAAGAAAGAGGTGATTGTTTGAATGACATGAAAACAGAGATTCTCCGGGTACGAATGACACCGGAGGAAAAAGCAGCACTGAATAAGCAGGCAAGCCTGCATCATAAAACCATGAGCGAATATATTCGGAGTGTGGCAAAGTGTCCGCCGGATGTGACGAGGGATGAATTTGAATCCTCCATCGTGCGGATGATCTATGAGATCAACAAGATTGGTGTCAATATCAATCAGATTGCAAAAAAGTATAACGAGCACAATTATGTGGAACCAAGTGAAGAACTGCTCTGCAAATTGGATGAAGTTTACGGAATGATGAAACATACCATACGGATTATGAAAGGTGATCGCAATGTCGCTCATTATTAAGATGGATACCATTAAGACGGAGGAACATTTACGAAAGTCCATTCCCTATATTATGAATGAGAGGAAAACGGATGGATTGTGCTTTAGCAATGCAGGCATTACACCGGAGCAGATTTTGGATACCTTCTTTTTGACAAAGCAGATGCATCCCACGCACGGAACCAGACAGGGGTATCATTTTAAGTTTTCTTTTTCTAAGGATGAAACGATTGCACCGGAAGATGCTTTGAGTTTTGTCCGGGAGTGGGTCGAGGAATATCTGGGAGAGTGTTATGATTATGCCTGCTCGGTTCATAAAGACCGTGACCATATGCACATGCACCTGGTATTCAATTCTGTAGCAAGAAATGGTGGAAAGTACCGGTATGAAAAAGGGGACTGGGAGAAAGTGATACGCCCGCTTACAAACCGTCTGGCTGAAAAATACCATACCGGACCATTAAAGGAGAAAGATCCGGTGCTGGATTATTCACCCGATTACGACAGGAAGCAAGGAACAATGACGGGAAAAGAACGAGTGGAGCAGGATATTGACCAGTGCATTTTGGAAAGCAGATCCTATGCAGATTTCAAGAAGCGTCTGGTACGGGATTATGATTACCAACTACGGGAAGGAGTATCGAGAGAGCATGGTGTCTATCTTGCCCTGACACCGCCGGGGAGAGGAAAAGCTATTCGTACCTATCGTTTAAGTGAGGGCTATATGCCGGCAGACATTGACCGGCGCATTGCTTCAAAGACTGCCGACAGAGTTCCGGTGAAACGGGAGAAAGCAGAAAAGAGAAATACAAAACTTGACTGGGCAATGAGCAGAAATTATCAGTTTATCCCTTATAAAGAAATGTCGGAATATCAGAAGGCAATGGTACGGCAGGTGTTGGAGGCAAGGCGGTTGTATCAGCGAACCGGAACACCGCTGTATATCCATGAGCGAAGTGTCAGTATTCTTCGGAAAATGAAAAATGAGACGAAACAATGTGGCGTGTATGTGAAACGAAGAGAAACAAGAAGAGTGCAGAAAGAACTCATCAAAACGATGCAGCAGAGGAGGAAGAAACAGTTATGACAACAGAACAGATGGCATTAGTAAAGAAACTGATCCAAAAGCATGAGATTGAAGCAACGGATGCCGAGTGGACATTGATTTTTATGGGAGTGGGCTATGGATTGTCAGAACAGCAGATAGACAGTTATCTTATGATGAATACTACTGACCTATTGGCAAAGCATGAAAAGATGCTCTGTATTCTTTTGGGGATGGATTCAGAAATGCAGGGAGCAGCCAATGAAATTCAAAATCCCGCAGAAAGAATACAGTTTATGCTAGAAAATCATTTCCAAAGAAAGAAACCGGAGAGTGGTTATGAAAGTGTGATGCAGTATGTGATTGAGGACAGTGACCTGTCAGCAGCACAGATCGAACAGCTTCGGAAAGCGGTAGAAGCAGGAATGCCGGCAGAGGACATTTTAGAAATGGCAAAGAAGCGAAAGGATGTGATGGAGATACGACGATGTATCGAATTTTATGAAATGATGCAGCAAAAAGGCAAACAGGAAAATGTAAAGAAAAGCAGGAGGGCAAGCAAATGAGTGAAGAATTACAATCGTTAGTGCAGATCATAGAATTATATGGAAGAGGTCTGGAAGGTTTGGGAAAAGCCATACGGTTCTCGGCAAAGGGAGCCGAGAAAGGAGTACAGATCGCGCAGGTGAAAACATTACAGCATCGAATGAAACTTCATTATGCCAGTGAGGGAACACCCAACACTATGAAGTTATCTGATCTGGAGAAAATGACAGGCGGTCGTTACACCATCTTAAACATTCCCTTGGAGGATGAGAAAGAGCTGATTGCCTTTTATGACCGGTTAAAGAAGTTAAAAGTTTCTTTTTCTGAGTTGCCGGACTTAAATCTCGGAGACGGCTATACACAGATTGCCTACAATCCGGATGATGTGGAAAGTGTGCGGCTGGTGATCGATTATTATAAAAAGAAGTTTCGGCAGGAAGCAAAAGAAATGGATCTGGATGAGTATTTTGGAACGGCAGGTCCGGGAGGACTGGAATATCTGGATGAACTTGCTACTAAAGGATATGAGGGCAGGATGCACGAGGAGCAGTTGGAAGAGATTCAGGAAAGAATCAGGGATAAAGAATATCTTCCCATCAGCATCAATGTGGAATCACTTCTTTTGCGGGAAGAAAAGGATGCCTATCTGTTTCGCATTCCCCGTGGCAGACTGGGAGAAGATCTTTCGAGTGCCATACGGATCAAAAAATCAGACTGTATTCTTTTGGATGAGGGACAGACGGTGATTACCTGTTTGAAACGGGATGGAGAACTTTGGGGCTATGCACTGGATCAAAGGAAAAACATCGATGAGAAAGAAAAAGTGAAACTGGATATTACAAAACTGGAAAAAGCATTTGCCCCGGTAGGCGATGACCGTGTGAAAATGATCGGGAAACTAAAGCCAGAGTATGCAGCAATCTTTCCATCTTTTCATGAGGGACAGGAGATTCAGAAAAAATCTTCTGTCCCTCATTTGGTTCCGGAAAAAACAGTGGAAAAAGTGCTGTCTCTTGAAAAGATGAAAGAGCGATATCAAAGTCCGGAGTACATTCCGGTTCCCTTTGATATGGAGACACAGATGGTGGCAGAATCTCCGAATCTGTATATTGCCAATCTGCCGAAAGAACAGCAGGAATCAAAGGATTTTGTGCGTTGTATCTGCTTGGACAAGGAGACAACCAGCTTATCGGATGACGGAAAGCGGTTGCTCGCTTATTTGAAACGATCGGATATGTCAGAGATCACAGAACTGGATCAGGATGGAAAGGAGCTGCGAAAGTATGTAAAGAAAAATGAAGAGATTGCGACAGAATGCTTGAAACATCAGCGGGGCAAGTGGAATACAGACAGTCCATCTTTGGAAAAGAGGTTGCTGCAAAAATCTGTCAGCACTCCGAAGAATAAGAAATTGTAGAGGTGATTCTGGTGAGAAAACAAAAAGGAAAAAGCCGTGCAACCCATGTTGCCGGTGATATGAGAAAACGAAGACTGCAGAGTTTATTACGAGTGTGTGTGGCATTGTTGCTGCCCACACTTTATTTATTTTACTGTTTAAGCGGATTGTATATCATAGATGTGGAAATGACGAAGCTGAAGGAACAGATTGTCTGGTGCCTGTTACATCCTCTGAAGATATATAACGATAAAAGTCTCAGCATGGTGTTTGTCGGCGGACTTTTATGGATGGTTTTAAGTTTCACGGTGTATAGCAGAAGTGACCATAACCGGATGCCGGGCAATGAATTTGGTTCTGCCAAGTGGGGCGAGGTGCGGGAGTTTAATGAAAAATATGCGGCAAAGACAGTAGACGAGGAAGGGGATTTGTCACCGGAAAATAAAGTGCTGTCACAGAATGTACGATTTCGGTATGATTCCGATACTCTTCGCAATAACAATGTGTTTGTCGTTGGTGGAAGTGGTGCCGGTAAGACTGCTTTTTTCCTGACACCCAATTTACTGTCCCTACATGACTGCAATATTTATACCGATCCAAAGGGGAGCCTTGTGGAAGAATTGGGAGCATGGCTGTCAGAGCAGAGAGATACCAGAGTATATACATTGAATTTGTGTGAAATGGAAAAAAGTATGCACTTTAATCCGTTTCTCTACATCCGCAGTAAAAGTGATGTGACCAAACTGGTGACGAATCTGATACAGAATACAAACTCCCCCAACATTAAAAATTCAAGTGCAGACCCATTTTGGGAGAAGGCAGAACGAATGTTTCTGGAGAGCCTTTTCCTCTATGTCTGGATGGAATGTCCCAAGGGAGTATATAATCAGAAACGAGGGCGGGCGGAACTATTGCAGAAAAACTGGAAAACGATTTTATATCTGTTAGATGAGGCTCAGTTTGTGGATGCGGATACACCGCCGAAACTGGATCTGCGTATGGAAGAACTGGCAAAAAAGAAGCCGGATCATCCGGCGGTAAAAGCCTATCAGCGATACCGGGGAGGTCCGGATGAAACGATCCGTTCCGTTATTATGACCGTAAATGCCCGTATGCAGCCTTTTGATAATGAGGAATTGTTAGAAATCTTTTCATCCAATGACATTCCGTTGGATGAGTTTGGCACCGGAATTGACGGAGATAAGAAAACAAAAAGCAATCTGTTTATCATTATCCCGGATGACGATGACACCTTTAATTTCGTGCCGGGCATGGTTTACACGCTGCTTTTTCAGGAGTTGTACCGTCAGGCAAGATTCTTTGGCGGAAAGCTGCCGATGGATGTCGGTTTCTGGCTGGATGAAATGGCAAATATCAAGATGCCGAACAACTTTGATAAGATTCTTGCAACCTGCCGAAGCCGAGGTGTGTACTGCGTACCGATTTTACAGTCCCTGGCGCAGTTAAAGATACTTTTTGCGGATGGTGCATGGGAGGGAATTGTGGGGAACTGCGATACTTTTATCTATCTTGGCGGAAATGAGGCAAGTACCTACGAGTATGTGTCAAAGTTACTTGGTAAGTGGACGATTGATAAACGAACCAGTGGGGAAAGCAAAGGCTCCAGTGGCTCGTACAGTCAGAACTATGATGTACTGGGCAGAGAGCTGATGTTAGAGTATGAGCTGCGTCTTTTACCAGATGATGAATGCATTATCTTTGTGCGTGGGGAAAATCCGATCCGGGATAAAAAGTGGTTTCCGTGGGAGCATGAACAATACTTAGAAGCAAGAAAGTGTGGTGCTTTTAATCCCAAAGAGCAGAAGGAAAAACAGGAAAAGCCGATGGAAGAGTGCGATTTTCTCGGCGAAGAATCCTTAAATTATCTGAAACTGCAGAAAGACAAAAATGAAAATATCAGGCTGTATGAACTGGATGCTTTTTCGTTTATGATGATGGATCTTGATGAGATGGAAAAGAAGATTCATTCTACTCCGAATGATAAAAAGGGAAAGGCAGGAGAGCCGACCATCACCGCCGGCATGATACAGTCAGCCCTTCATGCGGAGAAGGAACGGGAGGAAGCGGAACGGAAAGCATGGTTTGTAGAAAACTTTGATTCGCTGACACTTCTTGACATTTATGCTTCCGAATGGATCGGTGAGATACGAAGAAATGTGATAAGAGATCTGCTGCAGGCACAGGCTCCGGAAGAAGTGATAAAGTCGATTATTCGACCGGAGCTAGAAGAAGGACAGGTACTGCAGAAAAAGAAGATGTGGAAGGAGATGAGAGGGAAAGAAGCAATTGAAGAATGAGAGATTGTGTGATATTCTTGCTTGAAAAAGGAGAAAATCATGAAGAAACAATCAGAATTAATCAATGAGTATTTGTATTATGGGAGAAAGCAGCGAAAACTGGATAAAAAGACGATCAGAGCATATCGTATTGATTTGGAACAATTTTCAGACTTTAGTGAACAGGAAGAGATTGTAATGTCAAGAGAGGTAATTCGACAATACATTTTACATTTGCATGACATTTACAAACAAAAGACTGTAAAGCGCAAGATTGCGAGTTTAAAGGCCTTTTATTCATATTTGGAGGAAGAAGAGATAATAGAAGATAGTCCAATGCGAAAAGTTCGAACGGAATTTCGTGAGGAGAAAGTTTTGCCTCGAACCATTCCTTATTCTACATTAGAAATGTTACTAAGTTATATGTATTCTCTGAAATTAGAGGAAACCAATACGGAATGTAGAATAAAACTGTTAAATCGTGATATTGCAGTGGTTGAAACACTGTTTGCAACGGGGATACGTATTTCAGAATTATGCAATCTATCGCAAAAAAATGTTGATTTGGAACAAGGTATATTTTGCATAAAAGGAAAGGGAAATAAGGAACGGTATCTTCAGATAGGAACCGTTCAGGTATTAGAACAACTACAAGAGTATAAACGACAGTGGGAGATTGAGCTGAACCAAACTGAGTTTTTCTTTCTTAATCGTTTTGGAGAGCGTTATTCTGAGCAGGCAGCTCGGCGAATGGTAAAGCGGTATGCGGAGTTAGCAATGATCAATCTCCATGTTACACCGCATATGTTTCGACACGCATTTGCAACGTTACTTTTAGAGGAAGAGGTGGATATACGGTTTATACAAAAAATGCTAGGCCATGCTTCCATTACAACAACACAAATCTATGCGGAGGTGGCATCAAAAAAGCAGATGGAAATATTAAGAATGAAGCATCCGAGAAATCGTATGAATATATAATTTATACAAATGTTAAAAAATGTAAAAAATATTGAAAACTTGGAAAGAAGGTGATATAATACATGGTATACTGATAACAAAAAATTATCGGGCGGTAAATGTTGGCTCAAATGAGAAATTATTGCTTAAATTTTTGAATAACTATATTGTAAGGATGACAATTTGTATGGGAAAAATCAAGGAATATGCTGATGAATTTGAAAAATTATCAAAATCTATTGTAGAATACTTGTTGCGAGATACGGATGTAGAAATCTCGCAAACAACTCCTAAAAAAGACGGCGGCTATGATATAATTGTTAAATGTCGAGACGGTAATTCATGGAAATGTGCATTGTTTGAATGTAAAATGAGAAAAGGTAATTTAAATTTGCGAGATATTGCTGCTAATGTAATTATTGCCTTTAATCATGGTGCTGTAGCGTTTGTTGCAATTACAAATTATGATTTCACACAACAGTTAGGAGAAGAGTTACTTGATTTTTGTCAACATACTGTTTTAAATGTGAAAATAATTATTGGTGAAGAACTGCAACATATACTCCAGGAGAGCAGCATAGATATTACTGACGATTTATTTAAGTTCATAGATATAAAAAAAACTATACGAAAGGGTAATTTTAATGCTTTACGCATAAATCTTGACAAAAATATTATAGACCAAATTTTCCCATCAAAAGAAAAATATAATATAGAAAGTCCGACACTGATTAAACATATATTTACAGATAAAATTAGTAATATTATATCTGCATTACAAAAGGAAAAATTAATAGCAGTAACTGGCTACCTAGGAGTAGGAAAACATCAAATTATTCAAGAATCTTTAATAGAAATGAATAAATGTTTTATAACAATTGACGCAACATTACATGAAACAAAAGATTTAATTGTATTAGACATACTCTCTCAAATATGGGGATTATCAACTATCAAAACATTTTCCCTTTTTTCACAAAATGATATACAAGCCATTACAGAAATGGTTGGAGATCAGTACAATGAAAAAGAAACCGTAGAATTACTTACTGCTTTGTTAAATAGTTCATATGCAGACAAACATATTTCTGCTCGAAACAATGTATTGCTATGTAATTATATAATTAATATTTTGACACTACATAAAAAAGATATTGGCTTTGTGATATATATTAAAAAGCTTCAGTTTGCGACTCAAGAAATTTATGATTTTCTGATTTATTTCATTAAATATTTAGTTAATAATGGCATTGGTTGTATTTTTTCCTATGACAATCCTGAATATGTATTGCAAGAGGGAAGAAATCCTTTGGAACAATTATGCCACATAGAACAATATATTGAGTGTCATATTAACCTCTTGGAGCAAAAAGATGCATTTATATATATAAAAAAAATGTATCCTAAATTATCAAACTATGTAATTGACATGATAATATCTAAAATTGGGACAAGATTGTATAATTTATCGTATTTATTAAAAAGCTTATTTACAGATTCTAAGATGATATTTGTAGATGGTAGCGAAATAATCAAAAAATTACAGTTTTATACTCCCAATAATATACCTAATTTACTATCGCAAAGTCTAACAAATTATAAAAATATTTATCCTCAATTATTTGAAATTTGTTATTTGTTTGAATGTAGAGTTCCTATAGAACTATGTAATTATATTGATAATTTGTCACAAAGTTTAGAAACCTTGAAAGATGTAGGTGTTTTTTGCTGCAAACAAGGCATATTCATAGCACAAAACGAATTTGTTCAGGATTGGATAATGCATGCATATTCAAATAATAGTCCAAGCATACAAATGGCTGCGTTGAAATTACTTAATTCTACCCAAAAGGTAACATACAATCCGGGTTACATCAATATGTATCGTGTTTTGGGACGAAATCAAGAAGCTTTATCTCTACTTGAAAAAAACCTAAATATGTTAAAAAGGGAGAAACAATATACATTATTACGCAAGGGATTATTCCAAGCTATCGAGATTTCTCAAATATCACACGATCATATTTCGGAAGTTAAATATTTAATAGAAATATTAGAAATAATAACTATTCAAAAGGAGATTACTACTGATAATGCAGAAGAATATCTGACACGGCTAGAATATTTTTCTAAATGCAAGATTTTATCAAAAAAAGAAGAATATGCCCTTTTGTTTTTTAAATTGAAACGTGAATTTAAATTAGGGAAATATACAAAAACTACTAGTACAACAATTGAAACAGCAAAAAAATATTACGAAGGATGTATAAATAAATCATTAACTGAAAATATCGGCGATTGGCTTGGGCGAATATGTAGCTGCTATGCATTGATTGTTAAATCAATACAAGGTAATGAGGCAGCCTTAAAAATATTTAAAGATGCCTTAAAAATATTTCCAAATTCCTTTGAACTTCGGAGAGAATATTTAAGTCATATTGCATGCATGCAATTATTTGAGGAGCCACTTAAGGCATTTAAAAATTATCAACAAATACTTAGTTTGTTTGAAGAAGAAGCGCCTGATTCAGCAGCACTCCCTTTTCATGAATATGGAGATCTAGCAATGAGTCAACTAGTAGCACAAAACTTATCTAGCGCCTATTTGCTTGCAAATGATGCAATAGAAATTGCATGTGCTAATGGTCTATTAGATGAGGAAGGACGTTGTCTTAATATACGTGGGTGCATTGAATGGTGTCAAGGAAGTTTGGCATTAGCAGAATCAAGTTTTCATGAAGCCATAACTATTATGCAACATTCTGGATATACACATTATTTATGGAGAAGTCAACTTAATATATTACAATTAAGTCTAGTAACTCAAAATTATTCTGATGAAAGAGTTACAATATTAAAAAATTTGTATACAAATTTTTATAATCTTCTTGCTCCAAAGATTAAATCGCTAGTTAAATCTGATGCACAAATATTTCGTAAAACAGTAGAATATCATGCTTTATTAATACTGGGTGTTCTATGTGACAAAATAGCAAATAATAGTAAACAACATTTAAAAATATGCAAAGATTTTGAATTAGGAGAACATAAGGAATTATACAAAAAAGATGTGCAGTCTTTTTTGTCCCAAAACTATAATTTTATAAAATCTCCTTATATTCAAAATGGTTATATATTTTTTGTCGGTTAAATTCATTATCTCCAAGTAAGAAATAAACTTCTTCTTGTTTAGAAAAGGAAACTAAAAAATTAGTGGAATCATCCTTGAGTTGTGTTGTAAACAAAGATAATGCGTTATATTTCTTTATTTGCTGTTGCTTTGTTAAAGAAACAGAAATACGTTTTTCCCATATTTCAACAGGAAAGTTTGGTGGACACGTAAAGTTTTTAAAATTACGCAGTGGCCATGAAATATCGTCCCCACCATGAATAATGTATGTTAAACATAGTGGAATCTGGTTAAAAATATTAAGTTTTCGTAATAAAGCATTAAGGGCTGAATGATCACCATGCAAATCCAATGCATCTGGAATAATAATTAAATCTGGCAAATGTTGTCCTATAAACCATTCTAAATCTTCTAAAAACATTGCATGTGTAAGAGGGGATTCTAAACCAGTTCTTATAGTATGAATGGTTCTTTTTTGGGCTGGATGATATGTTCTAGAAGAAAAGGGAGTCGTTAACAAAACGTTAGGTTTTTCAAATAACATTCGCATTAAAAAACTATGTGAATACTTCATTCCGGTATCTCCATACCCCATGTAAAAAATAGATTTTTCAGAAACGCCTAAGTAATCTAATGCTTGTCTACTTTCATAATAGCGTTTCTTGGCAACATCCGCTCCATGATAATCGCCATTTGTAGCAAATAGAATAGTAAAACAATCACCTAATTTAACACATTTTTGAATCAATCCACCAGCGGCTATAATTTCATCATCTTGATGAGGGGCGATAAATAGTATTTTCATAATTTTTCCTCTATATGCAAAAGAGTATTTAACGCATCTAAACACGGAAGAACAACACTATTTTGCATTACACTTTCTAAGATGGTTCTGAAAAACAACTTATATGCTAGGGATTCTATAACTCGTTTTTTATTGCAGTCTGTTGGTATTTCACAGTTTAATATAGTAATCCACATATTAGATGTAGCATTTATTTCGGACATAAGCACATCAAGCAAAAAATCAGCAATCATATATTCGGGTTGACCAATAGTATGTCTTTCTCGATCAATAAAATTTATTTTGCCATTGTCAAGCATAATGTGTTGTAAAGTTATATCAGACGAAATATCGTACCAATTGGTTGCTGAAGGTAATTCGACAGTTTCTGAAAATGAATTGCATAGTGTATGTAAAAATGTAGCTTGGTTTTCGTCAAAATAAGAGATATTGTATTCCAATATATACGGAGCTAATTTCCATCCGATATATGGAAGAAACTCACCAGTAGGTTCAAAGTAAAAATCAGGAAAACACATAGACAAAGTTTCTAAAAGTAATTCAATATCTTTAATACTTTCAATATGGCTATTTGACAGAATTTGATTATATAGTTCGCTTTTATCGTCAGATACCATTAGTCGATGATTTCCTAAAAAACATATAATATCAGAATAATCCTCATGCGTAGGTTTGAATTGCTCTAGTTCACGGAGCAAAAGCAAGCAATGAACATCATCTTTTCCTACTAGGATATTGCTTTGCTGAGCCTCATACGCAGCCACCTCATATTTATAAAAATCCATAGCATTACGCACATAATTTGTTCTTTGAATAGGTAACACAAGTGAACTTAGTGCGAGTCGAGTGTAAGGATGTTTGATAATATAATTATTTTTAGAACTCTGAATATGATAAATATCAGAAGAGCCTATTGATTTGCTTAAAACTGGCATGGATACCACCTTTTCTCCAGTGCATTCTTCCATGAAATTACATAGCAAATTAGACGAGAGCGGTAAATTTCTATATGGGAAAAGGGTTATTTCACGCCGTGAAAAGTAATCTTTAACTGAGATTTTTTTAGGTTCCTTAGAAAATGGTTTTAAACCATAAGCCATCAAGTGATTTCCTATAAAATCCCATTCAGAAATTACTTTATCAGCAGTTTGCCTTGCATTTTCGCCTAATGCATTTGATAAAAATGGTTGACGAATAAAGTGTTCCATTCTAAAAGCCAGAGCTCCTTCATCGCCATGGTTTACTAAGAATCCATTTTGCCAGTTATGTACTAAATCTAAAGCAAAACCATTAGGTGCGGCAATCACAGGAATTCCTTCACTCATTGCTTCGGTTATTACTCGTCCACCAGGTTCATAAAGTGAATTTGTCACGAGTACAAGTGTTTTGAGCAAAAGTGTACTTGCACCACTGGCATCAATACATCCCCACCAAATTATTTTTTGTTCCTGTTCAGCTTTATGTAGTAAATTTGATATTTTCTTACATTTTTTTCTCATTGTATTTATTTCTTTGATGCTACCACCAATAAGCCATAGAGGAGGACATAATGATTCGTATTTTTGATAAATATGGCACCATGCATTTAAGATGTGATCAACGCCTTTACTTTCATCGATACGACCAAAGTATGTAAATGCTTTATAGGTCCAAAATGGGTCAGTTGAAGGTCTATCAAAAGCGTTATTATAATGCAATGCGACAGAATTTTGTGCATTTCGCGAAATGCTACTGTTAAGGCGCGGAAAGCCATTATTGTCTCTAGCTGGCAAAATAAATGATGGATGAATATATTGTCCTGCTACAATAATTTTTTTCGATGAGATATTATAATAATTAATTAAATCATTTTTTTCATCTACGGAAACACATAATATCCATTTTGCATAATCATAAATAAGTTGTTCATAATTAGCTCTTTTAGGAAGTGGTTCATAAGCTCCACGTGCTTGTCGTCCATAAGAATTAGAAATAACACTATGAACTAAAGGAATGTTGTAGAGTTTAGATAACTCAACGCCTAATCTACCACTATTCCAATAAACACTATGAATTACTTGTGGACGTTCTCCGATATTTTGAATAATTTGTTGTATAGCTAAAAAATTATCGTTATGATATGTATAAAGTTTAGTTTTATCTATTGGTCCTATTGAACCATTTTTAATGCGATAGATGGTACAGTAAGGATTATATTGTTCCTTTGCTGGGAGTTCTATCATACTTCTACGTGTAACAAGAATACAATTTATATGTAATGAATTGAAACTATCAAGCAATTCTTTCATGTATGTATGAGTGCCTCCCCATTCATCATATCCTGGTGGCATTGCAGGATCTGCATGAATTGTAAGAATTAATACATATGACATAGTTCTCTCCTTTCGATTGAATAAAACGCATCATAGAATGATATTGGTATATTAATTTTACCGCCCGATAATTTTTTGTTATCATGCGGTAAGGGTTACCAACATCTATTTTTTAGAGCATATACTCGAAAAATCATTAAACCCAGACATTACAAAAATTGACAAAGATAGACACATATGCTATACTGAACAAAAAATAGGGGAGGACGTTATGTATAAGATTGTTATT
>ENA-OPSJ01001814-OPSJ01001814.1-human-gut-metagenome-genome-assembly--contig:-NODE-1814-length-15150-cov-7.584763_pt1 | contig 15150 bp, 19 predicted proteins | sample MGYA00241801_ERZ501893 | MGnify/ENA primary metagenome ERZ501893 (study PRJEB25962, sample SAMEA2042219) | human gut metagenome | biome: human gut; feature: human-associated habitat; material: faeces...
TTCACGACTTTGCTACGATTAATACTTCAATTTCTTCATATATGCTCGTAGGATTCACAGCTTTTCTACGATTAATACTTCAATTTCTTCGTATATGCTCGTAGGATTCACGACTTTGCTACGATTAATACTTCAATTTCTTCATATATGCTCGTAGGATTCACAGCTTTTCTACGATTAATACTTCAATTTCTTCGTATATGCTCGTAGGATTCACGACTTTGCTACGATTAATACTTCAATTTCTTCATATATGCTCGTAGGATTTACAGCTTTTCTACGATTAATACTTCAATTTCTTCGCATATGCTCGTAAAATTTCCTGTAATACTACGATTAATATTTCAATTTATCTATATATGTTCGTATATTTCCCGGAACTTCTACGATTAAATATGTATTTTTTTCGACTTCTGTATCTTATTTTTAATACGAAGACATGCTTCTGTATGCATAATCCAGTGTCGTGAAAATGGCATTTGAATTAACCCACGAATATCTTTATTGCACCAATAATCAATCAGCCAGACAGCATTTTCATCTACGCTTACTACACTTAAGGATTTTAAACATTCTTTTCTTTCTTCCGGTATTTTCTGAGTTAGTTCAGCATAAGATAAGCCTTTGATAATCTCCTCAGTGCTTTCTTTTACCTCAAAAACAGAATATTCCGATTGACACTTCTTATATCCTATTGTATCATCTGCATATAAAAGAAATGGGTTTTGTGTCTGGTAAGCGATTATTCGCCGAGAGAGTTGCTCGTTTCTTTTTTTATATCTATAATGTCGTATAAATACATTTTCCCATCATTTGAATGACGTACCAGCATGGATGCATGGAATATATTGTATCTATCAATTTCTCCATTCATCCGCCTTATCCCTCCTTCTCCGGCAGAAATGTCACCAACAAGAAAATAATTCCGAATACCACAATGCTTCCCGCCATAATCGCCACCATCTGACCTGTACTTACCACATGACCATGAAACTGCGGATTACAGTCAAGCGTATCCCTGATTGCGGTAATCATCTCAGCAGGCAGCTTCTCGTTTTCCATTTCCGCAAAAATTCCGTGAAGCATGTGATTTTTTAACAGAGAGGTTCCGTATGTACTCGGAAGATATGACAACACCTTCTGTAAACCGGAACCGAAATTCGAGATTGGCATATATGCACCGCACACAAATCCATAGCCGGAGCTGATAATCGTTCCGACCGCCGACAGCTGTCCTTGTGTGGTAAGCGGATAGCTGACAATACTAGAAAGCGTACTGCCGAACAGCACAAGCAGTATTTCATCTAAAATCACCCACAGCACATCCGAGGTGCTCATGTACCAGCCCATTTTATATACATATCCAAGACAAAGTACCAACGCAAGCCCATTTACCATAAGTGAATTAGCAACTGTGGACAGGAAATATCCAAGATACAGCTTACATCTGCTTATCGGGGACACGTTGAAATCCTTGCGCGTTCCATTTGCCCGATCCTGCACCATCGTAAGATTCACACAGAATGTCACCGTCACGCAGCTTACCGCTAAAAGTGCTGCCACAAGCTGTGCCGCCACGGTTCCGTCTATCAGCTTATCTGAAATTGTAAGCTTATCTGAGATTGCCGATACAAAGGAACCCCTATACACCTTGGCTAAAAAAGTTGCATACAGAACAATAAGAATTGCCGGTGTAATAAGTGAAGAAAACAACATCCCCTTATCCTTAAAATATAATTTTCTGTTTCTTTGTATAAGTGCAAATACAGCCTTCATCAATTCTCACCTCCAAGCCTTTTTCCTGTTGCCGCAAGAAACACATCGTCCATTCCGCCCTTTGTCACCTCGTAATCATGAAACAATTCCTGATGTGCTACGATAAGTTCAGTAGCCTCCGATGTATTTTTTACCCTGACACGATAGCCATCCCTGATTTCCTCGTATTCAATTCCGAGTGTCTTTATCTGAGCTTCAGTCACTCCATAGATGGACATCGTATCCTGCACATACTTATTTTTTAATTCAAAAGGAGTTCCCTCCGCTGCAATGCTTCCCTTATCGAGAATAACCACATAGTCGGCATTTGCCGCCTCCTCCATATAGTGGGTGGTGAGAAATACGGTGAGCTTTTCATCGGTACGAAGCTTATCAATCACGTTCCATATCAGCAGTCTCGTCTGTGGGTCCAAACCTGTCGTGGGTTCATCAAGAATCAACACCTCCGGTCTATGTAACAGTGCCCTTGCAATATCTATCCTTCTTCTCTGTCCTCCTGAGAGCTTTCCGACAGGTCTGTTTAGATAATCTCCAAAGTCGAGTATATTGACAAGCTCCTTAAGTCTCTCCTCAAAGGCTTTCCCTGCAATCCCATAGAGTGCTGCCCTGCTTTTCAGATTTTCCCTGACTGTGAGCGGCTTATCAAGCACACTGTCCTGAAACACGACGCCAAGTGTTCTCCCTGCCTTCTTGCCTGTTTTCTCTATATCATTTTCATTAATCTGCACCGTTCCGCTGTCCTTTTTTAACTGCCCGCAGATGATGGAAATTGTCGTACTTTTTCCGGCTCCGTTCACACCCAAAAAAGCAAACAGCTCTCCCTTTTTTACCTGAAAGCTCAAATCATTTACCGCCTTCACCTCGCCAAAGCTTTTATGCAGATGGCTGATTTTAATAATATTATTTTCCATTTTTTTATACCCCTGCATACTGCAAGCATTGCTTGCAGTACTGCCACCAATAAGTAGTTTGAAAGTTTTTCTTTCAAACTTCTCCCCCTTTATTTTTCTTAACTCACTAAGCTTCCTGTTCATGCTGTCGGCAGCTATGCGGTCATTCATGTATCCAACCAGATTCACAATAACATACACTCCGATAATAAGCCCTTCCATAAAAGCAACCGTTTCAGGCTTTTCAAAGTAAAACCATCCGAAGGCTCTTCCAAGTCCAAGCACCGCAATATTTACATATACAAAATATATTATCTGACGCACAATCATTCCTTTTTTGGATAATTCCTTCTCATTCTTAGTCGGATACATAAGAATCGGTACCGCACAGACTGCGGAGACTATTATAATCTGCCAGAGAATTCTTACACTTATCTGTGCGTCCAAGCCCCATAATGCCGAAATATAGATTGCCGATGCAAACAATACGCATACTGTAATTTTAGAAAAAATATTTGCAAGATTTTTTACTTTTTCAAACACTGCTTAAACCTCCTACAATCCCAAGCGTTCCTTCAGAACCGGTACATACTGCCTTGAAATAATCACTTTTTCCTTATTTTCCAACAGGGCTTCAAATCTGCCTCCGAACGCAGGTGACAAATGCTTTATTTTATTCAGATTTAAAATCATGGACTTGGAAGCCCTCATAAACGAAAATGACACAAGCAGTTCTTCGAGCTGATACAGCTTTTCCCTGACCTCATAGACATCCCTCTCACAGTACGCAAAAACCTTGTTGTCCGTTGCCTCAAAATAATACACATCCGACGCTTCCAAAGGGTATATCCCATTTTCATCATAGCCTGTAAGCTTCATGTCTCCATGTTCCAATCTGTATACAAGCTGTTTCATTTCATCTGTCAGCGTATGACATCTGAATATTATCTCCTCCTCTTCGCCGGGAGACGGGGCGATTATCGTTATTTTCAATTTAAGCTCCATTTCTTCACAAAAGAATATACCTTCTCAGACCACTGCCGCACATCCGGATTTTCATGACTTAAACAAAATGTCCTATCTACCAAATTTTCCGGTATTACCCTTATAAGCTGTGCCTTATATTCAGATGGAACGATTATTATATATACATAATCTGCCAGTTTTACCTCGCCTTTTACTTTTTTTCCTGCATTCACTGCCGCTGACAATGAAACACGCTGAAAAACAGAAATCGCATTTTCGAGGTGGGCTCTGAACAGTTACCATATATTTTATTCTGATTATCTTATATACGATTTTCCGGTATATGTCTACCTATTATCCCGTGAAATGCAAAAACAGACGTGTAAGATGTATGAGTGTAATCAAATATTTCCAGTTTATATGTGGAACCTTTCTCGAAGCCTTCCTTAGCCGTAACTGAATACTTTCCGGTTCCAGCCTCAGCTACAACAAGTACATCCTTTATAAGCGTACTGCTGCCGTCCGTTCTTTCAGGTGACGTGATATTTGTAAGCTTTAATGCTGCTTTTACATCATCTGTGCTTACTTTTTTTCTTTCTACCGTATCTGTTGTGACATAAATCGTAAAATCCGTTTTCCCGTCAACAGAACACACATAGTTCGAGCTTCCGCCTTCATTGATAGGCATGGCATCTCCATAATCCGCTTAGAGTGTCATATCCTTATCAAGAACATCATCAACTGCCACCTTATCATTAAGCGCACTGTCATAATACCAGCCAAGGAATATCTTTCCGTCTATGTACGGACCATTGATGCTGCTTAATTTTACTCCCCTCTTCTTCGTGAGCTTAGTAAGCTTAGCATCATCTGCCGCATTGCCGATTGTAATCGTATAACTATCAGCTTCTGTCTCTTCCTCTGTTGCAGTTTCCTGTTCCGTCGGCTTCTCCTCCGACGGCTCTGTCACGTTCTCCGTAGACTTCTCCTCCGCGGGCTTTGTCACGTTCTCCGTCGGTCTTCCCATTATATTTTCTGTAGATTCCGCCACAGTCTCTGCGACCGTTACGTTATCTTTTTTTGCCTTTTTACCGCATCCTGTCGTGCTTCCCACAAGCATCACGGCAGCCATAGCCAGACATAAAAAACGTTTCCCGCTTTTCTTCAGCTTCTGCATATTCTCCTCCTGACAAATGGTTTCCTATAAGCCAATTACTTAAGTACAAAGAAATTATACTATCCATGAAAAAAGAACGCAATAGCTTTTTTTGCAATAAATGGTACAAAATTTGGTTAAAGTGGTGCAAAATCTTGTTTTTAACCTTTATAACGGTACAAACTTATATTTCGTACAAAAAAAGATGCTATATCATTTTCGATATAACATCTTATCTGCCTAATATTATTTTGATACTTCCATCTGTCCCACTTACGCTTCTTACATGTTGTATACTGTTAGCATCGAATAAAATACATCCACAATGTCCTTCAAAGGTCGGAAAACATATAATAGAGAGCTGCGTATCTATCTCCGGACTATATTCATTCATCCACAAAGTTTCTCCGAACAGCACTGCCCTTTCATAACATCGCAGCCACTTCTCGTCCATGTTCGGAAAAATATTTCCAAACCGGTTTCCGATTAATTTCTCGAGGGGTACCTTTTCCAGCTTGGCAAGTGCCTGATTTCCATACCTGAATACCCAGTCGACGGCGCGGCACTCATCATCAAACATCATCTCGATATCTGTAAACGCAAACGGCATCTTATCATAGCCTTTATAATATTCACAATATTCCTCGAACGTAGTGGGTATCCCCTCTGTTGAAAAATTCTTAATAATATTTCTTTGTCTTTGATATAGTCTGTTCTCTATCTCGTTCTTTCTGCTAAGTGTATATTCCACTGCTTCGCCATTATTAAGATTTACCGTATTCGTCACATCGTGTATTGCTATCACGGACACAAGATTACCTCTTCGAACTTCAATGAAGTCATCCCCCAGCATATCGCAGAATTCCTTATAAGTAGTCCTTGTCTCAATAACCTCTCCGTTATCCATGTATATATCTGCATGTTTTCTGCGCATGTGAATATACAGTATCTGCTTTTTGGAAAGCGTCCTTTTTCTTCTCTTTGATATTATTGTTATTGACCCTTGCGTGTGCATAGCACCTCCCCGGTATGAGGACATCAGAATTCTATCTTACAATCCGGCTCAGCTTCCCTGCATGCCTTAAAAACCTCAGCCATAACCGTCTTCTCATCCTGTCCGTCTTCAAACTCGACCTCCATCTTCTGCGTCATAAAGCTTACCGAAGCGTCCATGACCCCCGGCGTGTTGTTGGCGATATCTTCCATAGTATTTGCACAATTGATACAGTCCACCGATATGTTGTACGTCTTATTCATAATCCACGCATCCCTTCAACTTAATGATATTTAGGATTCAGATGTCAAAACATGCAGATCTGATTTTTACATGCATATCATGTTATAATTATACATATCAGCTCCGTTGTACGAAGCAAGTTGTGAACGCATGTTTTGACAACTGAATCTAATTAGTTAATTGCAATACCCATTTATTTCCAAAAGCAGTTATGCAATTGCCTATAATGATAATATTAGGTCGAAAAATAACCCCTGATATCATTATATTACTTTGTGAACCATTTATCAATAGAAAATGACCAACTTTCATTTTTGTGTTTTTGTTGAACTAATGAGCCTTTACCTTAGTCCAGAGATCTGCGCAGTAGGATTTAATCTCTGTCTCCTGATATGCAAATACCTCGTCCTTATCATATCCGACTCTTGTAACATAAGCACTGATGTCCTTGTAGGCATCCTCCTGCATTGCCTCAAATGCTGACTTAACCGGTGAAGAATATCCAACCTCCTCAGTGTTGGCAAGTGCATTTTCCTCATCAAGCATGAAATTCATGAACTGATGAGCAAGCTCTATATCGGTGCAGTCCTTTGTCATTACCATGCAGTCGCACCAGATATTGGTTCCCTGCTCAGGCTCAATGTATGCAAGATTCTCATTCTCAGACATTATATATGCCGCATCGCCTGAATATACAACTGCTATTGACTTGTTTCCTGAAATCATGTTATCGATAACATCATCACCCACATACACGGGGTTCATTGTGTCTCTCTGATTGCAGAGCCACTGATATGCCTCATCAAGCTGTGCATAATCCGTTGTGTTCATTGAATAGCCAAGTGTCTTCAACGCTATCATAAAAGAGTCTCTCTCAGAATCATACATGTACAAATCACCCTTGTACTTCTCATTCAGGAGAAGATTCCAGCCCTCCTTTGCGTCATCCTCGGATACAACCGTCTTATCATAGAGAATACCTACCGAACCCCAGAAATAAGGAACCGAGTATGTGTTCTCAGGATCAAAGCTTCTTCCAAACAAATCATGGATAATGTTATCCTTATTGGTTATAAGGCTCCAGTCAACCGGCTGAAGATAATTTTCCTTTATAAGGCGCTCAATCATGTAATCCGAAGGAATTATGATGTCATACTTGCTTCCGCTCATAACCTTTGTGTACATTGACTCGTTAGAATCGAATGTCTCATATACTACTTTACAATTGTACTCCTTCTCGAACTTTGTGAGAAGAGACTTGTCAATGTACTCTCCTGCATTGTACACTCTGAGAGTCTTCTTACCTGATGAACCGCATCCGCTAAGTACGAGTGCAGCCATGCATACACATAAAATAACAGCAATTAATTTCTTTTTCATCTGAATTATCCCTCCACATTCTGCCTATTTCTCTCTGTTTTCTTTTCCTGTCTTTTTTTAACAGCCTCAGGCACAAGATTCACAATAAGCAATGTTATAATAATCACCGCAATAACAATCGCTGACAGCGCATTGATTGTCGGGTTGGTTCTCTTGGTCATGTTATACACAACAATCGAAATATTGGCAACACCGTTGCCTGTTACAAAGTATGATATTACAAAATCATCAAGTGACATGGTAAATGACAAAAGCATTCCCGCATATATGCCCGGCTTTATCATCGGCACAATAACCTTGGTGAGTGCCTGAAACGGTGTTGCACCTAAATCCATCGCCGCATTTGCCAGGTTCGGGTCAAGGCTTCGAACCTTCGGATACACACTTGTTATCACATAAGGCGTACAAAAGCAGATATGCGCAAGCAGCATCGTCACATAACCTCTCTCTATCTTCATAGAAGAAAAGAGTATCATAAGACCGATTGCCGTCACAATCTCAGGGTTCATAATAGGTATGTTGTTTACATTCACAAGCCATTCTTTTACAACCCTTCTGCTCCTCGACAAGCCTATCGCAGTTATGGTTCCGAGGATTGTAGCCACTGCTGTTGCAATTACGGCAATACTGAGTGATACTCCAACCGCACTCATGACATTCCTGTCCTCGACAAGTGCCTGATACCACCTTAGGCTGAAGCCCGTAAACCTTGTAAGCGATTTGGATGAGTTAAATGAGAACACCATCGTCACTATAATCGGTATATAAAAGAAGGCAAAGCATATTGCAATATATATAATTGAACCGAGTTTTCCTCTTTTTTTCATTGCTTATGTCCCTCCGTTCTCATCAGGATCTATCTTCTTCATAATCCTGATCATGATAAGAATTGCCACCGCAAGAAGCATTGAAATCGCGCTTCCGAAGTTCCAGTCACCTACCGATATAAACTGTTCCTCAATGAGGTTACCGATAAGTACATACTGACCACCTCCGAGAAGCTTTGGAATGACGAAGCTTGATATTGAGAGAAGGAACACCATAATTGTTCCGTTCACAACGCCCGGTACCGAGAGCTTGAACGTCACCTTCCAGAATGCCGTAATCGGTTTTGCTCCGAGGTCGTAAGCTGCCTCGATAAGAGAATGATCCATCTTAGCGAGCGATGTGTGAATCGGTATTACCATAAACGGAAGAAGATCACACACAAGGCCGATAATTACCGAAAAATCCGTATACATCATCGTGACAGGGTCAAGTCCTAACATCACAAGCAATGAATTGATAATTCCGTTATCAGACAAAAGACTTATCCATGCATAGGTACGAAGAAGCATGTTAATCCATGTAGGTATCGTGACCGCAAGAATAAGTATCGTCTGTGCTTTCTCACTGAACCTTGAAATCACGTATGCGAGCATATAGCCCACAACGAGACATACTATAGTAGTAATCGCACCGAGCTTAAATGAACGTATAAATACATTCATATAAACCGGCTCAAATATCTTTTTAAAATTTTCACCCGTAAACTGAATATTTACAAGACTGTTACCGCCCGTTGTCACCGAGTACAGCACAATGAGAAACAGCGGCACGACAATCAATATGAATGACCAGATAAGATATGGTCTTACCAGATTTTTAAACTGCTTCATAGTATTCTAATATCCTCCAAGTGATTCACTAATATCAATTCTTCATTGTATACATTACATGTATGTCCTCATCGGTGAAGCTCAGTCCCACTGCCTTTCCGACCTCATGGTAATCGGTTGTATGAATCTTGTAGTCGCGCCTGTCGGTCTTTACAATAATCTCATAATGCACACCCTTGAACACGATTGAAGCAACCGTACCCTTAAGCTTGCTCTTATCCGGCTCGACAATATCTATATCCTCAGGTCGAAGCACAACCTCGACCTCCTCATTTTCCTTAAAGCCCTTATCAACGCAAGGGAACTCTATGCCGTCAAAGCATACGAGGCAGTCCCTTATCATATTTCCCTCTATAATATTGGAATCACCGATAAAGTTCGCAACGAATCTGTTCTCCGGCTCATTGTAGATATCAACCGGCGAGCCAATCTGCTGAATAACTCCGTTATTCATGACAACCACGGTATCAGACATTGAAAGTGCTTCCTCCTGGTCATGAGTTACGAATATGAAAGTTATTCCGACTTCCTTCTGAATCTTTTTGAGCTCGAACTGCATCTCCTTGCGAAGCTTTGCATCGAGAGCTCCAAGCGGCTCATCAAGAAGCAGCACCTTAGGCTCATTTACAAGTGCTCTGGCAATTGCGACTCTCTGCTGCTGTCCGCCCGAGAGGAGTGTTACATCCCTCTTTTCAAAACCCTCAAGTCCTACAAGCTTTAGCATTCTCTTAACCTTCTGGTCGACAATCGACTTATCCGCCTTCTTTAGGTTAAGCCCGAATGCCACATTATCGTGGACATTCAAAAACGGAAAAAGAGCATACTTCTGAAAAACCGTATTAATCTCTCTCTTATATGGTGGAACCTTGGAAATATCAATTCCGTTAAATAACAATTCTCCCTTACTCGGCTCCTCAAAGCCCGCAATTATTCTCAGTATAGTTGTCTTACCGCATCCGCTCGGCCCAAGCAGGGTAAGGAATTCATTCTCATATATGTTAAGGTCTATCCCCCTAAGAACCTGCTGATCATCAAAATTCTTTGTAAGTCCCTTTAACTCAATTATCTTATTGCTCATAATTCTTCCTCCACATTACCTTATCAGAAACTCGGCGGTGAGCTTACCCATATTATAACCGCTCCACCCTTAGACTCTATATAATGCTTGAACTTCGGCTCAAAATAAAACGATTCGCCCTTCTTCGCCTTATATCTCTTATTACCAACAACAATGCTTATTGAACCTGACAATACATATCCGAATTCTTCGCCCTCATGCGGATTATCGGGATACGTTGAACCACCCGGCTCTAACGTAAGTCTTATCGGTTCCATAATATTCTTCTGCGCATTCGGTATAATCCACTCTACCCTGTTATGCAGTTCCGTGTCGGTCTTTTCAAAATAGTCATCCTTGCCGAATACAACACGGTCATCCTCCGTGTCGTCAAAGAAGGTCTTAAGATCCGTTCCGAGACACTGCAGTATGTCCACAAGCGTTGCAATCGACGGTGATGTCAGATCTCTTTCAAGCTGGGAAATGAACCCCTTAGACAGCTCTGCACGGTCCGCAAGCTCTTCCTGTGTAAGTCCCTTCAGAACCCTGAGTTCTTTTATCTTACTTCCAATCTGCACAGCGGGCACCTCCTCAAAAGCGATGCAAATAATTAAACAAAAAGTTTAGCGTTGCTAAACCAAGGACTATTATACATGATTGCCCCGCCATGTCAAGATACAATATAAATAATTGTGGAACGAAATTTACTATTACACAAAAAGAGTGAAACCGGCACGCACCCATGCCGTTTCACTCTGTCTTAAATACATTCTTAGCCCCCTGCATACTGCAAGCAAGGCTTGCAGTACTGCCACCAATAAGTAGTTTGAAAATAAAATTTTCAAACTTATTCTACTCGTTAAATTCACATGTTACAAAGAACCCTCTCGGCGTCTCCTCCACGTCAATAACCTTGCCCTGCCTTGCCATTAGCCTCTCGGCAAGTCTGTAATTGCCCGACATGGCGACTGCCGGCTCTATCGTATAATAAAAGCTTGACGGAAGCTTGCCCTCGGTAATGTCCACCGTCTGTCCGGCCTCAACCTGTCCCGGCCGCTCCATCTTAAACTGCATGGTACGCATTCACTGCCACCTCTTATTCCGCAACATTTAAATTCTTTCCCTTGAGACCGATAAAGCTTCCCTTAGGAAGTCCACCCTCCTCATGACCGATAAGCCACTTGTTAGTCGCCGTTATAAGTGCATCCTCTCCTCCGCACACAGGACACTCAGCATGCTCCGTGGCAAGTTCATAATTAGTTCCCCTCGGAAGCACGACAGCCACCTGAAAGCCCTTGTTGTCAGGTCCGCACGGTGCATAGTGAAGCGTTGTGGCATACAGCTCAACGACAGTTCCGGCAGGTACCAAAAAAGCCTCCATCTTAGCCGTATCGTATGTGAAATCATCCTCAACATCCCATAGATTTCCGAGAATAAGAATCGCATCCGTGGCAGCCGCATTTATCTCTGAGCTTCTGTGATACTCAGCCGCATTAAGGAGCTGATTATGACCATTGCAGTAACCGATCTGAATAGGAAGCTCACCGAAGAACTTATTTTTTATCTCCTTTGCCACCTCAAGGCTCTCAAGACTCTCCACCGACGGCTCATACACAACACCCTCGGGAATCTCCGTCTTTTTCATAGCCTCGACAAGTGTTGTGAAATCAATATTTTTGATAACCTTGCCGTACTTCTTAAATCTCTTGTCTGTTACCGAAATAATCTCCATTTTAATCCTCCCAATATATAATGCTTCGCCCTGTTTGCTAACCCTGATACTTTCTGATATGCTCGTCAATAAGTGCCTGGTCTGCAAAATAATTAATCTTCATGGAATTCTTTACATCGTCAAGCGTCTTTGCCGCAACCTCTCTTGCAGCCTCGCTGCCCTTCTTTAGCACCTCATATACATACGCTATATCCTTCTCGTACTCTTTTCTTCTGGCACGGATAGGATTAAGCTCCTCGTTCATCACGTTGATGAGGAACTTCTTGACCTTGACATCGCCAAGACCACCTCTTCTGTAGTGAGCCTTGAGTTCATCAAGGCTGGCATAATCAGGAAGATACTCTGCAAAATGCTCCGGCTTGCAGAAAGCATCGAGATATGTAAATACCATATTTCCTTCAATATGTCCCGGATCCTCAACCTTGATATGTGTCGGGTCAGTATACATATTCTTCATAATTTTTTCTTTAACATCCGCCTCTGACTCGGAAAGATAGATACAGTTACCGAGCGACTTGCTCATCTTAGCCTTGCCGTCGATACCCGGAAGCCTTAAGCATGCCTTGTTGTCAGGAAGTAAAATCTCAGGCTCAACAAGCGTATCACCGTATATTCTGTTAAAGCTTCTCACAATCTCCTTGGTCTGCTCAAGCATAGGGAGCTGATCCTCTCCTACAGGAACCGTCGTCGCCTTAAAGGCGGTAATATCTGCGGCCTGGCTGATAGGATATGTAAAAAATCCTACAGGTATGCTTGTCTCAAAACCTCTCATCTGAATCTCAGACTTAACTGTAGGGTTACGCTGTAATCTTGATACCGTAACAAGATTGCTGTAATAGAATGTGAGCTCTGTAAGCTCCGAAATCTGTGACTGTATGAATAAAGTTGACTTAGACGGGTCAAGTCCGACCGACAGATAGTCAAGTGCAACCTCAATTATATTCTGTCTTACCTTCTCAGGATTATCCGCATTATCCGTAAGCGCCTGTGCATCGGCAATCATAATAAAAATCTTGTCATACTCTCCTGAATTCTGAAGCTCCACTCTTCTCTTTAATGAACCTACATAATGTCCTATATGAAGCCTTCCGGTAGGTCTGTCACCTGTCAAAATAATCTTTCCCATAAAACACCTCCACGCTGCACACTCCATGCAGCTATCATAAATATCCCGCACCGTATTGACACGGTAAATATAACTTTACTATATCTCTTAAATCAGATTTAGTCAATAATTTAACACTATCAAGCGAAAAAGCGTGTGCACTAGTTAAGTCCTCTGAAGCCCTTTCCTATAATCTCACTGCTGTTAGTTATCATAATGAATGTATCCTTGCCATGATTAAGCTTGATATAGTTTCTAAGCTCAACAGCCTGGCCTCTTTTGAGTACCGTGAGAATAACATATTTCTGCTTATGTGTAAAAGAGCCCTCTGCCTTGAAGGTGGTTGCTCCCTTCCCGAGCTCGTTATGAATGAAACGCACAATGTCATCAGGTGAGTCCGTGATAATCGTAAAATACTTGCACAGGTTGACATTCTCTATCGTACCGTCAATCACAAGCGTCTTTGCCATAAGTCCCACGAATGAGAAAAGTCCTGTTTCAATATCGAATACCATACATGCAGCTATCGTGATTGCAAGATCAACAATAAAAAGTGCGACTCCGATGTTAAAGCTTGTGTATTTCTTCAATATCATCGCAATAATATCCGTTCCTCCGCCCGACGCATTCATATTGAACATTATCGCTGCACTCACTGCCGGGAGAACAATCGCAAATATAAGCTCAAGAACAGGCTGATTCGTCAGCGGTCCGTCCATCGGAAACAGCTTCTCACAAGCGCTTAGCCCAACCGAGGTCAGCACGCTGACATACACCGTCTTTATTCCGAAGCTCTTTCCGAGAAAAATGAACCCCACAACCAGAAGTGCCATATTGATAACGAACGTAATCGACGCAGGTGAAAACGGCAGAACCGCACCTAAAATAACAGATATACCCGTAACTCCTCCGAATGAAAAATTATTCGGAAACTTAAACACATACACACCAATTACAAGAACCAATGTTGCAAGCGTTAGCATAAGATACTCAAGAACGACCTGTCCTGCTTTTGATTTTACTTCCATAACATATTTCCTTATCCTTCTATAATTTTATGTCACATAGTTGTCAGTATATCATACATGTCCCTCTTTTTCCATATCACCATTATATTTTTTGTGTAATATGATTAGATGTCGCAAGCGACCGCCGCAGGCATGTCCTAATTTATGGTGATATTTCAATTTTTTTATTGCGATTAGAAATCGGGTGTGGTATTGTATTTATAATTAATAAAAATTTAATAAATTATGAGGAGGATTTACCATGTTTTGTCCTAATTGTGGCGCCAAGCTTGAAGATGGTGCTTTATTCTGTGGCGAATGCGGCACTAAGGTAGCTGCTGCTCCACAGGCTGCAACAACCGCTGCACCTGCAGCACAGGCACCTGCACTCAGCAAGCCTCTTGTATCCTTTAAGATTGGAAACAAGGATTTTTCAATTGTCAAGGAGAAGATTGACTTCATCGGTCTCATCGCCGCTGTCGTCGCATTCATTGCGCTGTTCATGCCTTACTACACTGTCTCAGTCAGCATTCTCGGACAGAAGGCCAAGGAGTCCGCTAACTTCTTTACAGGTACACCAAGCAATGCTGTATTCATCATGATTGTTATTCTTTTGTACATAGCTGCCAACCTGTTTGGCAGGAAGCTCCCTTCACAAATTATCTCTTATGTGTTACTTGCATTCGTGGTAATTACAATTATCGGTATCAAAGCCCAGACAGCAGATGTTGTATCAGACTATGGCTATTACGGCTCCATCAAGGTTTACCCAAGTATCGGTTTCTGGCTTATGCTTATTGCATCACTTGTTATGTCATTCTCATGGCTCATCAAGTCCAAGCTTCTTCCGCTTATCAAGAAGCAGCCTGCAGCGTAGGTATAAATAACATAATTTCATTAAAAACAAAATCCCCCTGAATCTCAGGGGGATTTTCATTTTATCTGTTCTTTAATAAAAACTTACTTCGTCATAATATGTATTAATTATACCATGATTACTTGAGCTCCAGATTATACTGAACGATGAGCGGTACGCAAAATAAAGAGAAAAAGTTGCATGTAATTTTCTTTTTTTATAAAATAAATAAATGTTGCCACCATGCAACTTAAACTAAGAACTCCCCGTATATAATTTTGAACGCAGAATAAGCAATCCCCCGCTTCAAGTGTGTAGAGCACTAAGCGG
>ENA-OPSJ01001815-OPSJ01001815.1-human-gut-metagenome-genome-assembly--contig:-NODE-1815-length-15143-cov-2.457317_pt1 | contig 15143 bp, 10 predicted proteins | sample MGYA00241801_ERZ501893 | MGnify/ENA primary metagenome ERZ501893 (study PRJEB25962, sample SAMEA2042219) | human gut metagenome | biome: human gut; feature: human-associated habitat; material: faeces...
ATTTTTGGATTCTTTCTTTTTTTCAACCGCCGTTATGGTCATGACCATATCTTCACTTTCATGCTGCACTTCCTGTCTGAGATAGTGAATGAGCTCTTCCGCTGTCTCTTTCTTCTTAAATCCGTTTTCCTTGTACAAATCGGGGATTCCCTGATAGCGGGACTGCGGATTTACCTTCCATTCCGCATCGAAGGGAAAGCCATCCAGCCGGCATCCCGCAAGTACACGGTAAAACGGGGTTTTTACGAATGCCCGGATCTCCCGTTCCCTACGGACAATCATGCCAAGCACACAGGTCATGACACGCCCTACCGAAATGACCACCCGGTCTTTTTTCAGATATCCTGAAATATTCCGCCCATATTTCAGAGTCAGCAGTCTGGAGAAATTAATTCCCATAAGATAATCTTCTTTTGCACGCAGATAGGCGGCTTCTGACAGATGATCATATTCGGATAAGTCCTTTGCCTCCCTTACTCCCCTTAAAATCTCTTCTTCCGTCTGGGAATCGATCCAGACACGTTTTCTCTGTTTTCCATGCACACCTGCCATCTGTTCCACCAGCCGGTAGATATATTCTCCTTCCCGTCCGGAGTCCGTACAGACATAGATACAGTCGATATCTTCCCGGTTTAACAGCCCCTTTACGATTTCAAACTGTTTTTTTACGGAAGGAATGACCTCGTAGAGAAACTGTTCGGGGATGAATGGAAGGGTATCCAGACTCCATCTTTTCAACCGTTCATCATAAACTTCCGGATAACTCATTGTTACAAGATGTCCCACGCACCAGGTTACGACCCCGTTCTCCGACTCCACATAACCGTCCCGGCGCTTTCCATTCATTTTGAGAGCTTTTGCAAATTCCGCAGCCACACTCGGTTTTTCTGCAATAAACAATGGTTTTGCCATCTTTTTTCCTCTCTTTGCTTATATTTCTGTTATACAGCGAGAAGTGCCGCTTATAATACTACGGCACTTCTCTTATTCTTTATCACTTTGTTTTCTTATTCATGCAGAACTTATTTTACGGAGAATTTATACTCTGTAACGGTATGATAGGTCTGTCCTGCCTTTGTTACCGGCTGTGCAAAGGAAGGTACATTGATTGCATTCGGGAAATACTGGGTTTCAAAACATAAACCGCTTCTCTTTCCATAAACCGCACCTTCTTTTCCGGTAAGGGAACCATCCAGGAAGTTTCCGGTATAGAACTGGATTCCCGGAAGATCGGTAAATACTTCCATATACCTTCCTGATTTCTCATCGTAGAGGGATGCAACCAGTGATACCTGGCCTTCTTTTGTCTTTAATACCCAGTTATGGTCAAATCCGCCTGCCCAGTTTAACTGGTCGTAATCACTGTCGATATCCTGTCCAACCTTCTTCGGTGTTGTGAAATCCATCGGTGTACCGGCTGTCTTTCTGATCTCGCCGTTCGGAATGGATTCTTCATCCGCAAAGGTAAATTCATCCGCATCAATCCATGCAGTCTGATCCAGGATGCTTCCTGATTTCTGTCCTGCAAGATTAAAATAGCTGTGATTTGTAAGGTTGATTACGGTATCCTTATCCGGTACTGCGTTGTACTCAATGATAATGGAATTCTCATCGGTCAGGATATATTTTACGGAAATTTTAAGATTTCCCGGAAATCCCTGATCTCCATCCTTGCTTTCATAGGTAAATTCAATTACCTGGCCTTTTTCATTTTCGTAGGTATCTGCATTCCAGAGACGCTTGTGATAACCGTTGTATCCACCGTGAAGATTATTATTGCCATCATTCTTATCCAGTTCATATCTTACATTGTTTAATGTAAATGCTGCGCCTCCGATCCGGTTCGCATGCCGTCCGATCGTAGAACCAAAGTTCGGTTCATTCACAAAATAATCTTCTAATTTATCAAAGCCAAGTACTACGTCGTCTGATTTTCCATCTTTGTCCGGAACATATAATGATACGAGAATTGCACCAAAATCTGTGTATTTTGCAACTACTCCGTTCTTATTTTCCACGGTATACAGACTTGCCTGTTTCCCGTCTTTTGTTGTTCCAAATACTTCTTTCTTAAAAGCCATCTTCCTGTCTCCTTTGCATTATTCTTTTCCCCTATCATACTATATTCCTAATTTCATGTCAAATCATTTTAAAAAGCCATGTTCGGATTCTCTTCTTTGATTCCAAGAACAATGTTTAAATTACCATTCCGGCATCTCAGGGAATCGATAAATAATTTTTCATTAATATCTTCTTTTAATTCCACGGAATAAGTTAATTCATATAACGTTCCCAGATTTGTGGTTTTTACTTTTTCCAATATGACACTCTTTGTATATTCTTCAAACAGATCATCAAATGCCCCCTGATAATTCAGATTCTCCGGAATGGTTATTTTTAACTGCTTTGGCTGTGTTTTCTGAAGTGCATATCCAAGACGGCTGAATGCGAAATAGATGATTCCGACACCGATACAGAATACGGATGCAAACAACACGCTCCCCATTCCACAGGCCAGACCTGTTGCCATGGCAAAAAATACATTTACGATATCTTTTGAATTGCCCGGTACACTTCTGAATCGTACCAGTGCAAATACACCTCCAAGTGAGATTGCCCTTGCAACGTCTGAACCGATTAACATAATTACGGCACATACGCATACCGGCAGGATAACCAGTGCAAATGCAAAATTGTATGAATATTTCTTTTTTGTATCTCCAAATACATATACCAGGCTTAAAAAGATACCCAGTATTACTGCAACTCCTAAGCTAATGAGTGCATCAGTGGTTGATATTGTACTTGTTGCTTCAAATATTGTCTTGAACATAATAACATCTCTCCTTCCAATTTATCATTCTGTATGTTCTGCAGTGTCCGCTTGTATTCCGTTCCATATTTGGAAAACGAAGTGGAAAATATTTCTTTTTCTGCCAGAAGTTCTGAAAACCATACCGGCATTGCTTCTGAGCTTTTCACTTCCATGAGCCAGAATGCATTTCCAATCAGAAGTTCTCCCTGATTACCCAGTTCTAATCCAACATTTTCCCTGCGGGTCTTTATGTTTGTGTCAAAAGTAACCCGGAAATCCCTGTCCGTTTTTGAAAAAAATGCCTGCCGGTCATAGGTGAGATATACCCTCGGTTTTAAATCATATACTTTCAGAAAATATTTGAGTTCCTCAAAAACCTGCCGGTTGATATAAGGCTGTTCTTCCGGTTCAATCCCATGATTTACAAGGTCATATGCTTCACAAAGCCGGAGTGTCGTTCTTCTCTTATTGACAAGTCCTTTGTATTTCTTCTTGATCTCAAGAAAGACCTTGTCGTTCAGGGACGGCACACCGTAGCTTCTGAGCCTGAGTTTCTCCTTGTATACAGGTTTTTCAATAGAGGCCCGGATTAATGCATCGTTCTGGGTATCATAATAAATATTTGCAATATTATATAACTGTCCGTTTTTATTAAATTTGTCCGGCTCCATGTACGGTGTAATCTTATCCAGTAACCATAGATAAACCTCTTCTGTTAATAAATATTTTTTTTCGTATCTGCTGAAAACCTCAATTGCCATATTCCCATCTCCTTTACCAGTCATTTTTTCTTTTTCTTTTGACTGTCTATATGATAAATTTCCAAAGTGACAAGTATGTGAAAAGAAGGTGTCCGTCAACTGTAAATTATCTGTTTTCTTCGTTATGATGTATTGTTTTTAATTCAAACCAGAAGGTACTTCCCTGTCCCGGTTTTGATTTTACCCCATATCTGGCATCATGCTGATTTAAAATGTTTTTAACAATGGACAGACCAAGTCCTGTTCCCATAACGGCACGTTTATGGTTTTTATCTATTTTATAATATCTGTCCCATACATTTTCCAGCTGATCCTGTGCAATTCCTTCTCCTGTGTCTCTGACTTCTATTCTTACGATTCCACCGTTTACCACCTGGCTTACCGTGACCGTCTTATCCTCTCCGGTATAATTGACAGCATTATTGACCAGATTATATAATACCTGGTAGATTTTAAATTCATCCGCCTCCACCCATACTTCCTGGTCATAACAGAATATAATCTTATATCCCTGCTGTTCCACAAGCTTTGCATAGCGATCCATTACTGCCTTCACTCCGTTGGTCAGGTTGTATTCTGCCATCTTTATCTCACTGACTCCCGCCTGCAGTTTGGAGATATCCAGAAGGTCATTTACCAGTCCGGTCAGCCGCTTTGCCTCATCAATAATGACCTGTACATTTTCCGGGGTGTTTTCTCCCGGCAGATCACGCATAACCTCCGCATATGCTGTAATCATGGTAAGAGGCGTCCGAAGATCATGGGACACGTTTGCAATTAATTCCCGCTGCAGACGTTCCGATTTGGTCAGTTCGTTTACCGTATAATTCAGGGTTGCAGACATTTCTGCAATTTCCCAGTAACCTTTTTCTGCAAATTCAATATTCAAATCCCCATCGGATATTTTTTTTGCAGTATTATTAATATGAATAATCGGTTTTGAAATATGGAAAGAAATCAGAATCGCCATAATCAGTGATAATACAATCATAATGACGGATATATACAGCAGCTGGATGCGGATGGCATGCACCGTTGCAGTAACCGGTGTAATCACGGAATCTGCGATAATTAAAATCTCCTCATTTTCAGCATTGGTCATAATCTTTGCGACTATCATGGTTTCCATTCCGGAATTCTCCGGAATATCAAACATTTTTCTGAGATCTTCTTTGCCACCCTGCATTTCGCCATTTTTATCCGTTTCCGGCTGCATACTTTCCATCATTCTACTTTCTGACTGCCCGCTGTCCTCTTCCTGTACCGTTTCTCTCCTCTCCGGCCGGTCAAATCCGGGTGAAAGATCCATCAGCCCTTTTTTACTGGAAATATGTACTTCACCGCCATTGTCCTGTGCCATTTTATACAGTTTCTTTATCTGTTCACTATCCATACGGCTGATATTTTCTGTGGCAGCACTGCCTGTCGAATAAACCCTGTCACCATCACTGTTTCCCAGTATGACACGAATATCATTTTTCTTTGCCAGCACTTCTATCTCATCCTTGTACTGGCTGCCATTCATAACCTCAACCACCTGGGATACAGCGGATTTTAATTCCCGCTCCTTGATATTTTTATAAAAGCTCTCCAGATAAACGGTCTGCATAACCCACAGAATCGCGAGCAGGATAAAAATAAAGATCAGAAGATATCCGAAAATACTCCATTTGATACTGATTTTTCTTCCGGTTTTCTTTTCAGCTTTCAAAACGATATCCCACCCCTCTTAATGTAACCAGGAATTTCCGGTATTCCCCAAGGCTGCTCCGCAATAATTTGATATGTGTATCCAGAGTTCTGTCATCTCCATAATAATCATATCCCCACACTTCTGTAATCAGTTTTTCCCTGGTCAGTGCAATTCCTTTATTCCGTATCAGATAGAACAGAAGTTCGTATTCCTTTGGTGTCATATCGACATTTTTACCATCCACACGAACAACCCTGCCGGTAAAATCAACAAACAGACCTTCTTTTTCAAAAATCTCGTGTCCGTCTCCTGCCGGTGACTCTTTCTTCTGATGACGCGAAATCACTACATTTACCCTCATCATCAGTTCCTTCGGGGAAAATGGCTTGACCACATAGTCATCGATTCCAAGCTCAAATCCGTGGATTTTATCATATTCTTCCCCTCTTGCCGAAAGCATGATGACCGGAATGTCTTTCTCTTTTCGAATCTCCTTACACGTTGAAAATCCATCCAATTCTGGCATCATGATATCCAGAATAATCAGATCGAAATCCTTCTGGCGGCACATCTGGATTGCCTTCATGCCATTTTCTGCTTCTTCAATTTCATATCCCTCAAACTCTGCATACTTTCTTATTACTAACCTGATTTTTTCTTCATCATCAACAACTAATAATCGTTTCATAATCAACCTCTCATATAGTTTAATAATTATTTTTCTTACATTTTGCAACGACAGGGTCAGGTTGTCAACCAGAAAAACAAAAAAACTTCTCCCGGATTTTTATTTCCGGAAGAAGTTCCTGTTTTCTCTTATTCTATTTTTCAAGTATCTTTTTTAAATCTTCTTCCGGTGTACCCGTCGGTGAAATCTGATAGTTTTCAACCAGATAGGACAGTACATTTGGTGATATAAATGCCGGAAGGGTAGGTCCGAGATAAATATTCTTGATTCCGAGGTACAACAGGGTCAGAAGAATACTTACCGCTTTCTGCTCATACCAGGACAATACCATGGATAACGGAAGTTCATTTACGGAACATTCAAATGCTTCTGCGAGGGCTACCGCTACTTTTATGGCACTGTACGCATCATTGCACTGTCCCATGTCCATGATACGCGGGAATCCCCCGATTTCGCCCAGATCCAGATCATTGAAGCGGTATTTACCGCAGGCAAGGGTCAGAATAATGGAATCTTCCGGTGTCTGACGTACAAACTCCGTATAATAACTTCTTCCGGTTCTTGCACCGTCACATCCCGCCACCAGGAAAAAATGGCTGATTGCACCTGCTTTTACCGCATCCACAATCTTATCTGCAGAAGCCAATACAGCAGAATGTGCAAATCCAGTCATAACCTCTGTTCCACCATTCATTCCGGTAAATTCCCGATCATCCGGATAGCCTCCAAGTTCGAGTGCTTTCTCAATTACCGGAGTAAAATCCTTCTCTTCCCCGATATGTGTCATACCCGGATAGGATACAACCGCCGTAGTAAATACCCTGTCCTGATAACTCTGTTTTACAGGCATCAGACAGTTTGTTGTATACAATACCGGTGCCGGAAGATCCGCAAATTCTTTCTGCTGGTTCTGCCATGCCGTACCAAAGTTTCCTTTCAGGTGCGGATATCTGTTTAATAACGGATAGGCATGAGCCGGAAGCATTTCACCGTGGGTATAAATATTGATTCCTTTTCCTTCGGTCTGTTCCAGCAGTAATTTCAAATCATGCAGGTCATGGCCGGTAACAACAATGAACGGTCCTTTTTCGACTTTAAGGGAAACCTTCACCGGTGCCGGTGTACCATAGGTCTCCGTATTTGCCTTATCCAGAAGTTCCATGCATTTTAAATTGATTTCTCCAGTCTCCAGAACGATTGGCAGCAGTTCTTCCATTCCAAAGTCATAGCCAATCATAGCCAGTGCCTTATAAAAAAATTCTTCTACCTGTTCATCACGGTAACCGAGTACGAGAGCATGCCATGCATATGCCGCAACTCCTCTGATTCCAAATAAAACCAGTGATTTTAAGGAACGTATATCTTCCTGTGCATTCCAGATTTCATTCATATCATAATCATCCGTATTTCCACATTTCGACATACATGCCACGCAGCCCGGAACAATTTTGTCCTTTTCCTCATGCACACGTCCGATCGTATCACGGATGGTATCATCGTAAAAGTTTACATTTGTAATAGTGGTAAATAATCCTTCCAGAATTAATTTTGTTGTATTCTCTGTCTTTGCCCCGTTCTGACATGCCTTGGCCAGCCCGATTAACGCACCTGTCAACTCATCCTGCAGTCTGGCAGTTTCGCTGCTCTTTCCGCATACACCTGCTGCCCCTGTACATCCGGTACAACCAGCTGTCTGCTCACACTGAAAACAAAACATTTTCTGATCCATCTGAATATCCTCCTGTATAACTGTTTCAATCTTTAAGTAACATGAGGTAAGTATACTCAGAAATTTCTGTTTTGTATGTTGGAATTACAACATTTTAATTATAATTGCTTACATTTGATTTATCGACCTTTTCAAATGGTACCCAAACGTATAATCCGTCCTTACTGACTCCGTCAACTTTCTGTGCCGACTGCCCGTTTACCAGCTTTGAGATAACCTCGATGGCTGCCTTTCCCTGACCGGTTGCGGACTGATATACGGTAAATGCCATCTCACCTGCTTTGATGGAGGCACAGCCATCGGTCGTTGCATCCACGCCCAGTACTGGAATCTCAGAAAGGTCATCTCCATGCTCTTTTAAAGCTTCGATTGCACCGAGTGCCATGGAATCATTGTTGCTGATTACACAATCATATGGCTGTCCCGTTTTAAAGAATACTTCCATCATTTCTTTTGTAAGGGAATCACTCCAGTCCGCATTATCCACAAATACATAATTAATCTTTTTGCCGCTGGCATTCAGTGCTTCCTTTACCGCTTTTGTTCTTCCAGCGGTTGCAGAATGGGTGCTTTCGCCCTTGATGATAATGACATTCAGCTCACTTTTATTCTTAAAAAAGTCGAGTACATAATCTGCCTGGAAAGTACCTGCCACGGCTTCATCCGAACCAACAAACATATATTTATCTTTTTCCAGATTCTGTTCATCCGGACAGCTGTTGCAGAATACGATCGGTAAATCACCGGCAGAAGCCTGAAGTTGCTGTGCGGTATCCGCATTTACCGGAAGACATATAATGCCATCATATCCTTCTTCTTTTGCCTGTTTCATCTGGGCAACCTGGGTATCCACCGAGCTCTTTGCGTCCATGACTTCGAGGGTAATCCCCTTTTCATCTGCAGCCTCTTTTGCTGCTTTTGCAAGAGAAGCACGGAAGGTATCACTTGCATCCGATACACTCATTAAGATCTTTGCCTTTCCCTGGGAATCGCTGCTGTTACTGCTGCATCCCGTCAGTACAAATAACAGCACCATCATTAAGAAGAAAAGACCTGTTCTAATTCTTCTTTTCTGCATACGGATCCTCTCCCTTCTTTTCTACTTTAAACCTGCCAATCTGTGCTGACAGAGTATCCGAAGTTTCTGCCAGTTTTTCTGCATCTTCTGCAATTTCCTGACTGCAGTTTGACAATTGTCTTGCCTGTTCCACCATAGCTTCGGAGGATGCCATGATTTCCATGGAGCTTGCCGCCTGTTCTTCAGAAATGGCGGCAACATTAGTTGCTACCTCATCCACTTCACTGATTTTTGCCGTCATCTGCTGAATCAGATCATCGGTCTGTTTTACATTATCATAAATCTTATCAAACATTTCTGTCACACTGCTTACATATTCGGCACTCTCATTAATACTGTCCACACTGGTTTTTGCCTTTGTAACAGCATCTCCTACCAGTGACTGTACCTCACTGACCAATGCCACAATATCATTGACCGCATCTGCACTGGTCTGCGCCAGTTTTCCGATTTCAGAAGCAACTACGCTGAAGCCTTTGCCTGCTTCACCTGCTCTTGCCGCCTCAATAGATGCATTTAATGACAAAAGATTTGTTTCGTCCGAAATTTCTCCAATCAGATGTACAATATTTGTAATTTCCATTGCAGAATTTCCAACCTTATCCACGGCTTCACCCAGTGCATTTACGGAATCCCTGATTTCTTCGATTACTGTTCCTACATTATTGGCTTTTTCCCTTCCTTCTTCTGAAATGGAAACTGTCTTATTCATGGTTTCTGATACCGAGTCACTGTATTCTTTCGCTTCCGATGCCACACCAGCCAGTGTCGTTGCACTCTGTGAAATCTCATTTACAGACTCACTCAGCTGATCCACAGTCAGATTCATATCAGTCATAGACTGTAACTGTGCTTCTGAAAATCCTGACATATCAGCAGAAATACTGGTACTGGCATCCGCCTGTCCTTTTAACTTTCTCGCAACCGCATCCAGATTCAGAATCATTTCCCGCATATTCTGCACAAACTGACTGAGTCGCTGACTCATAACGCCGATCTCGCCATGGGCATTTGCTTTGACTTCAATCGTAAAATCTCCGTCCGACATTGCTACAATATTCTTTGTCATATTCTTGACCGGATTAATCATTAATGATACCACTGCAAATATGACAACCATCATAATCAGGACAAAGAAGATTCCTAAAAAGAACATCTGGATACGGATTCCATTGATATTTTTCATGATGACAGATTCCGGAACATAGGAAACTAATAACCAGTTCGTACCATTGACTTCCTGGAAGCTTGTCATTTTACTTTCTATCATGGAAGTTTCATAATCTCCACTGCTTACCTTTTCTGCAACTGTCTTCAAAAAGGCATCCGACTGTCCGGATAAGGAAGTGGATACAATTTTACTGTCCCTGTGTGCCAATATGGTATTATCCGTCAAATCCACAAGGAATGATGCCGCCCCACTCATATCAACATTGGAATTCACGATAATACTTACCCTGTCTAAGGACACATCTGCCGACAGAACCCTGATATTATCGCTTCCATCGTTTAGAATACCGGAAGCACTGATTACATTTGTTCCATCCGAATTCTCATAGCATGAACCAAATGCCATATTGATTCTGGTCAGTCCCTGCTTATACCACACGGACTCTAACGGATTCTTATCCGTTTTTCCGGAGTTTTCCCCGGTCATCAGATTTCCCTTGCTGTCCGCAAGATAAATGCCATCCGGATAATCCGATTCGTATCCCACATACAGATCCAGTAACTTTTGCAGTTCTTCATCTGTTCGCGGTTCTTTCTCAATATCCGTCTTAATCATCTGGAATGCTGCCAGTTTTTCGTTCATCCATGATTCGATCTGGTTCTCCTGTGATCTTACCGACGATTCAAGCATATCTTCTGAAGTACGTTTCATCTGTTTTGCTACCAGCATATAAAACACCAGGATCAGCAGTGTCATCGCAAGTGCTATACAGGGAATCATTATCATCAGCAGCTTTGCCTTGACCGACATTACTTTTTTGCCGGTCTCTTTTTTCCTTTCTTTTCCTCATTTTTTTTCATCATAATATCATATCCCTCCTTTATCATTGTGTATATGACAAAAAAAGCTTTATGACTTACACCACAAAGCTCTCCTTGCAATTAATTTCTATATTCCGAGAAATATTCTTACAGTATCTTTCATCTTACCAACTTCACATACTGTATTATGGCGAGTTTCAGCATTTCTTATTTCTTCAATGGCAACCGGGACTTTGACCTTTCCTATCTTACTCAATTCATCTACTAATTCAAAATCACTCATACTGTCATACTTTTCATCGATTGCATTCATTACACTTCTTGTAAACTTAAACGGGCTCGCCGTGGAAGCAATAACAGACGGAGTATTATCTCCTGTCTCTTCACGGTATTTTTTATAAACATCTGCTGCAACTGCTGTATGTGTATCAATGATATAACCTGTTTTTTCATAAAGTTCTTTAATAAATGCAGCTGTTTCTTTCTCTGTTGCGTAATTTCCGTAAAAATCTTTTAAATTCTCTTTCATTTCATCCGTGATGGTGTACTTTCCATCTTCGGTCAGCTCCCGCATAAGCTCGCTGTTCTTTTCCTCGTCATTGCCTGCGGTTCTGTAAATAAGTCTTTCCAGATTACTTGAAATCAGAATATCCATGGATGGGGAATTTGTAAGAATAAATTCCCTGTTCTTATCATAAGTACCGGTACGGAAGAAATCAAATAATACTTTATTATCATTGGATGCACAAATCAGTTTTGCAATCGGCAGTCCCATATTCTTCGCATAAAATGCTGCCAGAATATTACCAAAGTTACCGGTTGGAACTACGACATTGATTCTCTCATCTTTTCCAATAACACCATTTGCATATAATTTTGCATATGCATATACATAATAGACAATCTGTGGCACCAGACGTCCAATATTGATGGAATTCGCGGAGGAGAACTGATAACCTGCAGCTGCTAATTCCGCTGCCATTTCTTTATCACCAAAAATCTTCTTCACACCAGTCTGTGCCTGGTCAAAGTTACCATGGATACCTACAACAAATGTATTATCGCCCTTCTGTGTCACCATCTGTTTTTCCTGAATTGGGCTGACACCGTTCTTTGGATAAAATACAATGATCTTTGTTCCCTTTACATCTGCGAATCCGGCTAATGCTGCTTTTCCGGTATCCCCGGAAGTAGCTGTCAGGATTACAATATCATTTTTCACCTGATTCTTTCTCGCTGATGTGATCATTAAATGTGGCAGGATGGATAATGCCATATCTTTAAAAGCAATCGTTGAGCCATGGAACAACTCCAGATAATACGCTCCGTCCGCCTGAACCAATGGTGCGATCTCTTCTGTATCAAACTTGCTGTCATAAGCTGCATTGATACAATTCTTTAATTCTTCCTCCGTGAAGTCTGTCAAAAACTTCTTCATAACTTCATAAGCTGTTTCCTGATAAGTCATTCCTGCAAGTTCATCTACCGTCTTATCCAATGTCGGAAGCTGTTCCGGAACAAATAATCCTCCGTCCTCTGCAAGTCCTTTTAAAATAGCCTGTGAAGCTGTCACTTTTTCATTTGCATTTCTGGTGCTTGTGTACATCAATTCCATTTTCACAATCCTCTTATCCTTTTTCTCTCTTTCGCTCATTATAGATAAAACGTTCTCTCATGTCAATGCATTAAAGCATTAAATTGTCCGAAATCCCCTGAAAACGATCTGATTCTGCTTTCAACTGGTCACTGATCTGCTGGTTTGTCTCCATTTTCTTCTTGACCTTTTCCATGTTTTCTACAAGGATATCGGTATTTTCCGCAGCATTTGCGATTCCTTTCGCACTCTCCTCAATCGCCGTGGAAATATCCTCTACTGACTGTTTCATCACAAGGACAACCTCTTTCAGACTGTTTGCACGCTCCTCGAAGTGATCCATGGTACTATTGACATAAGTTGCATCGGTCCGGTACTGCTCGCCTGTTTTTACGAAGCTGTCATAATCCGGCATGATCGTATCATCAATATAGGTAACAAGCTGGTTTGCGCTGTCAGAAAGCTTTTCCACCGCATCTGTGACCTGTGCGTTGATACTCTGGATATTATTCGCTGTCTCTCTTGTGGAATCTGCAAGTTTCCGGATCTCATCTGCCACAACTGCAAATCCTTTTCCTGCCTCTCCCGCTCTTGCCGCCTCAATAGAAGCATTTAACGCGAGAAGGTTTGTCTGGCTGGATACGCTTAAGATTTCTTCCGTCAGTTCATTGACATGTCTGACACTGGTACTCTCCTCGATCGCTGACTTCAGCGACTCGATGATGCCGGCGATCATCCGGCTTGTATTTTCCTGATTGTTTACTGCCTTCTGTTTTAACTCTTCGGCACGCTCCTGCATAGTGGATGCATAATCATTCATTGCCTTCGAATCATCCGCAATGCTGATCACTTCATCATTTACATTTGAAATATTATCGGTCACGGTTGCAGCGGAAGACGAAACTTCCTCCATCGTTGCAGAAAGTTCTTCCATAACAGCAGATACATCATAAGCATTCGTATTGGCTGTCTCCACACTCCTTCCGACATTCTGGACGACATCTCCGATCGCATTGGAGTTTGTTGCGATTTTTCCGAGAACTTCCTGTAAGGTGTCAAGGAACACATTCATACCGGATGCAAGTTCTGCGATCTCATCATTTCCCTTTACGGTCACACGCTTTGTCAGATCTGCATGACCGGACTGCATATCTTTTATGATCACTTTCAGTTCCTTTGACGTCTTCCTGATCGGACGAACTACTTTAAAGATCGTTATATACAACGATGCGATCAGACTCACAACAATAAGTCCGATAACGATCAGATTTGCATAATTTCCACTGTCATATACCGTACTCTGGTTTGCAACCACCCGGTCTACATCTGCATTGTAAAATTCAATATAAGACGCAAGTTCATCACTCAATTTATTTGCCGCTTTAAAAAGTTCAAGATTACAGTATTCCTGTGCCTGTGTCTTATTACCATTCTCAATACTGTCCGTCACCTTCTGGTATGCATCCGTAAAGCCCTGATAATAAGCGGTGATATTCTGCACCCTGCTCTTCTCATCCTCTGTCACTGCCATCTGATCTAACTGTTCCAGCAGACCATTGATCTCTTCCTTGGTTGCTGCGCTCTGTTCGAGCATACTGGCACGGTCATTTGTCGACTTTGTCACACACATACTGTAAGCAAGGATCTCCATTTCCTTAAATTTGTCCGAGATCTCATTCAACTGTGCTGTTTTTGTCATATAAACACTTGTGATCTCATTGCTCGCCTGATACATGGACTTTAAATTCCGATGTCCGATCACAGCAGATATAATTGCAATGATCACAAGACAGATAACAGGGATCAAAACTTTCCGGCTCATCCGGCTCTGTAACTTTACGCCTCCTGCTTTTCCGTTTTTCTTTTGTTTTCCGTTCGTTCTTTCGCTCATGTTAGTTTTCCCCTTATTACAATTTTGATCAGAAAATCACTTTGTAATATTATACCAAATTCTTACTTACGAAACAATATTTTACAGCATATCAAATTTATATTTTTACCATATTCTGAATCACTTTCTTACACAACAAAACAGCAAGTGTTTTTCTGCTGAGCGAACAGTCACCATAATTTTCTTGTTCTTCCTGTTCTGTCATGTTAAAATAGCATATATCATCTCATAAGTGTAAAGTAATCATTTTATGGAAGGAAAACTATAACATGCAAACTGGAGTTTATTCTGCCCAAAAAAAGGACGGAACCGTCTATTATCGCGCGAACATTACATACCAGACAAAACACATCAGTCTCGGCAGCTTTTCATCGGAAGAAGATGCACACTCTGCCTATTTAGAAGCCTGTAACCTTTTGGAAAATGAAGCAGTCACACTTTTTAACATCCACAGTCAGATTCGCCATCTGTCCTTTGACAAAGCAGTATGTCTTTTAAACTTCCGGGATAATCATCTGTATTTTCATAACCCTATTTATCTGCGCAAAGGCTACTTCAGTTATTTTCTTTCCGATGATATGGAACTGAAATTTGACATTGATGATCTGTTTTATTATGCCGGTCATCGCATCCAGAAACGCCAGGGACATTTATTTGTAAGCGATTATGGCATGCAGTACTCCATTTTGTCCCGCTACGGGATCAAACCCTATGCAGTTACCGGCAGAGACTATCTGTTTTTTAACGGTGATACGCATGATTTCCGTTATTCCAACATTCTGAACATCAACCGTTATCATGGTGTTTTCAGCTATGAGAAAAACGGTGCTACGCATTATAAAGTTTTTATCCATATTAACGGCAATTACAAAATCGGAAGCTATGCCAGCGAAGCCCGTGCT
>ENA-OPSJ01001826-OPSJ01001826.1-human-gut-metagenome-genome-assembly--contig:-NODE-1826-length-15072-cov-4.341346_pt1 | contig 15072 bp, 16 predicted proteins | sample MGYA00241801_ERZ501893 | MGnify/ENA primary metagenome ERZ501893 (study PRJEB25962, sample SAMEA2042219) | human gut metagenome | biome: human gut; feature: human-associated habitat; material: faeces...
GCAGGCAGTACGGCTGTCTCATGCTGGCGGTGCATTCCGGAATGATGGGAATGGCGGTTCAGCTTATTACCGAGGAGCATATCATCGTCTACCCCGGCTCGGTAATTTACATTACGGCGGCGTACTCGTTCTACCTACTGACGCTTTCAATCGTGAATCTGGTGAAGTTCCGGCGGCTGAACAGCCCGGTGCTTTCCGCTTCAAAGGCGCTGAATTTCGCGGGGGCGCTGATGTCGGTTTTCAACCTTGAAAACGCGATGACCTCCCGATTCAGCACGGACGTGGAGTTCCGCCGTATCATGAACACTGCGGTGGGGCTTACGGTGTGCCTTCTGGAGCTGGCAACGGCGGTTTTCATTATAGTGCGTTCTCAGCTAAGCCTGAAAAAGATGGAGGAAAAGCAGTCCTGCACTTGACAAATGCGGCGTTTTGTGGTATATTGTAGTTGCAGATATTAAGTCTGCGAAAGGAGGGCTGTTTCATGGAGCTTGATATTGCTGCTCTGTCCATGAATATGGCAGCGGCTAACCTTCAGCAGGGCGTTTCCATCGGCATGATGAAGAAAACGATGGAGTCCACCCAGCAGACCATGGAGACCATCACCGATATGCTGGACAGCATGCCTTCCCCTGACGGAAAGGGTACTGTGCTCAATGTCAGAGCATGACGGACAGACCTGGGCCGCCCAGAAATGGGCGGTATTTTTTTGACGCACAAAGAGGTAATTATGGACGCAATAACGCAGTTCGACTTGAATATACTCCACGCAATACACGATGGTATCTCCTGCGGATTCCTCGACGCCGTGTTCCCGAAGCTCACGCTGCTTTGCTACCTGTTTATCGGCGCGGCGGTGGTGTTCCTGTTTTTCAGAAAGTTCCGGCAGGGCGGCGCTGCGATGTGCGGCGCGATACTTCTGTCGCTGCTGGTGGGAAATCTCCTGCTGAAAAACCTCGTCGCCAGGGACCGCCCCTGTTGGATAGACCCGGATTTTTTACAGCTCCTGGTATCGGTGCCTAAGGACTTCTCGTTCCCCTCGGCGCATACCATGATATCGGTTTCCGCCGCGGCGGCGCTGTTCCACTACAGCAAAGCGCTTGGGATACCGGCGCTTGTCATCGCGGCTCTGGTGGGATTTTCGCGGCTGTACCTGTTCGTGCATTTCCCGACGGATGTGCTTGCGGGCGCGGTCATCGGAGTCATTCTTGCCGTGGTTTCGTGTATCGTCACGGACAAGATCGCGGCAAGGATAAAGAGCAAAAAGGCAGTCAACTGATTTTACCGAACAGCTTCCGGAAGGAGGCTGTTTTCGCTTTACAGGCGGTTTGAATAGGAACAGCGCACGCTTGATTCGGAATTGTTGTGTTCTGGCTGTTTTCCAATTGTATCAGGTTTAATTCCGGCATGATAAGCCGCAAAATCGGACTTTAAAATTCTCAAACAAATTATTCCTTTCCTCTTGACAAAACCTTTCTGCGGTGGTATAATCAAATCAAGATATCAAAATGATATCATTTCGAGCACGCTGTAACGGGAGGTATTGACATGAAAGAGAAAACAACGAACTACGAGGAAAAGGAGCTGCGCGCCCCGAGCGGCTGGGCGGTGCTGTTCCTGACGATAATTCTGTACCTGGCGGCAATCGGTTTGCTTATATTCTGTGCCGTAAACATTGACGAGTACAGCTTTTCCGGGTACGACGCCGGAATGATCGTCTGCATAATCTGGCTGTGCATAGGCTGGGTTCCGTTCATCGGACTGCGCGTTATAAAGCCCAACGAGGCGCTGGTGCTGACCCTGTTCGGAAAGTACATCGGCACGCTCAAGCGCGAGGGATTCTATTTCGTGAACATTTTCAGCGTTCCTGCGGTTCCTAAGGTGCAGGAAGGCGGCAAGCCGGGAGTTCCGCACACGAAAATTTCCCTCAAGACCATGACACACGACAACCGCAGGCAGAAGATAAACGACCAGCTCGGAAACCCGATAGAAGTCGGTATAGTGGTGGTATGGCGCGTTGTGAACACCGCGAAGGCTCTGTTCAACGTGGACGACTACGAGGGCTTCATGTCGATACAGGCGGATTCCACACTGCGCGACGTGGTGAGATGCTATCCGTATGACTCCACCGATTCGGACGAGAAGTCGCTGCGCGGTTCTTCACAGGAGGTCTGCGAGCAGCTCAAGGCGACCCTCCAGGAGCGCGTCGAGCACGCCGGCCTTGAGATAATCGAGGCGCGGATTACTCACCTTGCATACGCGCCCGAGATAGCCGCCGCAATGCTCCAGCGCCAGCAGGCGACCGCAATAATCGAAGCGCGCCAGAAGATAGTAGACGGCGCGGTCGGAATGGTGGAGATGGCTCTGAACAAGCTGAGCGAGAGCAACGTCTGCGAGCTTGACGAGGAGCGCAAGGCGCAGATGGTGAGCAATCTGCTTGTAGTGCTCTGCGGCAACAAGGACGCTCAGCCTATAGTGAACAGCGGCTCCATATATTAAGGAGGACGTATGACGGATATCGTTTTTTCAGCGGAAAGCATTGCGTCGCTTGTGATAATGGCGGCGCTCGGGATAGGTATCCCGGTGGCGGCGGCTCTGGTGTGGAGGTTCGCACTGCACAAAGGTACGATGAAAGCCACTTTCATCGGCGCGGGAATGTTCTTCCTGTTTGCGATCATACTTGAGCGGCTGCTCCATATGGTGATGGTGCCGGTGGTATCCGGAAATGTCGTGCTGTACGTTGTCTACGGCGCAGTCGCTGCGGGAGTGTTCGAGGAAACAGCGCGTTTCCTGAGCTTCAGGTTCCTGATGAAGAACAGCCGCAGCGCTGAAAACGCGGTGTCCTACGGGCTGGGTCACGGCGGCTTTGAGGCGCTGTACCTTCTCGGGCTGACCGCGTTGAGCGCGCTGATGATGGCGGCTTCCGTGAATTCGATGGGAGTCAGCGAGTTTATAAACAGCGCTTCCGGCGGCAGCGACGCTGTAGCGCAGCAGCTCATGGCGCAGCTTGCGGGATTTGCGCAGTCTAGCTATTCCGGAGCCGCGCTGGCGGTTTTCGAGCGAATAGTCGCGATGGCGCTGCACGTTTCGCTTTCCGTTCTGGTGATGGAGGCGGTCATGGTGAAGGGCAGAATGTGGCTCTATCCCGCGGCGATAGTTATTCACGCGCTGATGGACGTTCCCGCAGTGCTGTACCAGTGCGGTGCGATCAATATTGTCGTGTGCGAGGTAATTATGGCGGTGTTCACGGCGGTGTGGGCAGTTGTCGCGGTGAAGAGATACAAGTACCTCAGAACAAAGTAACAGGGCAGGGAGGTGAGCCGCATGGCTGACGGCGAAAAGAAGGAAAAGAAGCAGATACCTCTGCGGCTCTCCGCGACGCTTTACAACGAGCTTATGCAGTGGGCAGAGGACGATTTCCGCTCGGTGAACGGGCAGATAGAGTACCTGCTGACCGAGTGCGTGAAGTACCGCAAGAAGCACTCAAAGCCTGAAAAGGAGGACGAATGAACGACGGTGTTGTGTATCTTCTGAGCTACCTTATACTGCCGGTTCTGCTGATCGTTGTGGGACTTGTCATGTGGAGGTTCCCGCCGGGGTACGGCGGCAGCGTGGGCTACAGGACGAAGCGTTCCCGCAGCAGCCGGCAGGCGTGGGATTTCGCGCAGGTGTACTGGGGAAGGCTGATTCTGGTGATGAGCATTCCTATGCTGGCTGTTTCCGTGGGCGCTGGAGTGTTTCAGATAGTAAAGCCGCTGAGCGAGGAGGCAGGTCTGCTGGTGTTCTGCGTTATTATGACGCTTCAGCTTGTTCCGCTGTTTGTGAGCATAGGGGTCACGGAATCGGCTTTGAAAAGGCGCTTTTAATAGGGAACCTCTAAAAACCGGTTTGAAAAGGGAAAATGGGTAGAGTGCGCCGAATGCGATGAAAGCCGACGAAGTAAGGCTGTATGCCTTACGAGGAGGTTTGAAGAAGCAGTCGGTGTGCTATACACATTTTCACTCAAACAAGGTTTTTAGAGGTGACCAATACATAAAAATGCAGAATCTAAGAAAATAATGCACAAATGCATACCAAATCAATGCTGTTTTGTGATACAATTGAATAGAGATAAGTTGCAAAATCAAAACACATGTGATAAAATATAATAAAATTAAAAAGGGGGTGCGGTAATTTGAAGAAGATATGCGGCAACTGTTTTTCAAGGATAAGCGGGAATGTCTGCCGGAAATGCGGTCATGTCAATGTCCGCACCAGTGCGGAGTATGACGCGCTGCCGGTGGGGACGCAGCTCCGCGGACGTTACACGGTTGGGAAGCTGATGGGCAGGGGCGGTTTCGGAATGATCTACCTCGCCTACGACGAGCAGTCCGACAAGACTGTCGCGGTCAAGGAGTTCTTCTCGGACGGTACGGCGGTCCGTTCTCAGGACAACATCACCGCAGAGCCTATGACCACGATCCAGCAGGAGAACTACGGCGAAGGGCTGGATCGTTTTTTCCGCGAGGCGGAGATTATTTCAGGCTTCCCGGAGTGCTCCGAGCTTATCGGGATATACGATGTGTTCCGCGAAAATGGCACGGCGTATTACGCGATGGAGTTCGTCCACGGAGCTTCGCTGAAAAGCTACGCCGAGACCAGCAGCGCGATCTCCTCGGCGCAGGCGGTCTACATAGCGCAGAAGCTGCTGCCGTCGCTCCAGATACTGCACCAGCGCGGAGTTATCCACCGCGACGTTTCGCCGGACAACATAATGCTGTGCGCGGACGGCTCCGTTAAGCTGATAGATTTCGGTTCCGCGAGGTATATCCAGGACAGGACGTGCAGCATGTCCGTGATACTGAAACAGGGTTTTGCTCCGCTTGAGCAGTACCAGAGGAGGGGCGCCCAGGGCGGCTGGACGGATATCTACTCGTTTGGTGCGTCGCTGTTCTACGCCATGACTCTTGTAACTCCGGAGGATCCGCTGACACGGCTTGAGGACGACAGCGACTTTGAATTCCAGCTTCATGGGATAACGCCTTCGCTGGCTGAGATACTGAGGAGATCCTGCAATGTGCGCCGGGAGCTCCGCTACCAGAACGCGGAGGAAATGCTGGGAGCGGTGTCAGTCTGCGGAGTGGAGCCGGTGGGATTCCCTGCGGACAAGATACAGCAGGCAGTGCGGAGCAGCGCTGCGCCGGAGGGCTCCCTTGCCCGCGGAAGTACGTTCCTGTCGACCGCAGCGGCGGCGCTGACGTCTGCGGCAAGCTCGGCGGCTGAATTCTTTTCGGGGATAAGCCGCACTATAACGCCTATAAAGGTCAGGATAGGCGGGGAGATGTTCCCGGTAAATTCGGTGGAACTTGACCTTTCCGACAGGGAGCTGACCAATGCGCAGATAATCAACCTGCGGCACATGAAGCGGCTGAAAGTGCTGAATCTGAACTACAATTACATAACGGATCTCGCCTGCCTGGAGGGGCTGACGCAGCTTGAGGAGCTGCATTTCAGCCACAATAACGTAACTGATCCAAGCTTTCTTTCCGGAATGACGGAGCTGCGGCGGATAAGCGCTGAGAACACAGGTCTGACTGATATATCGCCGCTGGCGGGGAAACTGCGGCTTGAAACGGTGTTTATCGGCGACAGTCTTGTAACGGATATAACTCCGCTGAAAAGCGCGCGGGGGCTGAGGCTTCTCGGGTGTAACGAGCTGCAGATAGGCTCGCTTGACGCCCTGGAGGGCATGACTGAGCTTGAGACGGTGTGCCTTGCGGGGTGCGGTCTGTGGAGCATACAGCCGCTTTCTTCCGGGAAGAAGCTGCGGAACGTGTATCTCGGGCGGAACAATGTGTCGGATCTTTCGCCGCTGATCGGCTGTGATATTGCGGAGATGTACCTTGATCTGAATAAGCTGAACGGCAACAGGGAGGCGTTCCGGGGACTCACGGTGCATGGTTTCATCGTGATGAACGGAAACGGGTACGCTCAGGAGGATCTCGAGTATATCAGGTCTACTATCAATGGAGAAGCCGATCTTGAAATATGACATCAGGTGAAGGAGAATTATATGAAAACAGAGGAAATAGAAGCGCGTATACGGCGCACGAAGCGGCTTGACATGAACATGATAGCGGACAATCCTCCGCCGGAGTTCTCGATATATTTGCAGGAGCTTCTGAAGGAGAAGTCTGTGAAGCGGTCGACGCTGATCAGGGCACTGAATGTAGACCGTAATTACGGATATCAGATGATGAATGGGACGCGCACACCGACGCGGGTGCAGATACTGCACATTGCGGTGTACTGCAAGTTTGACACGAAGCAGACTCAGCGGCTGCTGAATCTTGCCGGAAGGGAAGCGCTGTATGTCCGCCGTCCCGAGGACGCCAAAACGATGCACTGCCTTGAGCACCCGATGGAGTACAAACAGGCGTGCCAGTTCATCTGGGGGGAGTAGCGGGCTGGGATCGGGTCCGTTGGCGGCTTCCTGTAAGTCCGGGGTTACCGAGGGTCTGCCGGATTTCGGATTTGTGTTGTTTTCCCACGGTTGGCTGTGGTCGATGATTTTCGATAATCCGGCGGTCAGGAGTATTTCTCTATGTCTTCTGTGAGGTAGTTCGATCTGCAAAATAAGAGAATTCCAGTTTTTTTTTCAAAAAGCCCTTGACAAATCTGAAGTCACGTGATATAATATATAAGTCGATTAAGATTGACGTATCGAGATGTGGCTCAGTTTGGTAGAGCGCTGCGTTCGGGACGCAGAGGTCGCAGGTTCGAATCCTGTCATCTCGACCAGAATCGCTCACGACATGTGAGTAAAAGATGAACACCTCGGTTTCCGGGGTGTTTTTGTTATCTGATTATACTACGGAGGTAACAATGGCTGAACAGACAATGTCCCTTGAACGTGCAATGGAAAACGCCATCGTTTCTACGGAAATGGAAGGCTTTGTTGTTACAAGGGAACAGCGTGAACTTATGGTAAGAGTATTGAAAAAGGAAATCACCCTTGAAGAAGCCATCGCCATGCTCAACAAGAAATACAAGTAAGGTGCAGTATGGGATATTTGCTTGAAACGACAGATAATGATTGTTACCCAAACTCTACTGTCCTGATAAACAAACTCGGAATAACAGACGAACAGGCGTTAAAGGACAACGAGAGCTTCATTACAAGTACTGTAGCTGCTATGCTTATTAGGAATCCGCTAAAGGCTGACTTTGATTTTGAAGACTATAAGGCAATACACTATGAACTTTTCCATGAGCTGTATGAATGGGCTGGAACGGTAAGAACAATAAGCCTGTCCAAGACCTCAACGGTGTTTACTGCGCCCGATAAAATTGAAGACCTCGGCATTAGAATATTCAGCAGGCTAAAAAAGATGAACTACTTTGTCGGTTTATCCAAATTAGATTTTGTATCTGAGATATCAGATTTGTATAATTCCATCAATATGCTTCACCCTTTTCGTGAGGGTAATGGTCGCACAGAGCGTGTGTTCTTTATGCAACTTATCCGGAATGCCGATTACAATATTGATTATTCGAAGTTTAATTCTGAATATCTTATGATAAGCAGTATACAGGCGGCTTCTGGCGTTATGGATAATCTGACCAGCTTTTTTGAAAACAATATCCGGTAAATATAAAAAAAATAGTGGATGTACAGGAAATCGCACGGACGATCCTATTCTGACTTTATTTGGATTAAATTTGATGATGATGGACCAGAGATTACTTTGGAGAATATACGACTTAGATAACTTAGCATGACAGGGACACAGTTTGCAAACTGTGTCCCTTGTTTTGTAGTAATTTTAAAATTAGAATACATGAGATACGCTGATTTTATATGGCAGTTCTTTATGAACTTGTTAAGATTGAGGTAGCACTGCCCTTAGTAGTGTCTTGGGATTGTACCGGGTTTAGGATATGTGGTAGACATTACGTAATTGCTGCTCGCATACGATATCTACAAAGCCAGGGATATCTTCAGGGATTCAAATTTCTACAAGGATAGGAGTATCGATGAATAAAACACAACCAATTGACATCTTGAGAGATGTCTTTTCGACGCATAAGAAGAAACGTGATGTCTTAGCGCATCATAATAGCATGACAAAGGCGGAGTTCATAGGCTATGTCTCTTGTTTTGTAATAATTTCAAAATTATGATACATATTTTATAGATATTCCAAGAATGTACTTGGCACATTAAGTTTAAGTGCATAAATTTAGCATGCATTATGCAAGAATGACATTATGATTATTAAATATGGCACTAGATTTAGTCATACTGTGGTATACTAGTATTTGTTGATTTATGGGAGGACTTGACATGAACTACAATTTGTGCTATAATGAATTCAGCTATATAGACAGTATTTGTAAAGGAGATACACCTATGACACTGAATTCTATCTTGGAGAGACATAGCTACCCCGCGCAGTGTAAGAGATATACCCTTACTGGTAAGACAAGCGCCTATCTCAACTATATCGAGAAGTCACCTTTTTTCATAAGTCCTGAACTTAATCTTGTAAAAGAGAGCGGGCAGGATACTACGCCTAGTTTAATCATAATGTCGGCTCCCGGTGCTGTTGGTAAATCCACTCTCGCTAAATATTTAGCAGCGTCTGTTAATGCACTTTATTGGGATCTGTCTGAACTTACGATTGGCACAGATACATTTCAGGGATCAATAGTCTCTGCTGTGGGGCCGGCACAGTTAGGCTCATTTATGCAGGATTTGGCAGATTCGAAGGTGATTATCGCTTTTGATGCTTTCGATGAAGCTGAGATGATTTCAGGCAGAAAAATGATCGGCGAATTTGTAATCGACATGGCCAATAGCTTGAAGAAAACAGAGATACCCTGTGCTATTTTATTTGCACGAACAACGACGGCACAGTTCTTAGCAGCCTTTTGTGAGAGTAATGATATTAGTTTTAACCATTATGAAATTGGCTACTTCAACGACTGTAAGTCTGTAGAATTTGTGACAAAATACGCCAGATGCTTAGATGTGAATAATAATAATAATATATCTGAGGCTTTGGTTACCGAATACTTCAAAAAGCTTAAGGAATTTGATTTTTGTGATACATCTTTCACAGGTTATGCACCTACACTGCAGATGATTACAAAGCACATTGTTTCTGATCCTAACACGGTACATGTTGTAAATGAACTGTCAGCCAAAACCGTATCAGAGCTGGTGTGTCATATAATGACCAGTTTGTTAGAGCGCGAGCATCAGTTAGCTGTGGAAGCTGTTAAAAGAAAGTGTGCTGCAAAGTATCCTGAGTTTACTGATTGGGATACGTTGTATACTCCAGAGGAGCAGATTGTGCGCCTGCTGTCTTTAATACTCTTTCATACGATTAGTTACTCGGACTGGGAGATAAATGGAATACCCGCATCTTTAGTAGATGACTACGAAAGTGCTATCTCAAGACAGCTTGTGCAGCATCCGTTCTTATTAGATGTGGGCGGTGAGTTCAATTTTGCAGGTCCTGCCTTTAAGGACTTTGTTTTAGCTTTTTCAATGTTGCATGAGCAGACATTGGATGCAGCAACACTTTTCTTGGGTGAAGAGTCTGACAGATATTTGCCCTCTACAGTATTCTTTGATTGTTTTTCGCATATGGTTGCAGATAATGCTCTTTTATCAAGCATCAACCTGTTGTATAAATCGTTTTGCGCAAGTAGCCATGTTGAGGATCGTAAGTCGCTTGCCATTTATGAAGAATCAGATGATTTGGGCAAGAAGACCTACACGATTACTTTCTACAAAGAGGACGCAACCATACTCACACTCGCCATTCCTGTGGGCAACAAGGATATATTACATTTTGAGAGCATCTTTAATGTGACGATTGACGCACCTGACTTGGAAGTGTCACTTGGTAGCTCAACAGCTGAAGCTCGCGTAGCTAACTCTACAATAGTGTGCAGGCGTGTTGTTTGGAAGTCTCGTACTACGACTATTGATGTGGCTCCTGATACAGAATCACTTATAGTTGCTTCAGAGGGCATGCATGGGGAGTCCATTTTCTATTGTAACATCAATGGTACACTGAGGATTTGTGCGCCTAATATTAGTAACTACTATAAGCTTCTGACTTATGCATTTGACTACTCATCTGAGTCTTCAACAGAAGACATCCTTTGTTTTGCACATCGTGTCAGATGCATTTTGCTCTACTTCAGAACACATGGAAAAGACACTTTGGGTAAAACTGCTGATTTTGTGAATAATATCATTGTTGGTAGTAGTAAACCGAAGCGCATGGTTCTGGACTTCTTAATAGAATCTGGGATTATATACAGGAATAGGCATCTATTTAAGGGCAATATGGATCTTTTAGGCGAAGCAGGCATTAACTTTAGTAGCATTTTGGCTGCAGATACAAATGCTTACCACACTTTATTCTCGCGTTACTTAGAATACAGCAAATCTCAATCTACACTTTGATTAACGCAGGGTCCTGAGAGCGTCCTCTCAGGGCCTCATGCTTTATGTCAGTTATACTATGCTGATACTGCAGTGGCTACTTTACAAATAGCAAATATTGTGATATAATAAGTATAGATTTAAGGAGGTAATTATATGTTTTCATTTAAGAATAGCATACGCAAAACAATTGCGCTAACTTTAGCTGCAACTATGACAACAACATTCTTTGTGTGATGTTCTAAGTCAGAGCAGGGAACAGACCCAGTTGTTATCACAACAAGCATTACAGAAACAACACCTGATGTTATTGATACAACGCCCGGCGTAGAGTACGATATCTCAAATGATCTGCTCTTCCACTGGGTAGAGGAAGTGGCTGGCTCCTCTTTAGCAGTGAGTGTTGCAGATTTTCTCGCACAGGCTGCTGCAAATGACACAGATACCGAGACGGAGACTGCATATGGACTGCCTGTTGTGTCCAAAGACGACACAAAGTATGTGCATGCAGGTAACCTTGCCTTACCTTTAGCAGCGGATGGAACATTTGCCAGCGAACAGGACGTTATGCTGCTGCGTTACGCGCACGATGCAGACTCTGCGGGCGGTGCTAAGATATATCTTTACAAAGATGCCACCAAGTCTCTGGTCAATCAGACAACTCTTGAGAGTGACGAGGCACTGCTTAGCCGCACAGATAAGTTCTGGGCAGCACTCGGCGATAAAGTGCCCCCAAACCACGCGGAGTATGCTGTGGCTGCTGCTTTAGCAGAGAACACAACAGAGATTTGTGATAACACAAGTATCTGGTATAATGGTATAGCCACTAACTTCAAGGCTAGCGGTCAGATGATTCCGCTTGATACATTTACAGCGGACTTTGCTAATATACTCAAGTACGAAGTCAAGGATGGCGTATACACCTTCACGCTCTACACAGGCATCGGCGAAGTAACTGTAACTGCCACACCAACAATTAACAGCTACATGTTCGAATACACTCTGCCAGAGAACTGCACCATCAAACGGCATAGTATTGAACTTGACCTGGACAGCATTACTGTGCAGAACGGTCAGGTGTACGTATCTCCTACAGTGCTCACAGAGGTGTTCAACTATTTCATCTTCTCCTTTAGCAGTATCGACACTGGCGACGGAAACACTGAAGATATCGCAGTAGTTATTACAGACAACCAGGATATCCTCAAGAGCAATAAGGAAGCGCGTGAAGCAGCAGAGCAGAAAGCTCAGGAGCAGCAGGCTATACTCGATGCCCATACTTTAACAGACGAGGAAGCTGAGAAGGTCCAGAAGGACCTGCAGAACAGACAGGAAATGACTGAGGACACCGCAGCGTACACCACAGAGGGTATACCTCTAACTGCATCAGGTGGTTTAACAGCTCCAGCAAAGCCTACAGCTAGTTACAAGCTGCCAGCCAACGCACAGCTAAACTTTACCGGTGATGCAGCATCTGCAGAAATTACGGAGCTGCCTGAAGGATGCTTCTGGGTACCCGGAGCGTATAACTCCAGAAACGCCTTCCAGGACCCCGCAGGTAATATCTGGCTCAATAACACACCGCCAGCTACCACAGGCGCATGGGGCCGGATAAACGGATACTATGATTCCAGAGGTGTCTATCACTCCTCTTTAGCAGAGATCGATCACTATGCCGCCATCCAAGCTGCCGACCAGTATATCGCCGACCACGGCCCCTCCAATTTCAAGGATGCCCACATCTCTGATGAGGATGCTGACGAACTCTGGAATCTGCGCCATTAACCTTACATGAAATGCTAGGCATTTAACCAAACACCGAGGACCCACGACGAAAGTCGTGGGTTTCTATTTATCCTTTAGCAGTTGATAGAGTTTGTCTCCATAAACGTATTGACAAATTAGTTGATTTATGATAAAATATAATACGGCTTTATTGTGGAGATATGATGCTTGCATTTCTGAACTTTGAATGTGCTTTAAATAGGTACTATTGCAGTTCTTGAATGAATAACATTGTATTAAACTGTGTGATTTTATAACCGTTGATGAGGAGATATCAATGAAATTACCGATACCTGGCTATATTCAAGACATTAGGAGCAATTGTGAATCCATTGATGATGCAATTGCTATAATACTTAAAGAGTGTAAGATCACTAAGCCGCCTATAAATGTTATACAGATAGCAACTAACATGGGTTTTTCGGTATACGATGCCGAGTTTAAGGATAACAAGATTGTAGGTGTGATTGCGGATATGCACGAACCTATCAAACCCTTTGGAAAGAAACGCATTATAGCTACTAAACGGGGGGATTATCCTACAAGAAAGCTTTTTACTATTGCGCATGAAATTGGGCACTTCGTTATGCACTGTGGCGAAGCCAATGATTATTTTGAGAGAGATATCGATGAGGATGAGCTTTTCGACACTAGAGATGATACTGAATGCGCAGCAGATAAGTTTGCTGCTTGTTTATTGATGCCTGAGGATATGTTTATAGATTATGTTCGTAAATCACCTTATTATCTGTTGGATAAAGAGGCATTGATTCAAGATATCCAAAAAATGTTTGTCGTATCCTATACAGCTGCTAAGCTAAGGTTAAATGAAGTTGATCTAAACTGGCAATAAGAGGTGCATATTAATGCCTACAGAGACATGTGATGAGGCAGTCAATTGTTCACAATCGACCCAAGCTACAAAAAGCAATACTGGTGACTGTGCACCGCAAGCACCTACTATTTTCATGCCAACAAATTTGGATAGCAAAAGTGAGAACAAACCGGCTACAAATTTAGTTGATGAAAATGCGGTTACTCAGTTGGATTCGCATATGTATGATGCGTTTGTTATTGAGGCACGTCAAAAGATTTTACAGAAGAGCCTAGACAATGATAAATTGTTTAATTCACTGTTGAGTTCTTATATTAATGATTTTGAAGGGAGACAAAAGCAGAAGCGCAGCCAGAAAAAGGCTTTCTTTGTAATAATCATGATTATATTATTTTTGGTTATTTTAGGGTGTTTTGGAATGGTTGCTTGTGTGATAGTCTTTTCGCAGGACATTGCTACCTCTATTGCAGCTATCTCAGCTTCAATTATTGAGTTCTCAATAGCTTTTCTAAAGTTGCCTCAGATTGTAGCGAAGTATCTATTTAATAGAGATGAGGACAAAGCTATGACAAAGACAATATCCCGTATGCAGAAATACAACCTTAAGCGATACAACGGTAGCTTTAAACATAAAAAATAGATGCTTTATGAGTACATAACGTAATACTCTGTTGTTTAGCCCACGACGAAAGTCGTGGGCCTTTTCATTCGGGAAATCAGACTTCTATGCACTAATGCATTGCAATAGATTCTCTTTTATCTGACATTTAGCTGTTGACAAATTGCTCACTTTGTGATATAATATCATTGACTATTATATAGAAATAGCAATGTTCATCAAAATATATTATAATTTGGAGTATATCATGGCAACTGTTAATATTGAAAAATTGGATGACAATGCAGCATATACGCAAGATGATATTTGTATCATTCATTTATCAGACCTTCATATTATGTCAGATAATAGGACACAGGCCAAAATACCTAAGGTTTTAGTAAATCTTGTTTCGGATATTAAAGCGCACACAGCTCACATGAAGGAGTGCATCATTGTTGTTTCAGGAGATGTAATTAACGAAGCCCGATATGAGAGTTTGAATGTTAAGACTGCAAAAATGTTTTTTGAGTCATTAAGAGTTGCGCTTAACAGGGCTGTGATTAAGGAAATACTGTTTTGTCCTGGGAACCATGATGTAAAGAGAGGAATAGATAGGTATTCTGAATGTGCAGCATATATGAATAAGGGGGCTACAGAAATTGCTGATTTTCGCCCTAAGGGGTACGAGGATTATTTTAGTCTGACTAATAGTATTAGAAACTCTTGGGGATTTTCGGCAAAGAGTAGATCCTTTTACAGTACTTTCATTCGAACGAATTGTTTGAATGCAGTGTTCGTCGTTCTTGATCTTGCTTGGAACTCTATGGATATTAATAATAAAGAAAAGCCACTTTCAATAGGAACATTCCAGTTGAGCGAGTTATATAATGAGTTTAAGGAGTGTTGCATTCAGGAACCAGATGTTGTGATTTTTGTATCGCATTATCCTCTAATTTTCATAGAAATGCATGAGCAGCAGGCTCTTTTGAATAAACTTCTTGCAGAAGAGTACTTCAATGCCGACTTGTTCTTATGCGGGCACATACATGATGTTGACACAATTAATTACTCAACGCATGAACATTCTATTTTATCTTTGGTCACAGGTATAGGCTGGCCAGAAGTTGAATCTAGTGTGCGCATAGGACGACGTTATTCTATATATGAGATCAATCCTATAAGAAATAGTTGTAGTATCGTTGTGCGTAAAGGCATTGATGCAAAATTTGATTACGATTATTCCATTTATACAAAAGTTGAAGAGCAGACTACAAAGAAAATAGTCTATCCTCTGCGTATACCTCATAAGAATCTACCATATATTTCAATGAAGACGTCCACAGCTTTTGATAAAGGGTAACCTCTAAAAACCCCTATGAAAAAGAAGAAAAAAGTGATATAATAAGGATA
>ENA-OPSJ01001847-OPSJ01001847.1-human-gut-metagenome-genome-assembly--contig:-NODE-1847-length-14958-cov-2.110246_pt1 | contig 14958 bp, 8 predicted proteins | sample MGYA00241801_ERZ501893 | MGnify/ENA primary metagenome ERZ501893 (study PRJEB25962, sample SAMEA2042219) | human gut metagenome | biome: human gut; feature: human-associated habitat; material: faeces...
TGCGGACAGGCCACCTACGAGAAGGAATACAACGGCGGTATGGGCAGCAATGGGCTGACCAGTGCACGCCACGACGTGTTTGCCAAGTATCTGGCCGAAAAATATCCCGAAACCTACGACAAGTCCGTTCCGGAAGAGTTGGTCTACAGCGGCAGTTACCGGCTGACCGACCCGGTGGAGGGTGCCCCGGTCAATGCCGGCAAGCTCGTCTTGTCCCCCACCCGTACATACGCCCCGGTGGTGAAGAAGATGCTGGACGAGATGCGTGCGGACATCCACGGCATGGTACACTGCACAGGCGGTGCGCAGACTAAGGTGCTCCACTTCGTTGGTGAGAATTGCAGGGTGGTCAAAGACAACATGTTCCCCGTGCCTCCTTTGTTCAAGGCGATTGCCAAAGAAAGCGGTACGGACTGGAGTGAAATGTACAAGGTGTTCAATATGGGGCATCGCCTCGAAGTCTACCTTGCTCCCGAACACGCCGAACAAGTCATCGCCATCGCCAAGAGTTTCAACATCGACGCGCAAATCGTCGGACACATCGAAGAAGGGCCGCGTTCACTGACCATCAAGAGTGAATTCGGCGAATTCAACTACTAAGGAAGGGGAGCTTCATTTCCTTTTCCCTCCTGCCTAATCCGGACAAGCCGCCCGCTTGCCCGGATTTTTTTGTTCAATGCGTAAAAAATAAGATTCATTCCGTACGAAATACCGTTTACGCATTGAACGGCATGTTTTTATCCCTTAATTTTGAAGCACTGCGGAAACAGAAGAGAAACGCACACCTGAAAGGAATAGTTCGATAAAACATAAAAACCAACCATTATGAGAACGACTACTTTATTCACCCTTGCCACATGCCTGGCATTTGCAGGCATACGCCCCATCGCGGGACAAGAACTTACGCCTCTGGATAGAACCCCGCCTACCCTGAAGAGCATGTATTATGATGTGAACGGGGACGGAAAAATGGAATATCTCGGCACAGAAAACAACAAGGAACGCTTCACTGCATGGTTTGCCTTGGACGGCACGGTGGTAGAGCGCGTGGCAAATGATGTGCTCACCATCAAGAATATCCTCGAACTGAACGGAGACGGCAAACCGGACTTCATCGCTTCCAACGGCAACGACACGAAGATGTACCTGAGCCAACCAGACGGAAGCTACAAAGCCACAAGCAGCCCATTCTTAGGCGACCAACCCACCCAAGCAGACCTCAACCGGGACGGACGCATGGACTTGGTATTCTTTAAACTGATACAAAGTTGGCCTACCCTTTACGCCCCGTATATCCTGTTGCAGACGGCGGACGGACTCCAAGAAAAACCTCTCCCCCTCGTCACGGATGCCGCCGAATTGGAAGGCATGGACTACAGTAGCGGAGGAAGCGGCATGTTCCGCGTGGACAACACCATATTCAGCGGCGCGTGGATTCCCGAGCGCGGCACGTCATACGCCCAAGAAAGCGACCGCATGCAAGCTTTGGATTTGAACTCCGACGGCTACCCCGACCTCTTCTCACCCAACGGCACGGGATTCATCTCACTGCCGGACGGACGTTACTACACAGCTTCCATGGGCACGTCGGTCACGGCCTGCGAAGTGAACGGAGACGGCCTGACGGATTACGTGCTCTTCGATGCAAGCACGGGCGACGTGAACCTGATGCGCAGTACACCCACAGGGTATGAGACGGAACGCCTCACCAACAACTCCAACCTCACGGATGTGCAGGTTTGCGACTTGGACGGCGACGGTCACCAAGACCTTCTGCTCACCATCGACAAGACCAAACAGACCACCTACGCCTTCATCATCTTCCTGCGTAACCAAGGCGACGGCACATTCAAAAAGTCGGAACAAGGAATGGAAGGCGAATACACCTTTCACGAAGTGGTATATCTTGACGGAAAACCGGGGCTGACGGCAGTAAAGAAAGTCACAAGCGCACAGTATGACTTCTGCCTGTTCCGGTGGGATGCGGCTTTCAACCTGAGCGAGACCATGCTGCTCCCCGAGGGCTACGACCTGGCCAATCCGGAGAATCCGTTCATCGCCGACTTGAACGGAGACGGGAAACCCGATTTCCTCGTCACACCCGACGGGATAGCACAGAATTATCTCTACACGCCGGAAAACGCCAAAGCCACCAAAGTGGCCGTTCCAGAAGCCCCGACTTACGCCGTGGACGCAGCCACAGGCTTGCTTCGGGTGGAATGGAAAGCCCCTTCGCAAGAACCGGGTCTTACGTATGAAGTGCGGGTGGGCACAGCCCCGGGACGCGGCGACATCCTGCAAGCGCAATCCAATGCCGACGGCTGCCGCCGCTCTTTTTCGGACGGCAACGCCGGCACTGCCACCTACATGATGCTCAATGCCGGGACATGGCCGGAAGGGACTTACCACATCGCCGTGCAGGCCATCACCCCGAACGGCATCGGTAGCGCGTGGAGCGAAGAGACCTCGTTCGAGAACCATCTGGTCAGCCCGGCCTTCACGGCTTCGGTCAACGAACTGAGCACGGCGGACACCTTGCATATCGCACCGATTTACGCCCGTGAAGGCGCAAACTACCAATACAACCTGCAGCCCGACGGACGCATCGTCAGCCAAAACACAGACGGGTCGGCCGACATCGTGTTCGAAAGCTACGGACAGAAAAACGTCACCCTCTCGCTCGACGGGCACACGTTCACGCAGGGCGTACGGGTGCTCCCGTTCCATACGGAAACCGGCGAAGACGGCTACAGCGGCAGCGTGTTCGACCTCAACCAAGACGGATGGGCGGAAGGATTCACCCAAAGGTTCTACACCAACACGCAAGGCACATTCAAGGAACTGATGAAATCGTTCAACACCGACTTGGACATCAGCCACGGCGGCTACGTGGTCGACTTCAACCGGGACGGACTGCCCGACATCTACGGCAACTACCTGAAAGTGAACAACCAACAAAAAAGATTCCTGCTGAACGACGGCAACATGGATTTCCACGCATACGAAGGGGAGATTTGCCTCAACACGCCCAGTAATCCGATAGGAGAACACGATTACCTTACGCCCATCGGCGACATGGACAACGACGGACGGGTGGATTTTGCAGGCGGAACCCTGATGTACAAGAACACCGCAAACGGCACGTGGGAAGAGAAACGGTTGTTCGAAGGAGAGGAATATATCGAGCCTGTCGCCGTGGCCGACTTCAACCGCGACGGTTATCTGGACATCGTGGCTGCATACCGTTGGGACCGGGGCACACCCATCTATCGCCAACGGCTCTACCTGAACCAAGGCGGATGGAAGTTCGAGGCACGCGAGCTGCCCGCACAAAACAGTTCGTTAACACTTGTCGGCATCGCCGACGTGAACGGGGACGGGCGTCCTGACCTGATTTATGAGGACTACAAAGAAAAACGATATTATGCCAATCTATGTGATGCAGAATTCAGTTTTGTAGAACGCATCGCCCTGCCGGGGAAACCGTCCGTAGACCTGAACCACGACGGCCTACCCGAATATGCATCGGGCACCAATGCTGACAGCCTCATTTTCCAAGACAAAAACGGGAAGCTGACCTACGTGGAGAATATCGAAAGCTTCAGTTCTTCACTCGAACTCATCCCCGGTAATATCAGTTCGGCATCGCCTGCCGGCCCTTATCTCGACGTGGACGGCGACGGCACGCCCGACTACGATGCCAACCTCCGCATCCGTTCCTCGTTCAAGAACACCGCGCCCACCGTGCCGCAAAACGTCTACGCCAGCCAAACGACGGACGGACTGACGATATATTGGGACGGGGCTACGGACAAGGAAACACCCTCGCACAGCCTGCGCTACAACCTGAGCGTGAAGAAGAAAGGCGCATCGGGCGAAGGGGCTTATGTCATCTCACCCCTGAACCTGACCGACAACAAGGCACAGACGGGCGAACCGGGCTATGCGCATTACCGCACGGCCACGCGCTTCACCATCCCCACCACGGCCCTGGAAGCCGGACAGACGTATAAAATACAAGTGCAGGCGGTGGACGCGTGGAACGCCCACTCGGACTTCTCGCCCGTCTACGAGTACACGGCGCAGGCCGTATCGCTCCTGAGCCTGCCGGGCAAAGGACGCGTAAGCTGGCCCATCCCGTTCGAGACCACCATCTTGGGAAGTCCGCAAATCGACACCGACGGAGGCGTGATAGACGGGAACACCATCAAATGGAGCACATCCGGACTGAAGACCGTCACCCTGACCGTGGACGACATCGTGAGCCGCGCACAAATCGAAATCCTCGACCTGCCGGGCATGGCCATCGACCTGCCACAGCAAGTTCTGGCCGGCACTCCCGTACAGGCCACCCTGCCGGAATACTTACTCTCGTCCGAGGTCGCCTTTGAAATCCTGCGCGACGAAGGCGTGGCATTCATCCACGAAGAGGGGCAGGCCGAAGCCACATTCATCTTCCCGGAAAGGGACGGTTCCTACGACCTGAACGTGAAAGCGGCCGACGACGTGTTCGGCACAATATACCAGAACACCCGGGTGGAAGTGACAGGCAGCGGCTTTGCGCCCGCCATCGGACAAATAGGCACCGACGAGGCTACCGGATGCAACCGTATCAGCTGGAGCATCCCCACGGAACTGCCTGCGCCCCTTCAACCGGGGACGGTACGCATCTACCGCGAGACGGCCGTGAGCGACCGTTACGAACTGTTGGGCGAAGTCCCGCTGACGGACGGGAGCTATGTGGACGAGACCTCTACTCCGGCCTTGCTCTCACAGCGTTACTTCATCACGATGGCCACGAACTACGGCGGCGAGAGCCGGAGCAGCGCGGGGCATGCCAACGCCCACCTGATGGTGAACCGAGCCATGGGGCACGACATCAACCTGAGCTGGACCCCATACGAAGGACGCGACGTGATGCAATACGTGATATTGAGCGGCCCGTCGCCCGACCGACTCACCGAACTGGCCGCCGTGTCCGGCCATACCCTGAGCTACACCCACGCACGGACTTCGGACGAAGCCACATACTACGCCTTGGCCGTACGCTTCGACGTGCCACAGAAACGGGCTTCGGCGGATGATGCCCGCAACCGGTCCAACGTGGTTTGCTCTGCCGATGCCTTTGACGTCACCATGGCCCAGAGTGTGGTCATCACTTCGCAAGAGGCAGAATTGAAATTAGACCAAGAACAACCGCAACTGCACCTGCAAGCGGTCGTACTGCCGATGAGCACCACGCTCAAACGCGTACAATGGAGCATCGTGGAGGGTGAAACGTTGGCCACCGTCGCACAAGACGGCACCGTAAACCTGAAAGACAATGCCACGGGCGGCCAAGTGACGGTGGAAGCCGCAGCCACAGATGGTTCCGGCATCCGCGAGACCGTAACCCTCACCGCAGCCCCCTACACCGACATCGTCCCAGTGGAGACAGAAGAGGTACGCATCTACGCAACCGGCGGCGTCATCCGCATCGAAGGCATACGCTCCACCACGACCTTGCGCCTTTACAACCTGCAAGGCACGTTGCTCCACCAGAGCGAAGCCTCGGGCGACACGCAAATTTCCACTTCCGGCCTCCGGGGCGTCTACATCCTGCAAGCCGGACGCAAGACACAAAAACTGATGTTACGATAAACCCATGTTTCGGAAGAGAGGGGGCAGTCCGGTTTCCGGGCGTTTGCCCCCTCTCGTTTTTTATCCTCCGACCCAAGGCGTTGACAAAAAGCATTATTCCATGTCCAAAAACTATCATAAAGTCAGTTTTTTCTTATTTTTCGCAAGGCTAATTTTAAAAGAAAGCACAAACGGGAACCGTTTTCGTTAATGCAAATTAAAGTTTTATAGGGATTTTAACGCCAAAATACCCTTATCGGGGCTTCACCTTCAAGAGAATAATTTTTCAATCTCAAGAAGAAACACTTTTTTTCTCCGCATGTCGTGCCGACTTTCTCCGCAAAACGTCCCGGAAACGAACTGAAATCCTCCATCCGAACACTTGAAAACCGCACCGGAATATCTATTTGAACACTCCCGACGGACAAAATCCGGCTGTCATTCCGTACACTTCCACCCTCCCTACGCTTACTCCGTTCCAAAGGCCATGCGCAGAAAATACCGTTTGACCGACAAGAAGAAAGCCGGAAAGCTCCTCCACATTACATTTTGTCCGACATGGACTTCGCGAGAATCCCGCATTTCTCACCTACCGCCACGACACGGACAAAAAACGCAGCCATGCACATCCAGAATTGTCAAATTGACAAAGTGGAACATTCCCCTTCACGCCTTCACAAAAAGACCAACATCCCCTTGGTTTTCAATTCTTTTTTGTAACTTTGCCTTGATTACTGTCAAAAGCGAGAAATATGGCAAGATTCATCAATCCCTTTACCGATGTCGGTTTTAAGCGCATCTTCGGGCAAGCCATCCACAAAGAATTGTTGATAGACTTCCTGAACGACTTGTTAGTAGGAGAAAAGCGGATAACGGACATCACATTCTTGGACAAAGAGCTGTTGCCGGACTTTTCCGGCGACCGGGGTGTCATCTATGACATATATTGTACGAATGAAGACGGTGAACAGTTCATCGTGGAAATGCAAAACCGTGAACAGACCTTTTTCCGTGAACGGGCTTTGTACTACCTCTCGCGGGCCATCGCCCGGCAAGGGGAACGGGGTGCCGAATGGAAATTCAACCTGAAAGCCGTGTATGGCATCTTCTTCATGAATTTCCACCTGTCCCACTCACCCGGCAAATTCCGCACGGACATCGTCTTGTCCGACCGGGATACGAACGAAGTGTTCTCCGACAAGCTCCGTTTCATTTTCCTGCAGCTCCCCTGCTTCACCAAGGAAGAAGATGAATGCCAAACTGATTTTGAACGTTGGATTTATGTACTGAAAAATATGGAAACATTTCAAAGACTCCCATTCAAAGCCCGTAAATCGGTGTTTGAAAAACTGGAACAAATCGTAGACATCGCCTCGCTCAGCAAAGAGGATCGCATGAAATATGACGAAAGCATCAAAGTGTACCGCGACCACCTTGCCGTGCTCGACTTCGCCAAGCAAGAAGGATTGGAACTGGGAATGCGGCAAGGAATGGTTAAAGGAATAGAACAAGGAATGGCCAAAGGAATAGCCAAAGGTATCGAACAAGGTAAAAACGAAGGGGAAATGAATGAACGCCTTAAGAATGCACGACGCATGAAAACCAAAGGATACCCCATCGACGATATTGCCGACATCACCGGCTTGAGCACGGAAGAAATCAATTCGTTATAAAATCCTTTTCGGCTTCGTCCTCCTATTATATTGTCGCGGCCTTTTACGTCCTTTCATTTTTTCTCCGTATCTTTGCAGCCGGAAACTTGATATTATGGCAGAAAACAATTCTATATTAGACAAATTGGAGGGGCTGGTAAGCCGCTACGAGGAGGTGGGCACTTTGATTACCGACCCGAATGTAATCAGCGACCAAAAACGCTACGTAAAGCTGACTAAAGAATATAAGGACTTGGGCGATATCATGAAAGCCCGCAAAGAATATATGGACAGCCTGCAAACGTTGCAAGACGCCAAGGATATACTGACCACCGAAGACGACCCGGAAATGAAGGAGATGGCGCGCGAAGAAATGGCGGCCGCTGAAAAACATATCCCCGAAATGGAGGAACGCATCAAGTTGCTCCTCGTCCCGGCCGACCCGGAAGACGACAAAAACGTCATTATGGAAATACGGGGAGGAACGGGAGGAGACGAAGCTGCACTGTTCGCAGGCGATTTGTTCCGCATGTACACCAAATATTGCGAAATGAAAGGTTGGAAGATAGCCATCTCCAGTTTTACGGAAGGAGCTGCGGGCGGCTTTAAAGAAATCATCTTCAGCGTAACGGGAGAAAAGGTATACGGCACGCTGAAATACGAATCGGGCGTACATCGCGTACAACGCGTACCGGCAACGGAAACACAAGGCCGCGTACATACCTCGGCCGCAACGGTGGCCGTACTGCCCGAAGCCCAAGAATTCGACGTGGAAATCAACGAAGGCGAAATCAAATGGGACACTTTCCGCTCCAGCGGCGCAGGCGGACAGAACGTGAACAAGGTGGAATCCGGCGTACGTGCACGTTATCTGTGGAAAAACCCCAATACGGGAGAGACCGAGGAAATCCTGATAGAATGTACTGAAACGCGTGACCAACCCAAGAACAAGGAAAGAGCTTTGGCACGCCTGCGCACGTTCATCTACGACAAAGAACACCAGAAATATATCGACGACATTGCCAACCGCAGGAAGACAATGGTGTCCACCGGTGACCGTTCGGCCAAAATCCGTACGTACAACTATCCGCAAAGCCGTATCACCGACCACCGCATCGGCTATAACATGCAGAACCTGCCTTCGTTCATGGACGGCAACATACAAGACTGCATCGACCAACTGACCGTAGCGGAAAATGCCGAACGGATGAAAGAAAGCGAACTCTAAACGGTAAAGAACATGAAAAAGTTTTTCACCCGGCAGATTATCATAAAAAGCGTCGAGCAATGCTTGAAACGTTTTCCGGTCACGGTCGGCTTTACAGTATCGCTCGCTGTTTTCTTATTAGTAGTATGCTGGGGGAAAGACGAATTGTTCACGGAACGTCAGACTTTCACCATTAATTATTATCTGACTGTAGGAAGTTTGCTCTCTCTCTCCCTTCGCTTATGGGGAGAGGAAGTGAAACGTAAACGTATCGTATACATCGCCAACGCGCTACTCCATTTGCTCCTATTAGCGGACGCCGGATACTTGTACCTATTGCCGGAAGACTTTCCTTTCTTGGAAACAGGGCTTGCCCACGGTTCCGCCCTGACGGCTTTGGGGTTAAGTATCTTCACACTTCCTTTTTTCCGTGAAAAAGACGATATCGCCTCATGGAATTTCACCCTGCAACTGGTATCTCATGCCGTTACCTCATGGATAATAGGCGGTATCATGTGCGGCGGTCTCTGCCTGCTGACAGCATCCTTCTCCGGCTTATTCGGCCTGGAAGTAAATAGTAACTTCTATACCACATGGCTCATTGTGTTTTGCCTGACCTTACCCTCATTGCTGTTTTTAGGGCAAATCCCGGCCGGAGAAGCCAAACACGACCGTACCGGTCATACTTCTGCATTCCTCAGCAAAGTGATCCGCTATCTGTTCCTTCCGTTATTGGGATGTTACTTATTGGTACTTTATGTCTACGCATTGAAGATTCTCGTCCAATGGCAATTACCGGACGGATGGGTATCCTGGTTAGTCATCGCACTGACTGCGGGTTGCATCGGAGTAGAATTCTGTATGTACCCTTCTCTCCGCCAAGGACTTTCACGTTTCGAGCAACGTGTGGCGCGTGGGTTTCCCATCGCCATCCTGCCCCTGTTAGTACTGATGACTATCGGCATTGCCAGACGATTCAACGATTACGGCATCACGCTCAACCGCTTGTACCTTCTGACTCTGAACATCTGGTTTTACATAGTCTGTATCGGCTTATTCGTTCTACGGGCACGGCGTGTTCAATGGATTGCCGTGTCGTTTGCCGGCATCTTTCTGCTCACATCCGTACTTCCGGTAAATTATGCCCGACTCACCCACCGTTACATGTTCCAGGCCTTATCGTTCCAAATCCAAACATCATATAAAGGGGAACTCCCCATGGACGAAGAGCAATATCTGGACTGGCTGGCATCGCTTCCGCGAGAAACAGCCCGACTTACTAACAGCCGTCTCAAAATACTGGATTATACTTTCAAAGACAAAGAAATTCATCGTCTTGTCGCTCCCGACATCAATTATTGGGGAGCGGAGAAATGTATTAAAGAAAACTCCGAAGTGCATTTCAGTCAAAAGAAAAATGGTACGGAAGTCATTGCAAAAGGGACATACCTCCATTTTGAGGCGTCATCGCCATCTTCTGTCAAAATGGAATTAAACACCGGATATTCGGAACTGGTCGCATATCATAAGAGCGAAGACTCCATCCCTTGCAAATATTGGAAAGAAGAAGTCATGCCCATAGAACTTACCGACGGGCATCAAGTGATAGACACGATATACGTCCAGCCGTCCGACATCCGGAAATGGAGTGCCATGGATACGATTCCTCCACAAAAGTTCATCGGCAGGCAAAAAGACAATCTTTTTATCCTCACCGACTTCTCCCTATCCGGATATGCAGGAGACAAGAACCTGAACTTTACTTATTCCGGTTATTATTTTATTCAAAAGAAAACGAACTAAAAAACATATACGACATGAACAAACAAGAGCTTTTTGAGAACATCAAACGGAAAGAATCTTTCCTGTGTGTGGGATTGGACACTGACATTCAGAAAATCCCCTCGCACCTGCTAAAGGAAGAAGACCCCGTTTTCGCCTTCAACAAAGCCATCATCGACGCTACCGCACCTTATTGTATCGCTTACAAGCCGAATCTGGCATTTTATGAAAGCATGGGCGTAAAAGGCTGGCTCGCATTTGAAAAGACGATCCAATACCTGAACAAGAACTACCCCGACCAGTTCATCATCGCGGATGCCAAACGGGGAGATATCGGTAATACCTCGGCGATGTACGCCCGTACTTTCTTCGAGGAAATGCAACTCGATGCCCTGACAGTAGCTCCCTATATGGGCGAAGACAGCGTAACCCCGTTCTTAGGTTATGAAAACAAATGGGTCATCCTTCTGGCTCTGACCAGTAACAAAGGCTCGCATGACTTCCAGTTGACCACCGACACAGAGGGCGAACGTCTGTTTGAAAAGGTCCTGCGGAAAAGTCAGGAATGGGGCAACGACCAGAACATGATGTATGTAGTGGGTGCCACCCAAGGACACATGTTTGAAGACATCCGCAAAATCGTCCCCAACCACTTCCTGCTCGTACCGGGCATCGGTGCACAAGGAGGCTCATTGGAAGAAGTCTGCCAATATGGCATGAACAGCACTTGCGGCTTGATAGTCAACAGCAGCCGGGCCATCATTTATGCCGATTCCACAGAAAGCTTCGCTGTCGTAGCCGGTGAAAAGGCACGTGAAGTGCAACAACAAATGGCAGTGCAATTAAAAAAGCTATAAGCACTGAGCAACCATGTTTTATATTTGACAGCCGTCTGGGAATCCAAATCCGGACGGCTGACTTTTATAAGTCTCCATCCATATTTACACACCCTTTCCTACACGTCTTGGCTACGGGAAAAGGTAGCTTAAATCAGGCTTGCCGTTTATTTTATTATCTCAAAATATAGTGTAATTCGATTTTTTTTGCGAAATTTGCAAAATTAGTAATGACAATAACTAAAGACCATGGAATTTACCGCTAAGCAGATAGCAGAATTCATACAGGGTTCAGTTGAGGGAAATGAAAACGCATCGGTACATACTTTTGCCAAAATAGAGGAAGGTGTACCAGGAGCTATATCGTTTCTGTCCAATCCTAAATACACTCATTATCTCTATGACACACAGTCCAGTATTGTATTAGTGGACCGGAATCTTGAATTAGAAAAAGAAACCCAAGCCACGCTGATTCGTGTGGACAATGCCTACGAGGCCGTAGCCAAATTATTGGCTTTGTATGAGATGAGCAAGCCCAAGAAAAAAGGCATTGATTCATTGGCATATATCGCACCTACGGCTCAAATCGACGAAGACTGTTACATCGCCCCTTTTGCTTATATCGGTGAAAACGTGCATATCGGTAAAGGTACACAAATATATCCCCATACCACCGTGTACGATAATGCTTCGGTTGGCGAAGACTGTGTACTGTATTCCAATGTTTCGGTATATCACGATTGTAAAATCGGCAATCGGGTCATTTTGCATGCAGGCTGCGTAATCGGTGCGGACGGCTTCGGTTTTGCACCGACCGAGAACGGCTATGACAAAATTCCGCAAATCGGTATCGTAACCATAGAAGACGACGTGGAAATCGGTGCCAATACTTGTGTGGATCGTTCTACGATGGGATCTACGTTCGTACGCCGAGGAGTCAAGTTGGATAATCTGGTCCAAATTGCCCATAACGTAGAAGTCGGGGAAAACACGGTGATGTCCGCTCAGGTAGGCGTAGCCGGTTCTACTAAAATCGGGAAATGGTGTATGTTCGGCGGGCAAGTGGGTATTGCAGGACATGCGGTCATCGGTGATGAAGTCAGGTCCGGTGCTCAAGCCGGTATTGCCGGAAGCATACGCAAGGGGCACATTACCGTACAAGGTTCTCCTGCCATCGAAGCTAAAAATTTTGCACGTTCAAGTGTAGTGTACAAAAAACTACCTGAGATATATGCGGATGTGAACCATTTGAAAAAAGAAATAGAAGATTTAAAAGAAATACTGAATAAGAAGAAATAAAGAGCTATGCTGAAACAGAAAACATTGCAAGGAAGTTTTTCTTTGTGCGGCAAAGGATTGCATACAGGTCTGAATCTGACCGTTACATTCAATCCTGCTCCCGAAAACCACGGATATAAAATACAACGAATCGACCTGGACGGGCGTCCCATTATTGACGCCGTAGCCGAAAATGTGGTAGAAACCACACGCGGCACCGTCTTGGGACGAGGAGAAGCCCGTTGCAGTACAGTAGAACATGCCTTAGCTGCTTTATACGCCATGGGAGTGGACAACTGCCTTTTGCAAGTCAACGGCCCTGAAGTTCCTATTCTGGACGGAAGCGCGGAAATTTACGTGGAGAACATCAAACGTGTAGGCATAGCCGAACAGAACGCAGTCAAAGACTATTATATCATCCGTAAAAAGTTGGAAGTCAAAGATGAGGAAACCGGTTCTTGCATTACAATCCTACCGGATGAGCAGTTCAGCATCACGGCGATGATTTCATTCAATTCCAAAGTTCTTTCCAGCCAATTTGCCACTTTGGACAACATGGAGAATTTCGAATCTGAAATCGCCCCGAGCCGTACTTTCGTTTTTGTTCGTGAAGTAGAACAACTGATGGCCGCCGGTCTTATCAAAGGCGGAGACTTGGACAACGCTATCGTGATTTATGAGAATGAGATGTCTCAAGAAAAGTTGGACAAATTGGCCGACAGTATCGGAGTTCCCCATCACGATGCCACAGAAAAAGGATATTTGAACCATAAACCTCTGGTATGGGAAAATGAACCGGCACGCCACAAACTGCTCGATATTATCGGCGACATGGCACTGATCGGCAAGCCCATCAAAGGGCGTATCATCGCTACCCGTCCCGGACATACTATCAATAATAAGTTTGCCCGCCTGATCCGCAAAGAAATTCGGGCACACGAAATACAGGCTCCAGGCTACGACTGTAACGAACCGCCGGTAATGGATGTCAATCGTATCCGCGAGCTTCTCCCCCACCGTTATCCCATGCAACTTGTGGATAAGGTCATAGAACTCGGGCCTACGACCATCGTAGCCGTTAAAAACGTAACAAGTAACGAACCGTTTTTTACCGGACATTTCCCACAGGAACCGGTCATGCCCGGTGTGCTGCAAATCGAAGCCATGGCTCAAGCAGGCGGTCTTTTAGTGTTGAATTCCGTAGATGAACCGGAACGTTGGAGCACCTACTTCTTACGCATAGACCAAGTGAAATTCCGCCAAAAAGTGGTTCCGGGAGATACCCTCCTTTTCAAAGTAGAACTGTTAGCACCGGTACGTCATGGCATCTCGTCCATGCGCGGTTATGTGTTTGTGGGAGAAAGCATCGTGACCGAAGCCACATTTACTGCACAAATCGTAAAAAACAAGTAAGATAGAATTTATGAGCAAAATAAGTCCTTTGGCTTTCATAGATCCGGAAGCTAAAATCGGTGAGAACTGCGAAATCGGCCCGTTTTGTTTCATTGACAAAAACGTGGAAATAGGCGACAATAACGTGTTGATGAACAGTGTAAGCGTACTATACGGAGCACGTATCGGCAACGGCAATGTCATTTTTCCGGGGGCTGTTATCAGTGCCGTGCCTCAAGATTTGAAATTCCGGGGAGAAGAGACCACAGCCGAAGTCGGCGATAACAACAAAATCCGTGAGAACGTAACAATCAACCGTGGTACGGCAGCTAAAGGGCGCACGATTGTGGGAAATAACAATTTATTGATGGAAGGTGTACACGTAGCACACGACGCATTGGTTGGTAACGGATGTATCATTGGGAACTCTACCAAAATGGCAGGTGAGATAGTTATAGACGATTTCTCCATTATCAGCGCTAATGTATTGATGCATCAATTCTGTCATGTAGGCAGTCATGTAATGATTCAGGGCGGATGCCGCTTCAGCAAGGATATTCCTCCTTATATTATTGCAGGACGCGAACCGATCGCTTTCAGCGGCATCAACATCATCGGCTTGCGCCGTCGCGGTTTCGCCAACGAAGTGATTGAGAATATTCACAATGCATATCGTATCATCTACCAAAGTGGTTTGAACACGACAGAAGCATTGAAAAAAATAGAAGATGAATTCGAAAAGAGTCCGGAAATTGACTATATAGTCAATTTTATCCGTAATTCAGAACGTGGTATTATTAAATAAACAGTTCAAAATAGTCATATTATGATATACAGATTTACTATCATATCTGATGAAGTTGACGATTTTGTCAGAGAAATACAAATTGATCCGGAAGCAACATTCTTCGACTTCCATGAAGCTATACTGAAATCAGTAGGGTACACAAACGACCAGATGACCTCCTTCTTTATCTGCGATGATGATTGGGAAAAAGAAAAAGAAGTGACTTTGGAAGAAATGGATGATAATCCGGAAATAGATAGCTGGGTGATGAAAGAAACTCCGATCAGCGAACTGATAGAGGACGAAAAACAAAAGTTACTGTATGTGTTCGACTACATGACAGAACGTTGTTTCTTCATCGAACTGACAGAAATTATCACCGGTAAAGATATGAATGGTGCTAAA
>ENA-OPSJ01001855-OPSJ01001855.1-human-gut-metagenome-genome-assembly--contig:-NODE-1855-length-14903-cov-6.582099_pt1 | contig 14903 bp, 12 predicted proteins | sample MGYA00241801_ERZ501893 | MGnify/ENA primary metagenome ERZ501893 (study PRJEB25962, sample SAMEA2042219) | human gut metagenome | biome: human gut; feature: human-associated habitat; material: faeces...
GCAGTAAAATACACTGCCTAAGTACCGGCGGCTTCATAGTACCTGCTCGTGAATTTGTTTAATTTGCACAACTATATATCGTCATAACTGCGTTTCGCAAACGCCTAAAAGAACTTAAAACAGCCATGCTTGCTTCTGCAGGTCAATGAAATTCGCAATCCGCTTTGCTGCTTGCTCATATAAAATCGATGCTTCGCATCTCTTTTAATTTATAAAATACCGCAAACCGTCCGCTCCCACAATGCAATATTTTATAACATTATGCATATTTTATCGCCGATTTTGCACGCCTTACCTTCTGCCGGAATCAGTGTCTGCCCTTATTAATCTGTCTCCTCTTTACAGCCACTGCCTTTCGGTCAAAATTCCTCGCGCTCTCATTTTTCAGACTCTTATAGAGCTCATATCTCTCTGCCGACAGTCTTCCGTCCGCTATCGCCGCCTTAATGGCACAGCCCGGCTCCGTCTCGTGCCTGCAATCGCTGAACTTACAGCAGCCCTCAAGCTCCACAATATCCGCAAAGGTGTCATCGAGTCCCTCCTCGACATCACACATTCCGATTTCTCTCATCCCCGGTGTATCGACAATGGTGACACCGTTAGGCAATTCAAACAGCTGCCTTGTCGTCGTGGTATGTCTCCCCCTCGAATCGCTCTCTCTTACCGCACCCGTCTTCATAACCTCACTGCCTGAGATTGCGTTTATCAGCGTTGACTTTCCTACACCCGACGAGCCCATAAGTGCTATTGTCACTCCTGACCTGCAATATGTGAGAAGATCACTCATTCCCTCCTGTCTTACGGCACTCACGGCGTACACTCTGACATCCCCCGCTGCCGCTTTGACCTCGTCCATATAGTCCTTAACATTCTCACACAAATCCGCCTTCGTGAGCACGACTACCGGCGTGACCTCCCCTGTTTTTGCCACCGCAATATAGCGCAGTATTCTGTTCACATTAAAATTGTCGTTGAGCGAGCACACTATAAAGCAGTAGTCGACATTCGCCACCATCTCCTGCTCAAGCGAATTTTTCATGCTGTGGTCGCTCGGATACGGGCGCTTCAACATATTTTTTCTGTCACACACCTTTACAATTCTGCTCTCACCCGATGGCTGATAGTCGAACTCGACATAATCGCCCACTATCGGGTACACCTCATTGCCGTAGTAGATGCTCCCCTTGCACTTTGCCGGTAACTCCTTCCCTTCAAAAAGAATCGTAAACATATTTTTCTGCACATTGCAGATACGTCCCACGCATCTGCAATTCGGGATATTGCTATCATTTTCGTTGATGCCGTTTTCTCTGATATTCCCGCTGATGTTATCACTATTAAAATTCTTATTTTTCTCCATTTTTTAGTCCTCTCTGATTCATAATCTGCGGTACATGATTATCTCTCATTTCGGACTACCTCGGCACACTCATGTACCGCTCACAAACCCATCATTTTCATTATAGAAAAACATAAAAAGACCGCAGCAAAAATGCCACGGTCCATAAGCTCAATAATTTGACATAAATATTAAAATATCGTCTGATTGACAGCATAAAACAGCTATTACTAATCAGACCTCTTCACAAACCGAGGTAATCACACAATATTCAATTACAATCTCCATCTCTGCATTTCTCATAATGAACTACCTCGCTTTCTTAAAATTATTCTTTAGGAATTACCTAAACTGTTTTCCGGATACAGGCTGATTATATTGCCGCAATGCCTGTCTTGTCAAGTATTAAATACACCAAGCCGCATACAGAGGAACCGACTTTATTCCGTTTTCCATTCCGAAATTCTTAGCGGAAACTCTCACCGACTGCGCTATATCATACTTCTTTTTAAATATTTCAAGACTTTTTGCCCTTACATGAATGTTGGCTTTGCACTCAATCGGCAGAATACCGTTTCCATACATTATGACAAAATCAAGCTCAGCCATGGAGTTAGATTCCCAATAATAGAGCTTATGCTCTCTGCACGCCAACTGCACCGCAAGATAATTTTCCGTGACAGCCTCCTTCGCCTCGCCGCCAAAATTAATGTCAGAAAGAATTGTCTCCACAGGTATCATCGCCTTTGCCGCCAAAAGCCCTGCATCACAACGGCTTTACCATCCTTTTGTACATAGTATAATCTATTTTTTCACATTTTTCTTACTTATTATGTGAAATCAGGTCTTTCCATCTCTCAGGCGCAATACTCTCGCTCGTCACGATACACTCCGGGTCAGGAGCAATGACATGTCTTACAACCTCGAAAATTCTCCTTGCGTCGCACAAAAGGCAGTCCGCATCGCCGAACTTAACCTGTCTTGCCGCTCCACAGTCAAGAAACGCCTGGTTAAGCTTCACAAAATCCTCGGATATATGCGGCTGTGAGGCATTGTAATGCTTTCTCACATACACCGTGCGTGATTCGCCGTCAGGCATCACAATCTGAAGCTTCATCGGCTTGTCGGAGAGTCTGTTCGGCACGTTTAACACCTCCTCGACACTGTGAATATATGTATTGCGCTCATGTCCCACACCGACAAGAAGTATCTTACCTCTGCAGTCCTTCAGCCTGTCATAGCAGCCGCCCGGCGTACATGGCGTATTGCAGTATTCCTCACATGCGAGGTACTCCACTGCATTTCTTCCAAGACCTGCCATGCTGTGTGTCGGGTGAAGTGACCTGACCACACCATCTCTTTTCATGAACATGTTGGTGAGAAGCCCGACACACGACGGGGTGCTCTCAGGGTTATATACAGGGTTAGCAGCATTTACCGTTTTCCATGTGTGCGTAGGGAGCAACAGCAGTCCATCCGCGAAGAACTCACTCCACGCATCAAGCACCGTGTCCGCACCGCCTTCTACCTGCCCTACAGCTTTCATCGACGAGTGAATAAGTATTGTTTCACCGCCGTTTAAGCCCATAGCTGCCAACTGTTCTTTTAAATCGTTTTTCGTGTACATCATAACTCACCTACTCTAAATCATACTCAAAATGCTGATAATCCTTCGTCGTGTTCCAGTCCCCTCCCCATGTGAATCCATGCTCCGTAAAAAGCTTATAGCACAGGTCATCATGATCTATCTTGTACTGAAAGTCCTGTGTCCTGTCCACATAAGCGACTGCGTCCTCCGGCATAACCGTCACACCGTCCTCAGCAGTCTTAACCTGCGGATTATAGAATGGGTTAATGTCAATCGCCAGTCCCTTCCCATGCTGTGATACAATGTCCGTTCCCTCTATCATCCTATAGTTGAACGCCGATGTATTGTTGTCATCCATGGAAAGCTCATCGTCGCCGTCGTACTCGTCAATCAGTGCAATCTTCTCAATCGGGTACTGTGCCTGATAAAGCTCCCAAAATATCTCGACAATATCCTGTGAAATAATCTTATTTACAATAAGCTCACCCTCGCAGGTTCTTCCGCCGAAATCCACATACAGAACATGAACATAGCTTAAATCTTTTTTCTCGACCGTGCAGTCCTTAGGGTAGCTTTTCCCCTGCATGTTTTTCCAAACCTTGTCGGGAATATCCTTTGAAAAAAAATTGACATTGTCTATGATGTCTGAATCGGTATCCGATACGCTTTCCGTCGTCCCCGCATACTCCGTCCCGGTGTAGCTCTCCGTTACACTTCCCAAATCTATTGTTCCGCTTGCAGGCTCGTCCGCCGTCCTTCCAAAGTACAGCATAGCTCCGAGCATGGCGAGCGGCACAAGAGATACGCCAAGGATGCCAAGCAGTATTTTTGTCATTTTATTCATAGGTGTCTCCTGCATTTGATAAGAATTAGTGTTAAAATTTACATATTTTCATAGGAATCCATGTATTTTTTTACATTAATTCCCACTTAGTGCTCATCCACCACCTGAAAAATTATGAACTTTAAATAGTACGACTCATTCGCCGCCCACAATATCGGATGGTCAGGTCCCTGAGTGCGGAACTCCACCTGTCTTAAGCGCTTATGCACACTCTGTGCAGCCTCCTTGATGGTCTTTGTAAAGAGCTCCTGTGTCATGAAATGGGAGCATGAGCAGGTTGCAAGATATCCTCCGTCCTTCACGAGCTTGAGTCCCTTCATGTTAATCTCCCTGTAGCCCTTTATCGCATTCTTAGTTGCCTCGCGCGACTTCGTGAATGCAGGAGGATCAAGTATCACAACATCGTACTTTTCGCCCTCCGCCGCAAGACGAGGAAGCTCGTCGAGCACGTTCGCACACTTAAAATGCACCGTGTCCTCAAGTCCGTTGAGCCTTGCATTGGCTCTCGCCTGTTCAACCGCATACTCTGATATATCAAGTCCCGTGACCTCTGCCGCACCTGCAATACCGGCATTGAGCGCAAAGGTTCCCATATGGGTGAAGCAGTCAAGTACTCTCTTGCCCTTACAGAGTCTCTGTATTGCCAGCCTGTTGTACTTCTGGTCTAAGAAGAATCCCGTCTTCTGCCCGTTCACCACATCGACCATATAGTGCACGCCGTTCTCAACAATCTCGACATTCGTGTCGAACTCTTCACCGATGAAGCCCTTTACAATCTTAAGACCTTCCTTCTCGCGCTCCTTCGCATCGCTTCTCTCATATACACCGCGGATATCGATTCCATCCTCACGAAGTATCTCCTTGAGGTCGTCAACAATTCTTTCCTTAAAATGCTCTATTCCGAGTGTGAGTGCCTGAACGACAAGCACATCCTCATACTTATCAACTACGATTCCCGGCAGGAAATCGGCTTCACCGAATATCACCCGGCATGAGGAGGTATCAACCGTATCCTTCCTGTAATTCCATGCTGCCCTGACTCTGTTATATATGAATTCATCATCTATGAGCTGGTTGGCATTCCTTGTCATCATTCGTATTCTTATCTTAGAATTCTGGTTGATATAACCTCTTCCAAGCATATATCCGTTAAATGCATGAACGGCAACTATATCTCCGTTCTTAAATGTTCCGCATATTGTATCTATCTCATTGTCATATATCCACAGACCACCCTGTCCGAATTCTCTTCCTTCACCTTTTTTTAATGTAACTATTGATTCTGCCATATTTTCTCCATTTCATAATTTTTTACATAATTTTTCTGTTCTTTGTTAATAATATATCCGTCAACACACAAAATCAAGTAAATGCGAGGTTTCTTATGACAATGTTAAAGGATTTCCTTCTGTGCGGTTCCACCGGCTGGTGTATAGAAGTGTTTTGGACAGGACTTGGCTCTCTGGTGCACCACGATAAGACATTAAAAGGCAATTCATCTCTATTCATGTTCCCGATATACGGGATGGCGTTTATCTTCAGACCGTTAAGCCGTATATTAAAAGATTGCAGTGCTTTCATACGCGGACTCTGTTATGCCTCCTGCATAATTTCGACAGAATATCTCTCCGGCATATTTTTAAAGCACCACCATGCCTGTCCTTGGGATTACAGCGATGCCAAGCTCAACTATAAGGGTGTAATCAGGCTCGACTATTTTCCTCTCTGGTTCATAGTCGGCTTGCTGTACGAGAAGCTTCTCACCGCCGCATCGTCCTACAGAGCATAAAAACTGCCGTGCAATCGAAACAACCTAATAGGGTGATTTCAATACAACACGGCAGTAAAACTATTCTGTCAAATATTATTCTTTAAAATACTTTCTAATAAAGCGGATACTTGTCAGTGAGACTCTTTACCAGTCTTACTGCCTCCTCCTTATTAGCTTCAGGATTGGCTATTGCGAGAGAAATTGCCTCAGCAACAGTATCCATATCCTGCGGCTTAAATCCTCTGGTGGTTACGGCAGGTGTTCCAAGTCTTATACCACTTGTAACAAACGGTGAAGCCGGGTCATTAGGAATCGCATTCTTGTTACATGTAATATTGACGGAATCAAGAAGCTTCTCTGTAGCCTTACCTGTAACACCCTTGCTTATAAGATTGACAAGCATAAGATGATTATCCGTACCACCGGATACAAGGTCAAATCCTCTGTCTGTCAGTCCCTTCGCAAGTGCCTGCGCATTATCAACAATGTTCTGCGCATATACCTTAAAGCTTGGCTCAAGTGCTTCCTTAAAACATACTGCCTTGGCAGCAATGACATGCATGAGAGGTCCGCCCTGTATTCCCGGGAAGATTGCCTTATTAAAATTGAACTTGTCGGCTGCCTCCTGATTGCAGAGAATCATACCTCCCCTTGGTCCCCTGAGAGTCTTATGTGTTGTTGTTGTAACTACATCAGCATAAGGAATAGGACTCATGTGAAGTCCCGCCGCAACAAGCCCGGCAATATGTGCCATGTCTACCATAAGCACAGCACCGACCTCATCGGCTATCTCACGGAATTTCTTGAAATCTATGGCTCTTGCATATGCACTCGCACCTGCAACAATAAGCTTTGGACGACATTCCTTGGCAATCGCCATAACATTATCATAATCTATGTATCCATCTGCATTGACACCATAAGGCACAATGTTAAAATACTTACCCGACATATTGACAGGACTTCCATGTGTAAGATGTCCTCCGTCTGCAAGGCTCATACCCATAACCGTATCACCCGGCTTAACAATGGCAAAGAATACCGCCATGTTAGCCTGTGCTCCTGAATGTGGCTGCACATTGACATAATCACATCCAAACAGCTTCTTGGCTCTCTCTATGGCAAGGTTCTCGACAACATCGACATACTGACATCCGCCGTAATATCTCTTACCCGGATATCCTTCTGCATACTTGTTAGTCAACGGGCTCCCCATAGCCGCCATGACTGCCTTGCTCACAAAGTTCTCAGAAGCAATAAGCTCAATGTGATCTCTCTGTCTTCCAAGCTCATCCGAAATTGCAGCAGCAATCTCCGGATCAAATTCCTTCACTTCTTCAAATGAATACATAGTCTGCCTCCGTTAAATGGTAAATTTATTGATTGCCTCAACAAGATCCTCGGAATGAGTTATCAGGCCCTCGGACTCATTATTAAGCTTCTCCACTGCCTCTAACTGGCGTGATGCCGCATTGTTAACCTCTGTAGCCGAGGAAGCGGTCTCCTCAGCAACAGCGGATATACTCTCTATCGCAGCAAGCGTATCCCTCTTTGCCACATCCATATCGTTGATTCCCTCAGATATCTTAGACAGATTATCTGCAAGTCCCGATACATGATTATCAATATCATGGAACACATCAATGGTGTTCTTAAGTGCCTCTTCCTGCGAGCTTACAATCAGCTCTGCCTGCTTGGCAACCTCTACGGTATCAACTGTCTGCTTCTGAATCTTACCTACTATTTCTCTGATTTCATTTACGGAGTTAAGCGACTGTTCAGCGAGCTTTCTGATAGAATCCGCAACAACAGCAAATCCTCTTCCTGCATCTCCCGCTCTCGCTGCCTCAATCGAAGCATTAAGTGATAGAAGGCTTGTCTGGTCAGCTATATCATTGATTGCTCCTATAATCTTTGCAATCGAACCGGATGCCGCATCAAGCTCCTGAATATTGGAAATTACCTCTGCCGTTACCTGAGTGGTTGCCTTCGCCTTATCCTTCAATTCCTCGATTGTTCCAAGTCCATTCGATACAATACCCTTGGTATTGTCGGCAATTTCCGCAATCTTATTCGTGTTATCCGTAACAATCTCAATCTTCTTAGAGAGATCATCCATTCTCACAAGGCAGTTCTCGGCATCCTGTGCCTGCATGACAATACCCTGCTCAACCTCTGCGATAGATGAAGTTATGGACTTCGTCTCATCTAAGAGCACTCCCGAATTATCCGCAACACTCTCCGATGCATTGCCGACAGCCTTAGAGACAACATCGGCCTTATCAAGAAGCGCCCTGATATTGCCAATCATTTTGTTGGTACTGTTGCAGAGAATCATGAACTCATCCTTGCGTCTTGTCTTAATATTGACTGTCAAATCTCCCGTTGCAGCCTTCTCAAGTCCGTTCATAATCTTGCGGATTGTTGTACCGATGCTTGTGGAAAGCACAAGACCGATAAATATTACTATAAGTGCCGTTATGACAACCGTTACAGCCGTAATGACGGCAATCTGGTTTGCATCAGCAATAATATAAGCTCTCGGAACAAGCGTTGCCACCATAAAACCTTGTGCAGCAAGCTTATTGTAAATCAGGAGATACTGCTCGCCTTCATAATCAACATACTCGCTTCCCGACGGTTCTTCACTGTTCTTAATTATGTCATATACCGCTGTTCCCGTTATATATGCGTTGTCAAGTATGTCAGCTGTATCAGAAATCTTCCTCGAGCTCTCTTTCTCTGTCTCCTCGACAGCATCAGCATTCTCTGCCTCAACATTTTCCTCAACATGCTTGTATGAGAGTTCCCTTCCATCCGGAGTTATGAGAGCCACAACTGCACCATCACCAAGGTTAACATTGGTGATGGTATCTGCAATCTTATTATAATCGACATCCACAACAACATAGCCTACCTGCCTGTAGTATGTATTATATGCCTTTCTTATAACAGAAAATGCATATCCTGAAGTCTCCATAAGCGCATCCGCCTCTTCATGACGTCCGACCCACATAAAATCGTTCTCATCCACCTGCTTTGCAATATCGAGCTGCTTGAACGCCTCATAAATATCTTCCGGTGTATAAGAAACCGCAGTTGATACACCCTTACCATAATCAGCCGTAAACACCACATTCTTGATATACTTGTTGCCGAGTTTTCTCGACTCAATCTCATTCTTGAGTGTGGTATATACCTTGCTCTCATTGTATGCATCATCAGAGTATGCACCGCCATAGTACTCTCTTGCTATCGAAGATACCGCAATGTCATAAGATGACGTACGAATCGTCTCAATTACCATATCAAGATAATCCGCCGTGGTATCAACCGTCGTCTTAGCTGTGGCTTCATAGCTCGATGTAAGTGCCTCAGCCGACCTACTGTAGGAAACCGCGCCCAATACAATCATAAGCAGCACAGGAATGATAAATGCCGCTGTTATCTTGAATCTTATGCCGGAGAAGAAGCCTATTTTCTTCTTATCCGCTCTCTGTCCCTTGATTGCATCGACATCGTCATCAATCTCTTTCTTTGCCTTTCTGGTGCGCTCCTTAATACTTTCACTAAACTCTGCGGCAAGGGCTTCCGCTTTCGCCACCGCATCATTGGCAATACCTGCATTCTCGCTGTCTGTCTTCTCGACCTGTGCCATATCGACAGACTCACTCTCATTTGAATTTTTCTCCTGACCATCACTCGTCTCAGTCACGGAAGTGCTGTTTTCGTCAAACCCATTCTCCGTTGAAGCATTTTCTGCAGCAGCTTCTGCGGATGCATCCGGCTCTTCAACATTAACAGCCTCATCCCCAACCGGTTCAAACGTCTTGTCAAAGTCAAATTCTGTCTCTTCATTAAAATTTTTCTCGTTCATCATACCCCATCCTTCTCAAGATGCTATTTTATGGTAAAATTGTACTATATATCTGTGAAATTTGCAATCTAAAGATTGAATTCTTCCATGTCGTAGTCTATGCTTGCCTGGCTCTGCTTAATGCTCTCAAGCAGGCCATCATTATGAATTACATCCATAAAAGCAAGAAATACCTGCATATCATACTCCTTGATGTCCTCAATCATAATACTTATCGCATTATCAAAATCATAAGCCTCCCTGTAAGGTCTTTCGGATATAAGTGCTGCAAACGCATCCGCCACACGCATTATCCTTGCCCCAAGAGGTATCTGCTCAGCCTTGCGGTTATCAGGATAACCTGAACCGTCATAGTTCTCATGATGATACAAGACCGCGTCACAGATAAAATCATTGTAGCCGTTCTTTTTAAGTATCTCGTATCCAAGCTTTGAGTGCATCCTCATATACTGGATTTCCTCAATCAGCATGCCGTTGGAGTTACGTCCGTACAGATATGATGACAGGCGGAGCTTGCCTATATCATGAACCATCCCCGCAACTGCAAGGTTGTAGCACTCCTCATCCGATAATCCCAGCTTCTTTGCAATCAGATACGTGAGATTGCTCACACATACACCATGCTTTATGCCATCTATCAGGTCGACTTCCAATATTGCCTTTGTCAACTCATCAACCATAAAAAAATCTTCTCTTTCTATCTATCATCTCATCGACATTTTCAATGTATGTCTTGACATCCTTCACGTTCTCAACACGCTCTATACGGTTCTCCTCAGGAAAAACAACCTTAGTCGATGCCCCCGCACCGACAGCCATTATGGTCTGCTTTTCCTCCATGATGAGAATATTATATATTCCCTCTCTTCCCGGCTTTGAATATCCTACATTTTCAAAATTACCCGCCATATTTTTCTGCCTGTACAGATAATACGGCTCCATTCCCATAGCCGAAGCACAATCCGCTGTCATATTGATAATATCATCAGTGTTAATCATTGAATACGCCTTATATTTTTCCCAAAATATATTGAGATTGGCCGCACGCTTGATTGCAAGCGAATGAACGGTGAGACTGTCCGGTGCAAGTGCTGCGACCTCATCCATCGTCCTTTTTATATGCTCCTCCGTCTCTCCCGGAAGTCCTATAATCAAGTCCATATTGATGTTGTCAAATCCGCAACCTCTTGCAAGCTTAAATGCTTCCTTGACCTGACTCACCGTGTGGTGCCGCCCTATAAGCTTAAGCGTGTCGTCATTCATTGTCTGCGGATTGATTGATATTCTGTTCACACCATGGTGCTTCATGACCATCAGCTTATCCTTTGTTATGCTGTCAGGACGTCCTGCCTCTATTGTATATTCCTTAAGTTTTGAAGTATCAAATGTGCTCTCAAAAAATCCAAGCACACGGTCTAACTGCCCTGCTTCAAGAGTCGTAGGCGTTCCTCCGCCCATATAAAATGTATCAAGCGTCTTATCCTTCATAAGCCGTGCCGTAAATGTCATCTCTTTAAGCATCGCATCCACATAAGTGTCAACTCTGTCCCTCCATACCGCAAGCGGATATGAAGTGAAAGAGCAGTAAAGGCATGTTGTCGGGCAGAACGGGATTCCTGCATACAGGCTATAACCATTATTATAGTCGATTTTCTCAAGCAGACGCTTCTCATTCTCAGCGACCTTTATCGCAAGCTTTCCCTTGCGTGTGCTGACATAATATTCTTTTTTAAGGTAATCTATAATCTCCTGCTTATCCTTGTTCTCCTCAAGAAGCCCGTACACAATCTTTGTCGGTCTTACGCCCGTGAGTGTTCCCCAAGGAAGCTCTCTTCCCGTGAGTGCTGAGAGCATGTCATACATCATTCTCTTAAAGCAGTTTCTTGTCTCCTTTTTACCGGATGCTGTCTCACTGCGCTCGTCCTCATACTCCTCATGGTCTTTTGAAGCATCTCTATGAAAATAGATTCTTATAAATCTGTCGCAGTCATCATTTTCCGTATGCGTCATCTGATGCTTAATCACCCTTACCTGCACAAAAAGCTCCGCCTCTTCCTCATGTCCCTCCGGAACACTTGTGACAATCTTCGCCTCAGGAAAAAATGCTTTAAGCATGACTCTGGAATCATTCTCCTGCTCCGCATCATTAATTTCGAGTAATATCATATATTATATAACCTCAATTAAAAATTTTAAAACGTACATTCGCAATCCGCTTTCGCTACTTGCTCATGAACGGATTATTGACCCTCTCATAACCGATTGTGGTACTCTCCCCATGTCCCGGAAATACCTTCACATCATCCGGAAGGCTCAAAAGTTCCGACCTGATTGCATTTATAAGCTGTCCGGCATTTCCTGTAGGGAAATCACTTCTCCCCACTGAACCGGCAAAAAGAGTGTCACCGCTGAAAAGAATCTTATTATCTTCGAAATAATAACATACACTACCTATAGTATGCCCCGGAACGGCAATTGTTCTTATCTTAAAGCCTGCAAGAATAAGTTCATCCCCCGGCTTAAAATACTCATCGGCATCCATCCTCACACCTGTCCCCGTAAACGGAACCGACAGATTGCTGTTCTCATCAAGCATAAGACTTCTCTCATTCTCTCCGGCATACACTTTGATATTATATCTCTTTCTGATGGCATCTGCCGCTGACAAGTGGTCAAAATGACCGTGCGTCAGAAGCACCGCGGCAGGTCTTAGACCGTATCGCGCAATCATATCCTCTATGCGTGCGGCATCTGCAGCAGGGTCAACAATAATTGCATCCTTAATCTGTCCGTCATCCGCATATCCCCCCGGTGTCTTAACACCTCCGTCAAATACCGCATAACAGTTGGTAGCACACATTCCAAGTACAACATTCTCTACTCTTATCATGAATTGTTCCTCTCAATATCAAGCACACCTTCAACATTCCTAAGCTTATCAACAAGATGTCTCAGCTGCTCCAAGCCCTTTATGTCAAACGACATGGAAATTGTAGCTGTTCCCTGCTTGCTTGTACGGCAGTTCATGCTCGTCACATCAATCTTGTTCTCCGTGAGAATCTTAGAAATGTCAACAAGCATTCCCGTTCTGTTGTTGGCAAATATCTTAATCTCCGTAGAATAGCTCTCGCCATTCTCCTTGTATGCCATCTCCTGCCACTCAGCGTCAATTATTCTCGCTCTGTCGGACTCCGGAAGATTAATAATGTTCGTACAATCCGTTCTGTGAATTGAAACACCTCTTCCTCTTGTAACGAAGCCTACAATCTCATCTCCCGGAACAGGCGAACAGCACTTTGAAAAACGTACCGCAACATCATGAATACCCTTCACGACAATTCCGCTTTTTGACTTATCGGCAACAGCGGGCTTATCTTTATTATCTGCCTGTGTCTGCTCAAGAACCTGTGCGTCAGTTATCTCCTTGCGGTGCTTCTTCTCATATTCCTCCTGAAGCTTATTGACAACCTGCCCCTCTTTAAGAGCCCCGTGTCCGACGGCTGCAACCACCGAATCCCAATCACGGAAACCATACTTTGCCAGAACCTTTTCAACAAACTCAGGCTTATATATATCTGAAAACTGAATATTCTTTGTCTTACAATATGTTGCTATAAGATCCTTGCCCTTAAGGATATTATCTTCCTTGAGTTCAGCCTTAAACCACTGATTAATCTTCGTCTTTGCCTGCGCACTCTTGACAATGTTAAGCCAGTCACGGCTTGGTCCCTTGGAGTTCTGGGAGGTAATAATCTCCACACGATCACCGTTCTTAAGCACATAATCAATGGTGACCAGTTTTCCGTTAACCCTTGCGCCAACCATCTTATTGCCGACCGCACTGTGAATGCTGTAGGCAAAATCCACCGGTGTTGAACCTGCCGGGAGATTCTTTACATCGCCCGAAGGCGTAAAGCAGTATACATTGTCTGAGAACAGATTCATGTCATTCTTGATTAAGCTTAAAAATTCCTTATTATCCGAAGTATCTCTCTGCCATTCAAGAATCTGTCTGAGCCATGCAAGCTTAGCTTCCTCATTATCTCCGTCCTTGGTACCGTCGATATTCTCCTTGTATTTCCAGTGTGCGGCAATACCATACTCTGCCGTGCGGTGCATCTCATAAGTACGAATCTGCACCTCAAACGGCTGTCCGTTAGAAGCAATCAATGTTGTATGAAGCGACTGATACATATTAGGCTTAGGCATTGCTATATAATCCTTGAAACGTCCCGGGATTGGCTTATACATCTCATGTATTACACCGAGTGCGGCATAACAGTCCTTTACTGTGTCAACCTTGATTCTTACTGCAAAAATATCATAAATCTGGTCAAGTGTCTTATTCTGGTTGACCATCTTTCTGTAAATAGAAAAGAAGTGCTTTACTCTTCCGTCAATCTCTGCCTCTATTCCGGCATTGCTTATGTGCATTCCGACTTCTTTTATAATGCTCTTGATAAATGCTTCCCTGCCGGGTCTGTTGAGATTTACCTGTTCAACAAGATCGTTGTATACATCAGGCATAAGATATTTCATTGAAAGGTCGTCAAGTTCAACCTTAATCTTTGAAATACCGAGCCTGTGTGCAATAGGAGCGTATATTTCCATAGTCTCTCTTGACTTTTCAATCTGCTTAGCCGGTGACTGGTATTGCATTGTTCTCATATTGTGAAGTCTATCGGCAAGCTTTATCATAATTACACGAATATCTTTTGCCATGGCAAGAAACATCTTACGAAGATTCTCTGCCTGGACTTCTATTTTATCATGCTCATAGTTGAGCTGTGTAAGCTTTGTAACACCATCAACAAGAAGTGCAACTTCAGAGCCGAATTCTTTTTCTACATCTTCACTTGTCATAACTGTATCTTCAACTACATCATGCAGAAGACCCGCTATAATCGACTCCTTATCAAGCTCAAGTTCTGCAAGTATAATTGCAACACAAAGAGGATGAATTATATATGGCTCACCCGACTTTCTCTTCTGTCCTTCATGTGCCTTGTAAGCGACCTTATATGCTTTCTCAATATCAGATAAATCCGATGACGGATGATATTTTTTAATCTCTGTGATTAAATCCTGATAAAGCACCTCCGGGCTTGTGAAATCCGCAGGAGTATCCACCGGTCTCTCAACTTCTTTTGTTTTAATATTCTTATCCTGTTCAAGTACAATCTTTTCCGGCATACCATTACCTCCGCTTCATCATCAGCTCCAGCTGTGTCTCTTTCTAGTTTTAATATTAATTATATATTCTACCATCTGAAAATACAAGTAGTCAATTACTGTATAATCCCTTGTTTTTCACGAAAACTGAGCATTATACATACTGTAATAGAACTGTTTTTTATCAAGCAGTTCCTGATGTGTTCCCTGCTCTACAATATTGCCGTCTTTTACCACAAGAATCCTGTCTGCATTCTGTATTGTAGACAGTCTGTGTGCAATGACAAAGCATGTTTTATTTTTCATAAGTTT
>ENA-OPSJ01001860-OPSJ01001860.1-human-gut-metagenome-genome-assembly--contig:-NODE-1860-length-14863-cov-2.241356_pt1 | contig 14863 bp, 15 predicted proteins | sample MGYA00241801_ERZ501893 | MGnify/ENA primary metagenome ERZ501893 (study PRJEB25962, sample SAMEA2042219) | human gut metagenome | biome: human gut; feature: human-associated habitat; material: faeces...
GTGCTTTCAAAGGGTGTTGCAGGACCTCATAAGATACAGGGTATCGGCGCAGGCTTTGTTCCCGAAACGCTTGATACCAAGATTTATGACGAAATAATCGCAGTCGAGAACGAGGACGCATTCGCAACAGGCAGAACGCTTGCAAGAAAAGAGGGCTTACTTGTCGGCATCTCATCCGGTGCGGCAGTTTACGCGGCTACACAGCTTGCTAAGCGCCCCGAGAATAAAGGCAAGAACATTGTTGTTCTTCTCCCCGATACAGGCGACCGTTACCTCTCAACACCTATGTTCGCAGAATAATTCAGAAATTTCTATACCCAATTTTATATAGCCATCGCAAAAGCTGTCTCAAACGGACAGCTTTTTGCATTTTGATTACAAGGCTATTTCAAATAATTGCTGAAAATCCGCATCACAACGTTATCTTATAACCGTATTTTGCAAGTTATCAATTTTAAACTTGCACAAACGTGCTTGTGCTATAGCACAAAACCCTGTAAAACCGGTTGACCTTACTGCTTTTCGGTAGTACAATACAGGTAAAGAAAAAACAAGTACCGCAACGGCGCAGGACGATGAAAGTTCTGCGCCGTTTTGTTTACAAAGGAAAGGAAGACGTACAAATGTATGAATGCAGTTTAGACAGAATGAAGGATAAGATCTCCACTTTCAGCAAATTCGGTGATGCAGGCCACGGCGGTATCACACGTTACTCGCTCTCGCCCGAGGCTATTATGGCCCGTAACGAGTTCATCAAGCGTATGAAGGCTATCGGCGCAGAGATCGAGATAGATGATGTTGCGAATATCTACGCAACGCTCCCCGGCACAGACCCCGACGCAAAGCGTATCGTAATGGCTTCCCACTGTGACTCGGTAAAGAACGGCGGTAACTATGACGGTATACTCGGCGTTATGTCGGCTATGGAGGTGCTTGAAACAGTACACGAGAAGAACATCCCCCATAAGCATCCTCTCACCGCTATGATATGGACAAACGAGGAAGGCTCGCTGTATCCGCCCGCTATGATGTGTTCGGGTATCGTATGCTACGATTATCTGCCTGAGGACATCAGATGCAAGTTCAAATATGAGGATATGATGAATTCAAAGAGTATCCTTGACAATACATCGACATTCGGTGAAGCGCTTGACAAGTCGGGCTTCAAGGGCGACAAGAAGTACCGCCTGTCACCCGACAGATATATGTATATGTTTGAAACTCACATAGAGCAAGGTCCTATCCTTGAAGATGCAGGAAACGATATAGGCGTTGTTGACTGTGTACTGGGTATGTTCAACTACAGGCTGAAGTTCTACGGTCAGACAACCCACGCAGGCACATTCCCGATGCCCAAGCGCCGTGACGCATTCTTTGCCGCTTCACAGGCTCTGTGCTATCTGCATGAGGAAATCGACAAGCTCGGCTACAGCGACCTTGTTTACACAACGGGCGAGGTTGTATGCCACCCCTGCGTACATACCTGTGTACCCGACTTCTTCGACTTCTCGTTCGACTCACGTCACGAGGACCCCAAGGTACTTGAAAAGGTACTGGCTATCGTAAAATCCTGCGAGGAAAAAACGTGGGCAGGCTGTACCTGCAAGGTAGAAAAGGCTTGGAACCGTGATACTGTCTACTGGGATAAGAAGCTGGTAAGCTATGTAAAGGCATCTGCAGAAGAATGTGGTATCAAGCACCAGTATATCCACTCAGGCGCAGGTCACGACGCACAGTTTGCCGCATATATGCTCCCGACAACTATGATATTCGTACAATCGAAGGACGGTCTTTCACACTGCGAGCCGGAATATTCAAGCCCCGAGCATTGCACTGAGGGCGCAACGGTTATGCTGAATGCTGTTCTCAAGGCAGATAATGATTGATTATAATGACAACCACTTCTTTTTTTGGTATATTTCCTGACTGATTTTGCTTTATCTGATTTACTTTCACCCGCTTTTACGGCGGGTGATTTTTTTTGCGGTCGGTGTTCATTACGGACAGTAATTAAAAATAGAATAATAAGGCTTGATTTTTTATTTAAACTATGGTACAATAGTACAGTATCAGAAATAGAACCCGTGATTATGGGTGTAAGCCCTGTGCAAGGGAGTCCTGTGAACCATGTCAGGCGGGGAACCGAGCAGCATTAAGCAGTTATGACCTGTGCCGCAGCAAGTTTACACTCATAATCATGGGTTCTATTTTTGCGTATCGTTTTATTTACCGATTATTATGTACTTTGTCACGGGAGGTTAGTTATGCATCTTGCTCTTTATCGTAAGTATCGTTCTGCCACCTTTGACGAAGTAATTTCGCAGGAACATATAACCACCACACTGAAAAATCAGATAAAGGCCGGCACTCCGGCTCACGCTTATCTGTTCACAGGTTCGAGAGGTACGGGTAAGACCACCTGTGCAAAGCTGATGGCAAAGGCGGTAAACTGCTTATCTCCCGTTGACGGCAACCCCTGCGGAGAATGTGAAAGCTGTAAGGCGATAGCCGCCGGCTGTCCGGATATAATCGAGATGGACGCCGCCTCAAACAACGGCGTTGACGATGTAAGGGCATTGCGTGACGAGGTTATGTACGCTCCGACTGTCTGCCGTTATAAAGTTTATATAATAGACGAGGTGCATATGCTGTCCTCACAGGCATTCAACGCACTTCTGAAAACCATAGAAGAACCGCCGCCGCACGTTATATTCATACTTGCGACTACCGAGATACACAAGGTGCCTGCGACTATCGCATCAAGATGTCAGCAGTTCCGCTTTTCAAGAATTGACGTAGAAGAAAGCACAAAGCGGCTGTGCGAGATAGCAAAAAAAGAAAACGTAAATATAACCGAGGATGCGGCAAGACTTATTTCAAGATTGTCCGACGGCGGTATGAGAGATGCGGTTTCGCTGCTCGACCAGTGTATAAGCGTGAGTGCCGACATTGACGAGGAAACCGTAAGGACTACCGCAGGCATCGCAGGAACGGAGCATCTGTTCACGCTTGCACAGTGCATACACGAGCAGAATGCGCCCGAGGCACTGAAAACTCTCGACGAGCTTCACAATCAGTCGAAGGATCTTATGCTTCTTCTTGACGAGCTGTTGTCGCATTTCAGAAATCTGTGCATACTGTCGGCAACGAACTCCGACTTTTCTCTCATCCCTGCAGGAAGCGGAACAAGAAACGATCTTGCAAGGCAGACAAAGGAGTTTACTCTCGGAGAAATAATGCGGTGTATGGATATACTGCAGGACTGCATTGCGAGAACTCCGAAAACGGCAAAGCGTAAGACGGTTGCCGAAATGTGCCTTATAAGGCTGTGTACGCCACGTCTTGACAGCGACACATCGGCATTGTCGTTAAGGCTTGAAAAGTTAGAGAACAGGCTCGACAAGCTGTGTGACGGCGAGATAAGCATTCAGCCGAGAGCCGCAGTGCAAACCGTTGAAAGCACAGAAAAGCATATACCTGCGCAATCCGCAAAGCCCGTAAGCGTAACCGGCGACAGACCGCAGGATATTATTGCAGATACGCTGAACAGGATAGAAAATAAAATCACATCCGCTGATGATAAGCAGAAGGACGTGACAGCTCCGACCGCCCCGGTACAGCAGAGCGGTACAGAGCGGAATGCCGCAGACAGCAAGCCTGACTGGTTGTTTGAGGGTACGGGCGGTGCTGATGAAAACGCAAGCGCAGGAAACGAAGATGCTCCTCCGTTTGACCTTGACGAACCACAGGCAAGCGTTGCTCCGCCTGAGCCCGCTCCGCAGGAACAAGCAAGCAATACAAGCGGCAACGGAAACAAACCGGACTGGCTGTTTGAGGGTACGGGCGGTGCTGATGAAAACGCAAGTGCAGGAAACGAAGATGCTCCTCCGTTTGACCTTGACGAACCACCTATAAACGTCGCTCCTGCCGAGCCTGCTCAACAGGCTGAACAGGTACAGTCGGGTAATATTCCGCCAAGGACAGCATATGAGCAAAGCACAAAAATGCCAAAAACACAGGGTACCGGTAATGCCGATCCGCAGGTAACCGAGATACTCGACAGACTTCCCGTTATACTGCAGGCTATACTGGGACAGGTGCAAGTGACGCTCGGTCGGGATACAGTGAATATCAGCGGTTATCAGAAATTCCAGTATGATTTCCTGACAACAGGCGACTCGAAGGAACGGCTTGAGAAAGCCGCCGAAGAGATAACAGGCAGAAGACTTGTAATGACCTTTGACAATAACGGCGATACAGCCGAAAGCAAGGATAAAAGCGACCCTGTTTCCGATTTTTTATCAAGAGCGGAAAAAATGGGCGTAAAAATAAAATACAAAAAACCAAAAAATTAAGTCGTTGACTTAAAGATACGAAAGGAAAAATCACAATGAAAGCAAGATTACCCAAGGAATACCAGAACAGAGGCGCAAACAACATGAACAGCATGATAAAGCAGGCTCAGAAGATGCAGGAAGACATCGAGCGTGTACAGGCTGAGCTTGAGGCAAGAGATTTCACGGCCTCTGCCGCAGGCGGTATGATTGAAGTTACGATGAGCGGTGCAAAGGTACTCAAGGAGGTTAAGCTCAACCCCGAGGTAGTTGACAAGGACGCTATCGAGGATCTTCAGGACGTTATCGTAGCAGGCGTAAATGCCGTTATCACACAGATCGAAGAAGTAAGTGCCGCAGAGATGGAAAAGGTAACAGGCGGAGTTAACATTCCGGGACTTGTTTAATGGCTGAATATAATTCTCAGCCGCTTATAACGGCGGCGCAGGAATTCGCCAAGCTCCCCGGCATCGGTCTTAAAACGGCGCAGAGGCTGGCATATTATATACTGAACGCCCCGGAGGAAGAAGTGGAGCAGTTTGCGTCCGGAATTCTACGGGCAAGACGCAGTATGAAGCTGTGCAGTGTATGTCAGAATATCTGCAATACGGACAAGTGCGATATATGCTCGAACAGCCGCAGGAACCACAAGGTCATATGCGTTGTGGAAAGTCCCAAGGACGTTTCCGCCATAGAACGAAGCGGCGGCTTTGACGGAGTGTATCATGTGCTTCACGGGCTGTTGTCACCGATGAATTCGATAGGTCCGCAGCAGCTTAAAATAAAGGAACTTATGGCAAGGCTGTCGGATACGGACGAGGTCATAATGGCTACAAGTCCGACTATCGAGGGAGAGGCTACGGCAACATATCTTTCAAGAATGATAAAGCAGCTGGGAGTAAAGGTGACCCGTCTTGCGTATGGTCTGCCTGCGGGCGCATCGCTTGAATATGCGGACGATGTTACGCTCCAGAGGGCGCTTGAAAACCGTAACGAAATATAATTTTCTTCGGGAAAGGAATATGATAAATGACACAGGAACAGTTGAACACGATACAGGAACAGACAAAGAAAATAACCAACCCGAAACTGCTCGAAGTGATGAGGACGCTTAAAAAGTGCGCTGAAGAGAAAACAAATCCCGAGCCGCAGTATCAGGTGGATTATATCGACAATCTGATGGAGGCAAGACTTCTTGCCCCTGTAACCGTGACGGATATGTCGGGTGAGAACGAAAATCAGATGAAGGTACAGTTCTCGCACCTTACAAATCCTCAGAACGAGAAATATTTTATGGTGTTCACCGATATGGAAACAATGCAGAAGAACATCAACGATATAAGCAAGATCTGCGTAATCGCCGTTACATATAAGGATCTTTCCGCTATGCTGTCACAGCCGAAGTGTGCTATGAAGGGCTTTGTTATAAACCCCTTCACCGAGAACATTATCTGCGGTCCTCAGCAGGCAGAGGTCATAGCAAATTATATAAGGCAGAAAAAATTCAACAGCGGCGAGCTTACTGTCATAAACGAGGTTACGGGTGTGCCGGACACTGTTACCAAGCCTATAACGAGCTATTTTGACAGCCGTAAGGATATCAAGAAGGCATATATTATGAATATGCGCAAGGTAAATCAGCTCAACCGCCTTATAATCGTGGATTTCGAGGGTGAGGACGATAAATTCAACGACTTTACCAAGGACTTTACCGAAAAGGTACTGAAGGATATAAACGACGAAAAAGCGCCGTTTATGATAATGAACTTCAATCAGCCTGCCGCAAAACAGGCGACAAAAGAAAAAGTTCCGTTCTATGTAAAGGTTTAACGGATTTAAACGTTATGCAAAAAATGAACACAAACAAAAGAGGCTTTTGCCTCTTTTCAGACTGTAGAAAAACCCCGATTTGCAAGCAAGTCGGGGTTAAATTTATGCCAAATTATGCCTTTGAATGGAAATTACGCTCAATAACAGCGAAAAATGAGAAAAATATGCGCTTTCTCCAGCTATGGATTGCATATTTTTTGAGGTTCATCGCAACAAATTTAAGCCTGACCCAATTTGTTACCTGAGCCAAGCCTCTGAAAAGAGTATATCTCATCGAGTGCTTTTCCTTTGCATCTGCAAACACTCGTTCAATTGTCTCTTTCCTCAGTGTGTATATTGCTTTGTATTTCGGAGTACACCGAATATCCTCCGCCATTTCGATATATTCGCTCCAAACGTGCTTCGTTACTGTTTTCTCACTCTTTGCGTTTTTGGTACACTTATCTTTTGTCGGACACTTCTCGCATTTGTAGCCTTTGCTTTTGTACTCCTTGTAGCCGTCACGGTTTGTTGTTGAATAGTTCAGCACCTGATTTTCAGGACAAATTACACAATCATAATAAACATCATATACATATTCGGATGGTCTGTAATAATCTTTTACACCTGCAGGTCTTGTGTATGGTAATATCGGTATTCTTCCGTCATCAATTACTTCTTTGCATATCCAAGGGGTTTTGTAGCCTGCGTCAGCTACGACATTCTGTATTTCAGGATAATGTTCTGTAAGTCTTGCATATAGCCCGTCAAAAGCTACACTGTCATGTACATTTCCGGGATTGACTGTCACATCAAGAATATATCCTTTCTTGTCGCAAGCGGTCTGTGCTGTATATGCAAAGCATTTTTTGTGTTCGCCCTTGTGGAATACTCCGCATTCGGGGTCGGTGGTCGATTCATTAACGATTCTTTCTTTCGGCGGTTTGGTGTCATCAAACGGTTTCTTGCCGTGTTCTTCACGGTCTTCATTGATTTCTTCCATCAGCTTTTCTTCGTATATTTTAGCCGCCTTCGGAACAGCTTTCTTAACCGCTTTTTTCATATTGGCATTTGCCTTGATATGCGTTCCGTCAACGAATACTGTTTCGGGTGTAAGATAGCCTGCCTGCTCGATTTCGTTCAATATCCAATAGAATACCTTTTCTATTGTTTCAGCAGTAAATCTGTTTTTGAAATTGTAGCTGATTGTTGAGAAGTGTGGTGTCTGCTCGTTCAGCAGATAGCCTAAAAACCAACGGTATGCCACGTTTACCTTTATTTCATCAGCTGTTTTACGCAGAGAAGGTATCCCATAGATATGCTGTATCAATACCATTTTGAACAACACTATGGGGTCTATACTCGGTCTTCCGTTGTTTTCGCAGTATAAATCCGAAACTATTTCATAGATTTTTGTGAAGTCTATCACGCTATCTATTTTTCTGAGCAGATGGTCTTCCGGTATCAGCTCGTCCATACATACAAATTCTATCTGATGTCTTTCTTGTTTTCCTGTTTTCAGCACCTTTCATCACCATATTTATTATACCACATATCAATGAAAAAGCCAAGCATTTCTGCTTGACTTTTTTGACAGACTGAAAAGAGGCTTTTGCCTCTTTTTTGTTTATTCTGCGGAAATTTTCTTTAATTTTTTGCATTTACTTGACGAAAAAGCGGTTATGATATATCATTATACTGTATAAATAGGTCTACGGACCGGACGGGAGAAATCATGAAAAACATTATCTCTGCTTCAATGCTTGCGAGCGACCTGACAAATATAGAAAAAGAAATCCGCCGTACCGAAAACGCACAGGTCGAGTGGCTTCATATAGATGTTATGGACGGAGTTTTCGTTGACAATATAACCTACGGGAACAACGTGGTTGCCGCTATGCGTAAAGTGAGCGATATATATTTTGACACGCACCTTATGGTGACCGATCCCACAAAGCTTATACCGCTTTTCGCAAAGGCAGGAAGTAATATGCTTACTATCCACCTTGAAAGCAAAGGCAATACGGAAGAAAATCTCAGAGCGATAAGAGAAAACGGTATGAACGCAGGACTTGCCATAAAGCCTGCTACAGACTGGAAAGAAGTCATACCTTATCTGCCGCTGTGCGATATGGTGCTTGTAATGACCGTTGAACCCGGCTACGGCGGACAGGGATTCATTCCGCAGTGTGCCGACAAGGTGGCAATGCTCCGTAAATACTGCAACGAAAACGGATTTGACAAAATGAATATACAGGTTGACGGCGGTATCAACACAGCAACCGCCGCAACAGTTAAAGATGCCGGTGCAAACGTACTTGTAGCAGGAACATATCTGTTCAGGGCGGAGGATATGAAGACGGCGGCAGACGCTATACGCTAAAAGCAGTCGGGTAACAGTTCAGTTGCCTTGTCTGTAAGCAGAGTGTAATATTCCTCCGTGTCGCTCATACGGCTGAGATCCGTATATAACGGGAGGCGGTACTCCGACACGATGTGCCGTATAATTCCGATGCGGCTTTCGGACGATCTGCTCTGCGGCAGATGAATGGCAAGACGGTAATCTTTCCCGTCACGGTCTGCGTATAAGGATACACGGTCTGCGACAGCCTTGAGTGCCTTGCAGAGCCTTGCGAGAACGCAAAGCTCTCCCTCGCAGATGACCGCCGTAAGAGGCGGTCGGCAGGAAGCGGTTTTTCCGGACGGAGTGCCTTTAATGCAGGAGATATATAAGGTACACCCTCCGTCGCTTTTCGGGAAAGCCTCGACAAGCAGACGTTCTCCGCAAAGCCCGAGATCATGATCTTCGCTGAGGCAGGATATAAGTCTTGACAAGGCAAGCTCTGAGGTACGGGAATCGCCCGAAATATCTTCGCATTTAATGCGGTATCCGTCCATATCCGACGGATCAAGCGTAATTTTTACGGTATTTCCCGCAAGCTCATCTATCTGCATGGGACACCTCCTGTTAAACCGGTTAAACAGCTTATAGTCTGAAAGGACAAAAAGATATAATGAATACAACCACAAATGAAGCTCTTCTTAAGAAGATAGACGAAGCTCCTTTGCTGATGTCAAAGGAGGCGGCTAAGAAAAAACTGCGTAAGCCGAGAAGCATATACGGCGATCAGATACTTTTTATGCTGGCGATAACCGTCATTGCCACCTGCTTTTACGGTATGAGGGTAGTAGCGGTGTGCGCCTGCTCGGTGCTTGCCTGCATACTGACCGATATGATAGGCTGTTTCCTTTCAAAGAAGAAATACGGTGTAAAAGACCTGTCAACCATAGCCTACGGTATGGCTCTTGCTCTTATGCTCCCTGCAAGCGTTGAATATTATGTCGTGATAATCGGCGCAGTGCTTGCAATTACGGTAAAGCATATATTCGGCGGCAAGGACAACTATATATTCAATCCTGCGGCGGTTGCGATAGCGTTTCTTATAATCTGCTATCCGACACAGGTGCTGATGTATCCGCAGCTTGACGCTCATCCGGAAATATTCGGAGATGCGGGAACTCTTGTAAGCGGAATCGAGAGCAGTTTTATAAAGAACGGCGCAATGCCGTCGCTGACTCCGCTTGAGATACTTATGGGAAGATTTCCCGGCCCTATGGGAACTACTCATATACTCGTGCTGATAGTAAGCGGTATCTGCCTTATCTGCAGAAGAAGCGTGTCGCTTTCCGCTACTGTGGGCGGAATAGCCGTAATGGGTGTGCTTTCCTATCTCACAAGCAGTGTAGAGCCTGCTATGGACGCTGTTATATTCCGTTTTATAAGCGGATTTGTACTGTTCGGCTTTATATTCCTTGCAAGCGATCCGCAGACGCTTCCGTTTACAAACGGCGGAAGGGTGCTGTACGGCATAGCGCTCGGCGTAATCACGGTTATATTCAGAAATTCCGCAAATATCGAGGGAATATTCGTATTCTCCCTGCTGATAGTAAACGCTCTGTCGCTGTATCTTGACAAGCTGGCATTCGTAATAGGCGTACAGACAAAACAGCTTTTAAGATACCTTAAGCACAATCTCGGCTCGTTTGAGCGAATGACAGAGGACGCAAAGCAGGGTAAGACACCGGAGCTTTCGGATACGCAGGAAATTATGATTGAACCTGTTAATTATAATATGCCCCCTATAGACAATAAGGTCACAAAGGTAAAACGTCATAAAAAGTCGGTAATGGAGAATATTTCCGACAAAATATCGGATACGGTAAAGAAGAAGAAATCATCGGCTCAGACCGCCGGCGAAAACGAAAAGGAAAAGGAGGCGCAGCATGGCTCAGGCAAAACAGATGAAGCCGGAAAAGACACGGAAAAGTGACTTTAAATTCACCCGTGATCTTATAGACGGACTGGCAAAGCAGAATGTCGTGCTGATGACAGGCATTGTAAACGCACCTGTTATAATCGCCGCTACGACCTTCAAGAAGGGCGTGGTAATCGCTCTTGCTTTTGCGATAATATCGTTTCTGACGATAGTTACCTGTTCGTTTGTACCGAAAAAAATAGTTTATACCCTCAGAGTAATTATATATGCCTTGGTAGGCTCGGTCTATTATATCCCGACCGTACTTCTTTTAGAGCAGATCTTTCCGCTTACGGTCGAGCTTATAGGCATCTATATGCCGCTTATAATTACAAACGCTCTTATCTTCTCGAAAACGGAAAGCCGTTTCTATCTTGAGGACAAGCTGAAAATGATAATCGACGTAATTTTCTTCATAGCGGGCTTCGGCGCAGTGTGCGTCCTTACCGGAGGCTTCAGGGAACTGATATGCTTCGGCACATTTGCCGGAATAAAGCTGTTTGATTTCAAGATTGCGGCTTTTGAATCACCTTTCGGCGGATTTATACTTGTCGGAATAATGGCAGGTATGTTCAGGGCGCTTTACAACTATCTGCGTAACCGCAGAATAAGGCTTAACAGCGAGGAGCATAACAAGGCGGCGGCTCACACCTACCGTTCAAGCACCGAAAGCAAGCCTGCTGCACCTCATCTGCTTCCCTCGCCGGACGACAACGTAAAGGAGCGCAGTGATGGATAAATTAGCACTTTTTATCAATACGGCTATGCTCGCTATGTTTGTCGAGAATGCGATATTCTCCCGTGCGCTCGGCACAAGCGTGGCGTTCTATGCATCAAGAAAAAAAGAAAGCATATTCGGACTCGGTCTTGGCATAACATACGTTATCGTGGTTTCAAGCTGTATCACGTTCTTTATAGATGGGTGGCTTGCCGACTGGCAGTATTTTTATGTTGTCATGCCGCTTATATACACGCTGACGGTGAGCATAGTATATACGGGCAGTCTGCTCCTCCTGTGGAGATTCCTGCCAAAGATATTCAGAAACATCAAGAAATACGTTCATCTTTCGGTGTTCAATGCGGCAGTTCTGGGAGCATTGTTCCTGAACACGACATATCACGCTGATTTCTTTTCGTATATGGGATTCGGTGTCGGAATAGCGGCAGGCTTCTTCATTGCGGTGTTCTTCCTTCATATCGCAAACGAAAGGCTCAATTCTCCGCTTATTCCCGAGGCATTCAGAGGAATGCCGATAATGATGGTTTTTGTCGGCATTATGTCACTTGCATTCTATGCGCTGACAGGATATAACACGGGCGCTATCTGATAATTTCTAAAATGGAGATACTGATATGAGCAGAAAAAAAGGATTCAAGGTAAAACGTTCAAGAAGAAATCTGTATAAAAAACGTAAAAGCACCGGCAGGAAGATATTTGACGGGGTTCTTTTCGTTGTGATACTGGGCGCATTTGTCTTTGTGGGATACTCAGTCGCTTCTCCGCTGATAAAGTTTTTCGGCGGAAACGGGGGTAATTCCTCTGTGAGCGAGCCTGCGTGGACACCGCCCGAATCGCTCCCCGAAACATCGGACAGCAATTCGCAGGCGAACACTTCGGACAACACGTCAGGCAACTCAGGCGGCAGTGATACAACAAAGGATAACACCTCCTCAGCGCCAAGCGAGGTAACATCTGCTTTTGCGACGGTCGCTCCCGACTCCGCACTGAAAAGCGACTCCGCACTGGATAAGTTCCTTGCCTCAGCAAAGGAAAGCGGTTATAATACCGCCGTATTTACGCTTAAAAACACTACGGGTGAGCTGTTATACAAATCATCGCTTAAGGCAGTAAAGGACAACACAGACGTAAATAAGGGCAGTCTGACGGCGGCTCAGATAGTAAAGGCGTGCAAGACGGCAGGAATCACTCCCGTTGCGGCTATAACAACGCTTTACGACAGAAAGACACCGTATCTTTTCGACAATGCGGGATATATAATCTCTGACGGAAACTGGAGCTGGCTGGACGCCGCCGCCGATAACGGCGGTAAACCGTGGACTACTCCCTATTCCGCAGATGCGGTAAATTATTATGCGGATATTTGCGGAGAGCTTGCAAAGGCAGGATTTGCCGATATTGAGCTTGAAAACACCGTCTTCCCGAACTTCCAGTCCTATGACTACTCGCTGTTGTCAAAGGAACTGCAGAATGCAAACAGAAGCGAGAAATTAGCCGTTCTTGCGGCATCGTGCGCAAAGAAAGCAAAGGAAGGCAACGCAACCGCAACGGTTGAAATAAAGGCTGACGCACTGCTTACAATGTCGGCAACGACTTATGACGGTACGGCTGAAATATGGTCTGCTAAGGATAAGATGGGTGACAGCAGGGTGCTTGTCACAATGGATATGTCTCTACTTGGCACAAAGCTGCAGACCTCGGCAGACAAAACAGCAACGGTCGAAAAGGACAAGGTCAAGGCAGTAAATCAGATATTCACGCTTGTAAAGAAGACTGTCGGCAACAAGGAAATATCGGTCGGAATAACAGGCAGTGCGAATTTATCGGCAGATGAAATCAAAAATTGTAAAACAGCACTCGAAAAGCTCGGATTTACCGATATAAGATTCGAATAAATGCACAAAAGTGCTTGCATTTGCGGCATTTTTAAGGTATAATTAGAGAATAACGTAAGAGCGAATATCGCACGGAAAAGAAAGGAATACAAAATGACAGAATTACTGACATTATTAACAAGCGGACAGACAGCAACAACCACAGGACAGGGTGGAAACGATATAGTGAGCATTCTCACAATGCTTATCCCCCTTGCACTTATGGTAGTTATATTCTACTTCCTTATCATAAGACCCGAAAAGAAGCGTGGCAAGAAGATGCAGGAAATGCTTAACAACCTTGAGGTTGCTGACGAGGTAGTAACAACAGGCGGTATTGTAGGCAGAGTATTAAGAGTTACAGATGATACTGTACTTATCGAAACAGGCTCTGACAGAACAAAGATCCGTGTATTAAAGAGCAGCATTGCTGAGAATAGAACTGTTCACGATGATACAGAATCAAAGTAAGAGATTCTGAGATATTACAAAATATACACCCTCACAGCTTTTGCTGTGAGGGTGTTTTTTTGCGAAAAAATCCATCGTACTTGCCCGAAGATTATCGAACAGTACGATGGATTTGACTTATTGTACCGATATGCGACATTAAGCGGTTACATATCGAACAGGTTTATCACTTCAATACCTTTGGCTTCAGCCATGCGTACCGTCTGACCTGTGCCGCTCCTGCTGTTGCTTTGGTCATAATACGCCACACAGCAGTCTGCAAGCTCTGTCAGGCGGGCATTACGCTGTTTCATACAGTCCTTGGTGTATTCACTGCCGATATACTCAATGCTGTCAGCCGCCATAATTATCGCATAAAACTCCTGCTTGTCGTTGTAGCTCCAGTTCTTTGTCTGCTCCTCGTTTGAGCAGGGGAGTACAAGGTGGAGCTTTATATCGAGTGCCTTGCGTTTTCTCAGATACAGCACCATATGAGCGCACATAGTGTCGAAGCCGAGAGCGCCGCCGCAGTAGAAGTCGGTAACGCCTCGCTTGACAAGTCCGCATATTGTGCTGTCAAGCAGAGATTTAAGCGCATACATATCCGAGCTGTCAATTTTACGATGCCCTGTAAAGCAAACCGATGTCATACGCAAAGCCTCCTTTTAGTTACGATAAAAAGAAAAATAAGCCGTATCTGCGTCTGACAAATACGGCTGATGTGCTAAAGCAAGATGTAAATCAGTCTTCAACCTTTTCTTCGATGAACTTAACGATGTCACCGACAGTCTTGATCTTTTCAACCTGATCATCGGGAATCTCGATGTCGAACTCTTCTTCAAAGCTCATTACGAGGTCTACTACGTCAAGTGAATCAGCGCCGAGGTCATCTGTGATGCTTGCAGCCTCAGTAACCTTGTCTTCTTCAACGTCGAGCTGGTCAACGATTATCTTTTTTACCTTATCAAATACCATTTGAAATCTCCTCCGTGTTTTTAAAAAGAAATTTTCTTTCGTTAATATTATACGGCATTACGCCGAAATAATCAAGTCGTATTTACAACAAATACATTAAAAAAATGTCTAAATTTACTGGGTGTATTTCTACACTTTGCACAAGTTTATAATAGCATCGTTATGTTATTCCATAGCGATAAACGAAAATGGTTTTATATGTTTTTAAGCTACCGTTAGTTCTATTCGTCGTATAACACTTCTCGGGTTCGCTATTCTATACGATAACGTTGCTGCTATTTACGAGGGAAAGAACCAAAGGGACTAGGGAGAGTCTGAGCCTCGCTTACGCAAGGCTCGTGCACTCCGCTAAAGCTCCGCTGGACT
>ENA-OPSJ01001863-OPSJ01001863.1-human-gut-metagenome-genome-assembly--contig:-NODE-1863-length-14854-cov-3.173728_pt1 | contig 14854 bp, 13 predicted proteins | sample MGYA00241801_ERZ501893 | MGnify/ENA primary metagenome ERZ501893 (study PRJEB25962, sample SAMEA2042219) | human gut metagenome | biome: human gut; feature: human-associated habitat; material: faeces...
GGCGCATTACAACGGCTTCGGGACGATGTTCAGGGTATATGCGCCGAACGCAGACGGAGTGTCTGTAATAGGCGATTTCAACGGCTGGGAGGACTGGTATCTCAACCGCACCGGCGACGGGAAGTTCTGGGAGCTGTTCATTGACGGAGCAAACCCTGGGCATATGTACAAGTACAAGGTGTACCATGGCGGAAACTGCGTTGAGCACTGCGACCCGGTGGGCTTCGGCATGGAGCTGCGTCCGAAATTCGCTTCCATAATACGCGACATGCGCTTCGACTTTGACGACCTCGACTGGATGGAGAAGCGCCACACCTGGCACGGCGACGCGCTGAACATCTACGAGGTCCACCTCGGAAGCTGGCGCACGGATCCCGGCGACCCCAACGGCTGGTACAAATACGAGGACATCGCGCCGCAGCTCGTGAAGTACTGCAAGGAGCACGGCTACAACTGCGTCGAGCTTATGCCGCTGAACGAGTACCCATGCGACGAAAGCTGGGGCTATCAGGCGACCGGATTCTTCTCGCCGACCTCCCGCTATGGAACCGCCGAGGGTCTGAAAAAGCTGGTGAACACCTGCCACAAGAACGGCATTGCAGTGCTGATGGACTACGTTCCGGTGCATTTTGCGGTGGACGGCTACGCGCTGGCTCAGTTCGACGGCACTCCGACCTACGAGTCGCAGTTCAAGGACATCGCGTTCAGCGAGTGGGGAAGCTGCAACTTCGATTTCACGAAGGGGCCGGTATGCAGCTTCCTGAAGTCTGCGGCGAACTACTGGCTGACGGAATACCACTTCGACGGGCTTCGCATGGACGCTATCAGCCGCGTTATCTACTACATGGGCGACCCTTCCCGCGGTGAGAACGTGTGCGGCGTGAAGTTCCTGAAATCGCTGAACCGCGGGCTGAAGTGGATCCATCCGTCCGCGATACTCTGCGCGGAGGATTCCACGGATTACCCGATGGTAACAAAGCCGGTGGACGAAGGCGGTCTCGGCTTCGACTACAAGTGGGACATGGGCTGGATGAACGACACGCTCAACTACTTCCGCACCCCGCCGGACGAGCGCGTGAACCACTACCACAAGCTGACATTCTCGATGATGTACTACTACAGCGAGAAGTACATACTCCCGCTTTCCCACGACGAGAACGTACACGGCAAGGCTACCGTCATTCAGAAGATGTACGGCGACTACGACGATAAGTTCCCGCAGGCGAGGGCGCTTTATATGTACATGTACGCGCACCCGGGCAAGAAGCTGAATTTCATGGGAAGCGAGCTTGCGCAGTTCCGCGAGTGGGACGAAAAGCGCGAGCAGGACTGGGATATCCTGAAGTACCCCATGCACGACGGATTCATGCATTTCATGAAGAAGCTGTGCAATATGTACCTTGAGATACCGTCGCTTTCCCGCTGGGACGACGCTCCGGAGGGCTTCCGCTGGCTGGACTGCGACAGTGCGCTCAAGCGCTGCTACACCATGCTCAGAAGCTGCGACGGAGGCGCTCCGGTGGCTGCGGTGTTCAATCTTTCCGACCGCGTGCAGGACGGCTACGTACTGAACATCGGGCAGGGCAAGCGGCTGAAGCTGCTGCTTGATTCCACCGAGGACAGGTACGGTGGCTGCGCTCCGCACTACCCCGGAAGTATGACCGCCGATCAGAACGGAAATGTGAAGCTGAGCGTCCCGAGGTACTCCGCGGCGTATTACGAGGTAGCCGACTCTGTTCCGAAGGGAAACGCAGGCGGTCCGGCGAATCAGAGCCGTCACGGTCAGCAGCGCCGCCGCTCCAGAAAGAAAAAGCATTGAATTATCCGCCGCGCCGATGGAGGAAACTCTGCGGCGCGGCATTTTATTCGGGTTTCCGCAATTTTCGAAAAAAATCGAAAAAATTTTGTAAAAACGCTTGACAAATCCGGAACGATGTGCTATAATATACAAGTCGAAACGAGACAGGGGCTCGACAGAAAACAAAGCTCCGAAATATTCAGAAATGGACAGGTGGCTGAGCTGGTCTAAGGCGCACGATTGGAAATCGTGTAACGATTAAACCCGTTCGAGGGTTCGAATCCCTCCCTGTCCGCCATATTTAGCCGCGTATTTCAGCGCGGCTAAAATTATATTATAGGCTGTCTTTTATAGGCGGTCATTTTAGTATCCGGAATACATATGTTCCGAACCTGAAAAGGAGAATCCTATGAAGTACGAATTAACAAAGGATCTTGAAACAGGAAACCGAATCATTGATAATGAGCACCGTGAACTCCTGAACGCCGTCAACGCGCTGCTTGACGCATGCAGCGCCGGCAAGGGACGCGCCCAGGTGAGCAGCACTGTAAAGTTCCTGAACGACTACGTTGACCGCCATTTCGCGCATGAGGAGCAGCTTCAGAAGCAGAGCGGCTACCCGGGATATGAAGCGCACCATGCGTTCCACGAGAAGTACAAGCAGACCCTGCGTGAAATAACCGCCGGAATGTCCGATAATTGCAGCATTGCGGACCTCGCGAAGCTCAACGGGCATGTGAGCCTGCTGGTGAGCCATATCCGCACCGAGGACAAGAGGCTCGGGGCGTTCCTGAACAAATAATATGCTCATAACGCTGACAGAACGGCGCGTTTCTCCGGAGACGCGCCGTTTTGCTATAGACGAGCTCTATTGCATGACCACCTGCATATAATAATTCTTGACAACCCGCGCTGAATGTGCTATAATCGCAGCATAAACACATTCACAGGAGAAACACTATGACATTGCAGCAGATGAAGTACGCGCTGACAATAGCGGAGCAGGGCTCGATGAACAAGGCGGCGGAGCAGCTTTTTATCTCGCAGCCGTCGCTTACAAGCGCGGTCAGGGAGCTTGAAAAGGAAATAGGGATACAGGTTTTCGTCAGGAGCAGCCGGGGAGTTTCCGTCACCGCTGAGGGCGCGGATTTTCTGATGTACGTGCGTCAGGTCTACCAGCAGTACGAGCTGCTGCACCAGAAGTACGGCGGGAGCGGCGGCGCAAAGCGGAAATTCGGAGTTTCCACGCAGCATTATTCCTTTGCGGTAAAGGCGTTCGTTGAGATGGTTAAGAATTTCGGCACGCTGAATTTCGAGTTCGCCATACGTGAGACCCGCACGATGGACGTACTGCACGACGTGGGAGGATTCCGCAGCGAGGTCGGGATAATCTACCAGTGCGACTACAACCGGCGGATAATCGGGAAAATGCTCCACGAGCTGGAGCTGGAGTTCGTTCCGCTTATCGACTGCCGCGCGTACGTCTACCTGTGGAAGGATCACCCGCTTGCGAACGAGAAGTCGATCGGGCTTGAGCAGCTCGCGGATTACCCCTGCCTGGTGTTCGAGCAGGGCGACGGTGCGAGCGGGTTCCTTGCTGAGGAGATACTCACCGACAACGACTATCCGCGCATCATCAGGAGCACCGACCGCGCTACTCAGCTTAATCTCATGGTGGGTCTCAACGGATACACGCTGTGCTCCGGCATAATCTGCGAGGAGCTAAACGGAAACGAGTACCGCGCAGTGCCGTTCCGCGAGGACGAGAACAACCGCAACACCGTCATGGAGATAGGCTACGTGATGAAAAAGCACAGCATACTCAGCGATATCGGGGAGGTCTACATCAGCGAGGTAAGGCGGTACCTCAGCGGCTGCGAGGGATACAAGGAGGAGAACAAATGAGCTATACTTTTCAATACGCCGAGGTCCTGGAGCTGAAAAAGGCGTGCGCAGAGCATTTCCCGGATCATGTACACTTTCATGACGGCTGCGGAGGTCAGTATTTCTCGCTCGACGAGGAGAATGACGCGCTGTGCGGGTTCATCGCCGGGTACTTTGCGGAGCGCGGCTTAACGGCGGAATTCACGGGCGGCGGAACGGTTTTCACCGTCTCGAAGAATTGACAAAGAGGCTCCCGCATGCGGCGGGGGCTTTTTCTATGGAAATTTTGCCCAAAGTGCTGTAAAAGTTTGCTTTTTCTATTGACTTAAAGAGGAAAATATTATATAATATAGAGTGTATAATTATGCATTATAGTCCGGCTCACAGCAGCCTGGCATTCTATAATATCCCGGAGGTATTTGTATGAAGCTCAGAAAAAGAATCGCGGCAGCGTTTACAGCGCTGGCACTAATGTTCACGTTGACTGACCCGGCGGCGCTCGGAGGAATATTTGATCTTGTAAGCGAGGCGTCAGCCGCTGAAATTATCCAGCTTATTATAAAAGACAAGCTCCCGATGCCGGAACCGGGCAGTCTTATCCAGAACAGCGCATTTAGTGTCGTTCAGGATTCACTGGTCGATGAGGGCAGGACTGATGTCAAGTGGTATCAGGGTAAGCCGTCGTATAATATTTCTGATGGATCTGCCAACCTAGCCGGCAAGACGGCGGTCACCGAGTTCGGGTACAATAAATCGTATTATGCTGTTGTAAAGTATTCTCCGAGTACGAACAATCAGGCTTCGTCAAACCAGATAGACTTTACATATAAGCTTACCAAGACCAATGAAACGGAGTACAAGGCTAAACCGTGGATAGAGGGTTCGCTGATATGCGTTGTTATCGACTTTTCTTCATATCCTACCGTCAAGCCTAAAACTCTCAGGGATGTGGAATTCTCGGCGACGGTAACCGGATATGATCCGACTACCAAGAACGAGGTATATTTTACCGCGAATAACGGCCACAGCTTCCCGTCTCACAGCTCTCTGGCGGATATCGATTCAGCCCTTCCGAAGAAAGCAACGATAAAAACGGAAGATCCGGACGTTTATTTTGAAGCGCCTGTTGTATGGCTCACTAAGGATGGCTTCACATATACGACTTCTGAAAAGTACGACCCCAAAAAGGTCTCTGCAATGGATTTCAGAATACAGGGTACTGTTTCTCTGGCCAGCGCAGCTCAGTCGGATCAGGAAAAGGTCCACGCTGATTCGGTCAGCACCTTTTCCGTATATGCCACTATACATGTCGACGCGGCTGCAGAAACTATAGCTCCGACATTTGCTACTCCTCCAGGAACCTATGGAAAGGATCTTTCGGTAAAGATCAATCCCACCGGCGAGCAGGACGTCGAGTATTACTACTATGTCGGAAAGGATTACGACGAGGTCAGGGAACATGAGATGATGATGGACGACGATCACCTTTATGTTCCGAACAAGGGTATTCAGCTTACCGGAACCACCAACAGAAAAGTGGTTTATTATGTGAGAGTTATCTCATACCATCCGGACAAGAATGTCTGCGACCCCGGACTTATCGGAGAATTCACGATTTACGTCAAGTCATCCAGCGCTACTAATATTCCGGAGGTCCACATAAAGGTCGATCCTCCGGTCGGAGGACAGGCGCTTGATGTTACTGCAGAGCTTGATGATTCCAGCGGTTCATATGATGACGAGGTACTTGAGATCTCTGAGTTCGGTTCAGTTATCTGGTCGGAGCCGGGTCAGTCGAGCAGCGCGTTGGCACAGTTCAATACAAGGTACACGATGAATGTCGAGGTCGTTCCTGCAAGCCCTACCTATGCATTCATGCGCACGCCTGACGTATATGTCAACGGCGTCCGCGCTACAGGTTCTAATACCGGCAACGGCAACTTTACGATAACCTACACCTTCGAAAAGACCGGAAAGCTCACCGACTACAGAGCTGTATCCCCCGGAAAGGTCGCCAACGTGCCCAGCGGAACCACCGTTACGCAGATGGACAGCAGCTACCTCCCCAAGACGGTAACAGTTGTCGGCACAAAGGATAACCGCATCTCCGAGACATGCAGCGTTACATGGGATCTCACCACCGCGATAACCGACAAGGGAACTCCCTACAACCCCAAGATAGGCACTGCCCAGACAGTCACATTTACCGGTAAGGTAAGAGTCCCCGACTACATGGAGGAGGACTCCGCGAAGATGACCGTAACGGCGCAGATCTATGTTGAGGAAGCGTCGAAGGTCCCTGCGCCCTGGTCATATCCCCCCGATACCGTGGAAGGTCAGGGGACCACCGTGTTCAATTCCCCGCAGGATATCTCGCTTGAATCTGCGGTAAACAGCGCGACCATCTACTATAACATCGAAGCGTACGAGAATATCAGCGATATCTCCAAGCTCGCCGACCCCACCGAGACCGGCGGCACGAAGTACATCGAGCCGATCACGCTTTCCGGCGTGCCCGGGCAGTCGCTGTATTACTGCATAAAGGCGATAGCCACAGCCCCCGGCATGAAGCAGAGCGACGTATCCACATTTGTATACAAGGTAGTTATCGAGAAGAAAAAGACCCAGATCCCGAAGCCCACTCCGGAGCCGGGAAACTACGCCAGCTCGCTGACGATCACGCTTAATACCGAAACTCCCGGCGCGAAGATATACTATACCCTCGACCCGAACGCAACAAAGTCCAGCGGATTCATCGAGTACACAGGTCCGTTTGACCTGAAGGTTGCTGCGAACAGCACAAAGACATTCGTGCTGCGAACCTATGCGAAGGCTCCGAATGACAGCTGGAAGGATTCCGACATCAGCGAGGATCTTATCTACAAAATAACCGTGCCCAAGGAAAAGGCGGCGGTACCGGTGCCGAGCGTTCTTGACACAGCCAGCGAAACCGCGATCACGCTCACGCTCTCCTGCGCGACAGCCAAGGCTGATATCTACTATTCCATCGACACTCCGATAACCTCCACCTATAATGGAATTCTGTACAAGTCGGGAACCAAGATAACCCTCAAGCGCGTGAATAATCAGGTCGTGACATACAAGCTGTATACCTATGCGAAGTCCAACGACCCAAGAATTGACGACAGCCTTGTAAAGACGTACACCTACACCGTCGGCAAGGACTACGGTGTTAAGAGTATCGAGATAGTCAAGCGGCCTGCAAAGTATTCCTACTACATGGGCGAGAAGCTGAATGTCGTAGGCGGCCTTATCAAGGTAACGTACATCGATGAGACCAAGGCTCCGGAAACAGTTTACATGACCGAGAGCATGATCCAGGATTTCGATAGCTGGGTACTGGGTCAGCAGACTCTTACAGTTTATTATCAGGGCTGCACGGCTGCGTTCAATATCGTGGTGCGCAGACGTTCGTCAAGCAGTTCTGATTCTGACAATAAGCCGAGCGATTCCGGCAAGGATGATGGCAAGAAGGACGATACTACCACCGACCCGGGTACTTCCGACACCGACAAAGACAACACTACCGATGGGATGGTATCCGACCCGACAATGGTGGGAAGCCAGGTGAAGGGCTGGACGCAGCTCCAGAAGAAGATAGCGGCGGCCGCGAAGAATTCCCGCGTTGTTATCAATCTGAACGGAAACACGTCCGTACCCGCTGATATCATCAACACTGCGATGAAGAAGAAGATCACGTTGGAGTTCGTGGTAAACGACATGCTGAGCTGGGTAGTCGACACCGGCGCGCTGAAAAAGACGGTTGCTTCCCTCAGTGTGGGATTAAAGACCAGCGACGTTTATATCCCGGCTGTGCTTATCGACAGCTCCGGAGACAGCGAGATAGTCAGAGTGCACACCTACGGCAAGAATAAGATAGGCGCGGTGCTTTACGTCAAGACCGGCAAGAAGGTGAACAACCGTTTTGCAAATCTGTTCAGGTATAACGAGGATTCGCACCAGCTTGATTTCGTTGATACTTCGAAGATAATTTCGAGCACCGGCGTTGCACAGGTAGTTCCGGCGAACGGCGGCGATTACGTCCTCATGCTGGACACCAGGACGAGGCTTCCCGGCGACGCTGACAACAGTACGACCATAGACGCCAGGGACGCTTCCGCGATACTCAAGATGTGCGTAGGCACGATGGAGCTTGACGACACATGCGACTACAACGGCGACGGATTTGTCAATGCAATTGATTCGGCTGCGATACTCCGCTCAGTCGTAGGACTCAAAAAGTAAACCAGACAGCAGGGAACTCCGGTTTCCTGCTGTTTTTTCCGGACGTAAGAGGAGGATACATGCGTATTGAAACGGAGCGGCTGTATCTGCGTGAGATGACAGCCGCAGATTACGAGCCGCTGTACGCCGTACTGGCGGATTCGGATATCATGCAGCATTATCCATACACGTTTGACGAGGCGAGGGTGCGCGGCTGGATAGACCGAAATATTGAGCGCTACAGTGTATTCGGGTTCGGACTGTGGGCGGTGTGCCTCCATGAAAACGGCGAGATGATAGGCGACTGCGGGCTGACTATGCAGCTAATAAACGGTCAGATAAAGCCGGAGATAGGCTGCCATATCCGCAGGGACATGCAGCGGCGCGGGTACGCAAAGGAATCCGCTTCGGCGGTCAGGGACTGGGCTTTCTGCAATACGCCGTTCAATGCGATCATACATGAAAGCGGCGAACCTGCCGTCATGCCGCACTGCGGAAAGCTGGGGCTGTACCCAGGTAGACGAGTACGCCGACGCGGAGAACGAGCTTACAAAGGTGTACGCCATCACACGCAATGAATGGCAGATGCTCACCGGGAATAACAGCAAATAAACTGAATCGAAAATTGCGCAGATAAGTGTTGATGAATCACCGGAAATATGCTAATATATATAGGCAGGTAATTCCGATGATCAGGAGGTAATTATGGGCAGGCAGGAAAACATAGAAATATTCGAAAACACGATGTCGATGTGCAGGACCGATCCGGTTCTGAGGTCGGCGATAAAGGAATCAAGCGGCGCGCAGTCTCTGATACCGGAGGGTGACTGGGTGGAGCTTCCTATGATACAGAAGGGCGCCGCCGCGAAGGTCGTGGTGAGCCGCAAACGCACACTGGAAGCCGCCGCCGGCTACGCCAGGGCAGGGAAGCGCGTGTGCGTGCTGAATTTCGCTTCGGCGTCCAACCCAGGCGGCGGAGTTAAGAACGGCTCCTCAGCGCAGGAGGAGGCGATATGCCGCTGTTCGACGCTGTACATGAACCTAATTCAGCCGGATATGTGGAGCGGGTTCTATACTCCGCACCGTGCGGCGCCGGATCCGCTCCACAGCGACGACTGCATATACACTCCCGGAGTTGTGGTGTTCAAGACGGACAGCGCGTTTCCGGAGGTAATGCCGCAGGAAGAATGGTACAGCGTGGACGTTATCACCTGCGCGGCTCCGAACCTGCGGGAAAAGCCGAGCAACTCGATGAATTACGACGGACACAGCGCAGTCAGCATTTCGGACGTCGACCTTCGGAAGCTCCACGAGAAGCGCATGGAGCGCATACTCAGCATAGCCGCACAGCACGGGTGCGATGTAGTTATACTCGGCGCGTTCGGCTGCGGTGCGTTCATGAATCCGCCGGAGGTAGTCGCGGCGGGGATAAGATCCGCGCTTGAGGGCTTCATGGAGCGCTTTGAAACCGTGGAGTTCGCCGTGTACTGCTCCCAGCGTGACGACACGAATTTCCGCGTGTTCGACAGGGAGTTCGGCTCACGGAAGTGACTCAGGCTGAAAACTGAAAATCAAAACCGGCGGAGAGCAATGCTCCCTGCCGGTAGTTTTATTCAGTTCTGAGGGACATCGAAACCACGCACTCAACGTGGCACGAGCCGTTGCAAACAATGTCTGGCTTTGTTTTGCAGTTTTGTGGAGTGCGGGGTGTGGGTGGTGCGTATAGGGGAATATGTCAGCATACCGTTTATAGGGTTCTGCAACGCTAATAATAAACTGACGCTTTAGATACATTCAGAAGTTAATTCAAATTATCCTTTGGCACAGGAATATAAACCATCTTAAGTGGAATCATCTTGCGATACTTCTCACTGAGTCGGTCATAGTATTTTAGAATAAGTTCAACCAGTTCCGTACCATTTATGCCGCGGATTACAGGGGACATCAAAGGGATATAGTCGCAAACCCGCATTACAAAAGGAATTGTAGTGCCGCACAACCAACGCAGACCATACCCTAACCAATAATAAGGAAGGGATTTCTGAAATCCTACGCCGCAGTAACGCTGCAATCAATAGTTCTTGCGATAATGTTCATCGCCTACGCTGCCGTGAACAATGCGCTCATAGCCGGTCGCATAGGCAGCTATAACCTTGCCCTTGACGGAATAATGGGACTGATAACAACGCTGACGCTGGGTATCGGAGTAATGAGTTCCGGCGCATGGGCAAAGCGGATAGTCGGCTCATCGTGAGGAGGAAGATAACTTGATAGAAATAAAGATACCGAAAGAAATCACCGAATACAAGGAGAAATTTCTGTTCGGGCTGACGATAAGGCAGTGCGTATGCGCTGTGGCTGCTCTCGCCGTCTGCGTTCCGCTGTACATCTTCGGAAAGGACTTCCTCGGAGATGATGTTGTCGGCTGGCTGGTTATCCTGATAGCCGTGCCGATATTCGCGTTTGGCTTTTTCAGATACGACGGTATGCCGTTTGAGAAATTCCTGGCTTTGCTGTACAGACAAAAATGGGTCGAGCCGCAGAAACGCAAGTATGAGGAACTTCCCGTTTTCTGGGACTGCCGTAATGAAATATCCGAGGACAAGATAGCTCATCAAATCGCAGAGCAGACAAATAAAATCCGAAAGGAGAGAAAGAAGAAATGAGTATGTTTTCTTCAAAGACCGGCACTACCGAAAGTTCCGCAAAAGACTTGGACAGGGTGCGCCTTGCAAAGCAGAAAAAGCCTAAAAAGACAAAGGAAAAGACTGTCCGTAAGGTTGCTCGAACCGTGCAGGACACAATCCCTTATGAACACGTTCACGGAAAGTACATTTTTGAGGTAGAGAAAAACCGCTATTCCGTCACTTATGCTTTTTCAGATGTGACCTACGACGCTGCGGACGCAGCCGAGCAGGAGCGTATTTTTCTCGCATACGGCGACCTGCTCAACAGCTTTGATACCTCTGACGATATCCAGATAACGCTCCACAACAACGTTATCAATCAGAAAGAGTTTTCAAGTCAGATACTTCTGAAGCACGCCGGCGACGGCTTTGACGAATACCGCGACGAGTACAACGAAATGCTTTTGGATAAAATGCAGCAGGGTCAGAACGGCATTACCACAAAGAAGTATTTCACGGTGACAGTCACGGCGGCTACTCTGGAACTGGCGCAGCAGAAACTCGCCGCAAAGGAACTGTATATGCGGAGCTGTTTTCAGAAAATCGGCAGCAACATCGAAAAATTGAAAGCCAACGAGCGTATCCGCATTATTGCAGATATTTTCCGCGGCGTTAATCAGGAGATACGCCCGATAAGCAGTTCGGAGTTCCTGCGCGGCGCGGAAAAATCGCTGTGCTGCCCCGATTACTTTGAGTTCAAGAAAGACTATTTCATGTACAACGACAAATTCGCGCGAATGGTCTATCTGAAACATCTGCCGTCCTCGCTGGTGGACGATATGCTGAAAGACCTCTGCGAAACCTCGCTGCCGATAGTGGTGACGGTGAACATCGCACCCGTTGAGCCGAGCGAAGCTATAAAGGTGGTAAAGCGGCAGCTCACGGCAATGCGCTCCAACAAAATGCAGAAAGAGAAAAAAGGCGTCGCAGCACGGCGTTTACTCTGACGTGATTTCGGACGACCTGAAACAGTCCCTTTCGGAAGCCGAAGAACTGCTAAACGATTTGCAGAGCAAAAATCAGAAGATGTTTCTGCTAAATCTGGTGGTAATGGTGACGGGAACCAGCTTTGATGAACTGGATAACAACACGGATAAAATCGAAGCCGTGTTCCGTAAGCACGTCTGCACTACTTCAAGAGCAAACTTTCAGCAGGAGGACGCTATGGCAAGCTGCTTGCCCCTCGGAAACTGCCGCTTAAAAGTGCGCCGTACCCTGACTACGGAAAGCGCCTGCGTATTTATGCCGTTCAATTCAAAGGAGCTGTCGCAGAAAGGCGGCGTATATTATGGCTTAAATCAGACTACTAACAATCTGATTATGGTCGTTCTTGAAAACCTTTGGGACAAAATCGTCCGCAACCGTGAGCGCGGTATCCGTACCCGCATTTACATAGACGAGATATATCTGCTGTTCCGCAACGAGGAAAGCGCAAACTTCCTGTTTGAGCTGTATAAGAGAGCGAGAAAATGGGGCGGTATTCCTACGGGAATTACGCAGAACGTTGAGGATTTGCTCAAATCCGATACGGCGCGTTCCATGCTCTCCAACTCGGAGTTTATCCTCATGCTGAATCAGGCGGCAAGCGACCGTGACAAGCTGTCGCACCTGCTGAAAATTCCCGAAAACATGATGAATTTCGTGACAGGAGCGCCCGCAGGTTCGGGCTTGATTTACTGCGGACTGAACGGCTCTCTGCCTTTCAAGGACGATTTCCCTACGGATACGAAGCTGTATAAGCTGATGACTACGAAGTTTGGTGAGTAAAAATGCTGATAATTTGCTGTTGACTTTTTCGTAATATTGTGCTACAATATATACAGCAAGAAAGGAGCTGATATATATGCCAAGCATAAAACCTGTTTCCGATTTACGCAATTATAACGAAGTGCTTCGTGACGTTGACAACGGCGAACCAGTATTTCTCACCAAAAACGGCAGAGGTCGTTTTGTCATTCTTGACATTGACGAGTATGAAAAAATCAACGCAACTCTGAAACTTATGAGCGAGCTTGAAAAGGGCGAGCGTTCCGCACGGGAAAACGGCTGGATAGACTTCTCAGAAATCGAGAAGGAGTTTGCAGATGACATACAGGATTAAAGTAACAAAAGAAGCTCAGAACGATTTAAGGCAGATCCGAGAATATATTTCCGTAGATTTGGGCAATGAAAATTCTGCTTCCAAAACTGTCGGTGGTATTATTAAAAGAATAGGTTCCCTAAAAGATATGCCCGAAATTGGAGCTTCGCTTTCCTCACGGGTAAGCATAAAAACAGATTACCGCTATCTTGTGTGCGGAAATTACAACATTTTTTACCGCATTGAAACGGATACGGTGAAAATCATCAGAATTCTCAATGCACGAAGGAATTTCATGGCGATACTTTTCGGAATGGACAGCTGAAACAATTGAACAATGATATGAACAGTCAAGTGAAAGCGGAAAAAGATTGATAAATCCCGTCTGAAACTGCTCAAATCCTTTAACAGGCAGCAGAAAAAGATTTTCCGGAAAAAGGCTGAGCTTATCTCCATTGCTATGGGCGGTGTTACTCCGGCAAAGGTGGATATTACAAAGTACCGCAGACTTTCCTCGGCAGCGAAAACCACCGCTAAAGTCGCCGCCAAGCCTGGAGAAGTGCTGAAAAAGGGCTTTGTGGCGCAGGCTGAAAAGTCCGATGATAACGGTGTTAAGGCTGCGAAACTCGGTGTTCAGATATACGATTACGGCGCCAGCGGAGTGAAAACCGCCCAGAAGGGCGCTAAAATCACAAAGAGGGTTTACCGGAAACTCCACAAACCTACCTCTGCGGAATTACGGCGAAAGCTGCGGAAACGTGTAAATCATAACATCACGGCAGAAGCTAAATTTCTGGCTAAACGAGCCGTGAAGAAAGGCGCTGCCAAAGCCGGAAAAGCTGCCGCTAATGCCGCCAAGACCGCCGGAAAAGCTGTGCAGAAAACAGCTCAGTCCGCAGGCAGGGCGATTGCAGGCGCAGTATCAAAAGTCGCCTCGTTTATTTCGTCCACAATGCCGTACAGCCTTATCATTATTGTAGTGATACTGATAGTGCTTGTAATCTGTTTGTGCTTCGCTGAAATGATAGGAGGCGCAGGCGGTTCTGTTGCAGGCGGCGGTGCATGGCTTGTCGATGATAACAGCAATCAGACGCCGGAGGAAATATACGAGGGCTACAAGGAGTTCATCGAACAGGCAAAGGAGGTCATGAAAACGCAGGCAAAGGACACTCTGAAAAATACGGTGACGGGATTCTGCGACGGCGACACTACCGCTCCCCGTAAAATAATCCAGTACATCGACAAGAGCCACGATACCACTTTCTACCCCGCCAAAGGCGCTGACAGCACGATAAATTCGTGGATAGACGATTTCGGCACGGACGATTACGCAGATTATATGTCCCTGCTTTTCGTGCTTATGACAAGGGAAAAACAACAGGCTGACGGTGTTTCAGACGGCGAAATATACGACTTCGACTTCAAGAAAGAGGATTTCGAGGAGTTCATGAAAACCGTCAATGAAAACTACTGCCGCTGGGGTGATACATTCGTCTACAAAACCGCAGTCGAAACCTCGCCTGTGGCTTGCCCCGGCGAGAATTGCAAGACGAAATACAAGTCAGACCGCTGCGCATACACTACGGACGATGACGGTCACAAGCATTACTATTGTAAGGGACACCCGTATTGCCCCATAAATCATACCAAGCTGACCGTTAAGCTCTACACGGTCAAGGACTACTACGACAAGGACTATCCCGAAATATACAATTTCACGGATAACGAAAAGGCAAGGTATGAGGCTTCAAAGGCGATAATACAGAGTATGCTTGAATATTGGGAGGGTGGCAGCTATTAGGAAACTATACAACACAATTATGAGCAAAAGCGTTAAACAGCGCATATTCATCTGCATTGTGGCAGTCGTGCTGCTGACGTTTTTGTTCTTTATCATAAAGGCAAATTTCTTTGATATTCCGCTTGAACCGTCAGAGGGTTCAGAGCCGTCTGACCGACCGCAGTTCCACATCAGCCTTGTTGACATTGGACTGCTCGCCGCCGTGATTGGCGCTTACGTCATTCACAGAATTCGTGAAAAGCGGAAACGCAGGAGGTAGTGGATTGAATATTGACGAGAAAATCGCCGCCTATTCTGAAAAGGTCGAGGTCAAGAAAAAGAAACTCGATGAAATAACGGCGGTGATCGAAAAGAAGAAA
>ENA-OPSJ01001871-OPSJ01001871.1-human-gut-metagenome-genome-assembly--contig:-NODE-1871-length-14796-cov-3.756122_pt1 | contig 14796 bp, 14 predicted proteins | sample MGYA00241801_ERZ501893 | MGnify/ENA primary metagenome ERZ501893 (study PRJEB25962, sample SAMEA2042219) | human gut metagenome | biome: human gut; feature: human-associated habitat; material: faeces...
CAGGAGCGATTCTACACAGGCGATACTTTACCGCCTATGATAAGTATAGCACACCGGGCGCAAAAAGTCAAGGGTTATAGCGAAAAAGATGTCGGCTCGCTCCGCTCGCCTCACCGCCTTTACCGTACGAGTGTACGCCGCATGCCTGACGCTTCTGCCTCGCCGCATCCTCTCAAATATTCTCAAATATTATCAGGGTTAGAGGTTGACAAAGTGTGCGGAACTCGTATAATATTAAGTATAAGCAAGACGACCACTTGCAACAAAGGAGAAGCATCATGCAACACTATTTAAAGTTCAACAAAGAACGGCTAGATTTCGACATTAGGACACAGGTCAAAGGCAAGGGCAAGACGCGCAAGACCGTCACGAAATGTTACAATGTATTTACCTTCGACACTGAGGCATCTAGTTATTTCATCCCGCTGAAAGGCACTGTAAAAATCAACAACAAGAAAAAACAGCCTGTATATGCACAAGGTCATTCGTTCGACTATAAAAAGAGTGACAAGTATTACAAGACCTGTAAAAAAGTAGGCGTATGCTATATATGGATGATGAAGGTACTCGATGAGGTATACTATGGTAGGGAACTTGGTGAGTTGAAAGAGTTCATGACTACCCTGCACAGCATACTTGGAAAAGATACTCAGTGGCTCGTATTCGTGCAAAATCTTCCGTACGATTGGCAGTACATTATAAATGTCATCAAGTTCGATAATGTGTTTGCACGAGAAGACAGAAAAGCGATGTACGCCAAAAGCAGTGACTATCAAGTTGAGTTCCGAGATGCTTACATCTTAAACATGATGGCACTTGAAATGGTAGGCGAGAAGTTCAACCTCGAGCACAAAAAGCAGGTCGGGAAATTGGACTACAACCTCGCACGGTTGCCGATTACACCGCTCTCAAAAGACGAACTCTGCTACTGTGAATATGATTGCCTTGTGCTCGGTGACTACATCGAGATGAAAGCAAAAGAGTACGGTACTATATGGGACATTCCTTTGACACAGACAGGCGAGGTCCGCAGAGCTCTTAAAAATGAGATTACCAAAAACAAGCGCAACGAATACATGGCGCTCAAAAATTGGTACGCCTATATAGGCAATATGAGCGAGACAGATATTGAGAAATATCGGGAACTTGTGTTATGCTATCAAGGCGGATACACACACGGCAACATGGCGCTCAAGGGTATGATGTTGAAGAATGTCGATAGTCATGATTTCAAGTCGTCTTACCCGGCAGTCATGGTTATGGAAAGATTCCCCTGCAGTCGTTTTTATGAGGTTGAAGAATACGATATTTTATGGGATGACGATTGGTGGAAAGAAAACACCGAAAAGTATGCATACAAGATTCATGTGCGGCTACACAACATTCGTAGTGCCTTATTGAATACATATCTAAGTGCGAGCAAAGCGCTCTCTATTGACACTGATACGCTAGTCGATGACAACGGTCGTGTGTATCAGGTTGGTGAGTATGAATGTTGGTTGACAGACCCTGATTGGGACACCGTCAAAGAAGCTTATGCATTAAAGCCTGAGCAAGTTGAGGTATTGAACCTTCAGCGTGCCCGCAAGTCGTATCTTCCAAAAGAGATTATTCGTCTTCTCGAAAAGCTGTTCATTGAGAAGGAAGAGCTCGGACATAAAATCAAAGAAATCAAGGCTATCAAAGCGGCGCGTTCTCTTACCCATGAGGAAGAGGAAGAGCTTGCAGTTGATGAAGCAAGCCGAATCGGTGTCAAGCAGAAAATCAATGGTCTGTATGGCTGTTGTGTTACCAAGTATGTCACCGACCCTGTTGAATACGACATCGACAAAGACCCTGACAACTATCCTTCTGGTTGGATTCCTTACAAGAATCGCAAAGATGACATGTCTCTCACTGATGATGAATGGTTCAACATGCAGCGTATTGACATGCAGTCAAAGCTGACCGAGACGAATCAACACTCTCTGTTGAATTTTGCGTGGGGTGTTTGGGTCTCAGCATATGCACGGCGCAACTTATGGCGTGCCATCATCGCACTTGATGAAGGAATCATCTACTGTGATACAGACAGTATCAAAACTGCAGAGTTTATACAAAGCAAGGCGTTTGCTTATGTTGAGGCATACAACAAAGAAGTTGACACCAAAATCAAAAAAGCATGCGAGCGACATAAAATCGACCCTAAAGCTTTTGAGGGTTTGGGTCATTTCGACTATGAGGGTCGATATGACAAGTTTATCACATGGGGTGCCAAAAAATATGCAGTAACCAAAGATGGCGAACTTGAAATCACGGTATCCGGTGTAAACAAGCATAAAGCCGTCTGGAACGCAAAGCGTGAGCAACGCGAGGGAATTGAAAACAAGTACGATGCTATTGAGAGCATTGAAGAGTTTAAGATTTCCAAAGTATGGGGATACCATACGAGTGGGCGTCTCATCCGGTACTATTGTGATGAGCAAGAGCCTGAAAACCTCAGTGATTATCTCGGCAACACTCAGACCATAAATCAGAAACACGCAACGGTTTTGCAACCAACCTCGTATCGTCTCGATGGCAAGGGTGAAGATGATTACAAGAATCGGATACTTTGTGCCGAGTGCCTGTGTGCAGAATATTAAAGAAAAAATATTGACATCTATTGCGAAACAGATATAATATAGATAACGGCTATTGGAGCAGATACTTCTTAGATAATTGATTATTACCCCGATACTGCTTCAGCTCTCCGTTATCGATATTACGGCGACCATAAAGGAGAAACGACCATGACAGAACAGGAATACAAGTTGTTAGCAAAGCGCACGAATCAGCGCTTAGTTACGGCATTAAACATCGGCACCCTGAACATTGAGGGTCTGCATATTCAGCAGGAACTGCAGAGATTAGGGTACACGCGCTTCCCGGAGCGCTTGTCTCGTGTACCGTCTGGAAAACTCAAAGAGACGATTGCTGTGCTCCAGAAATACGACACAGTGAAGAAGTTCTATGGCGATGCTGTATGCGGCAAAGTAAAGGCATCCGAGAAGAAGGGTCGTCAAAGTCGTGACCGATACGAACAGATGTATATTGACATGGTTCGTAAAGTCAACCGCCGTATGCGGGAGATGAAACGAGACGGATTGGGATATACTGACGATGGTGAAGCACCGATTGCCATTCTGAAACTTCTCTACGATTCCCTCCATACGCAAGGAATCCAAGGAAAGTCATTTCCTGTCAATCCTACGGAACTTCCGCCGTCTGCTGATATTAGTGAAATCGTAAAGGATTTTGCGGTATTCATAAACAGCGAACTTACAACCAAGAAGAGCCGTAGGGAATATGAGAAAGCTGCCGAAGGTGCATTCATGGACCGTGGTATGCCGGGTCATGATTACTTCTCTTCTATTGAACCCCTGAGCAAAAAGCAAAAGCTTGTACTTGCATATTGGGTCTCGGTGTACGGCAACTTACGGAACCATGCCTTCCTTGCAAGTGACCAAATTGTCGAAGCTGTTGTTATACTGGATAATGCGAAAAAACTGAAGGCTGGCATGGGTGCAGTTCGTGACATTCAGCGAATCGTGACAGCATACGAGAAGAACCCTGAAGGTTCCCGTTCGTTTATCGGATATCTGAATCGTGCTCTCACAGGGCAGTTGAAGTATTTTAGATTGTAAGAGAATGTAAATAAGCGATATGCTGACTATGTTATTTATTTAACAACCGTAAAACTATTGACATCATATGCGAAACAGCTATAATATAGATAACGGCTATTGAAGTGGCTCCTTCGAATGCATTTCGCATTTTATTCCGTTTCAGCTCTCCGTTATCGATATTATAGCAAGCATAAAGGAGAAACGACCATGATTAAAAAGACCTCACATAAAGGACGTACACTCGAAAAACTCTTTTATGAGGTTTTCGCTGATGGAAAATATAGTGAATTTTATCATGCACTGATATTCACGGTGGATGGTAAAGATGTCGTAATAAGCAGCACCATCGATGATATAAGACCTCAGATTAATTGGCTACATGAAAGAGGCTCATTCCATCGCGTAGATTCCCTCGAGATTATTGGTATCGCAGACATTGATAAACTTAACAACTTTCTTGCCGCTTTAGGTCCTACTTTTGGGCAAGTAGAAGATAGAGACGGTAAAGCTGTATTAGTATACAGATAGGAGAAAGATTATGGAAATGCCTGACTGTACGGATTAGTACACAAGAAAGCACCCCTCTTGCAAGGGGTGCTTTCTTGTTGTGTTATTCCCCAATCGTCGGGTCAGGTAACGGAATGTCCGTAGGCTCGCTCAGTACTTCGGATGTCTGCGGCGCACTTGTCACAACATAGAATTCCGTACCCACAAAGTTATAATAGCTTGAGCTATAGTATTCATTGCTTTCAATAACAACACTTGTGCCCTTAAATATCACGCCTGTCATATAAATATTTTTCTTCAAGTTAAAAGCTCTAGTAGGCAGTGCTGCAACTACCATGTGACCATAGTCAATCGGATTATTGTCAGGCAGAGTGAACGACACATCCCTTAAATTTGCGGCACTGGTATAATAACCTACCATCTTGAGGTGTGTGTTATCTGCTTTATCGTAAAAAAGATGCACCTCGCCGATTGTATTGGTAGTATTTGTTAGTGCAACTTCCACCCATTCAACACCGCCGCCACCTGAGCCCCCGCCCGTTTCGGGGGTCTTCCACTCTACCGCGGTTCCATCAGGTGCAATAGTAGGAACCTGGCCTGCTGTACCACCGGCAGGCAATACGCGCAGAGCGTTTACAACCTCTGTCGTATGTTGATTGACCTTGTTGACAGTGTCAGTTTTGGTATTCGATACGAGCGTATCGACATAAAGTTTATTTGTTGCATCGTTATCGTCGTTCGGGGTTTCCACATGGGTTTCTCCGAGAACGGTCAACCCCTCGAAATGGTTCGTACCTGTGAAGACATTGTTACCGGATGCAGTGACATCGCCACCTCCGCCACCGCCGCCGGGCGTACCGGGCTGACCCTGAGGGATACCAAAATCCATCATGTACAGGTCGCCACCAACACTTTCGAGCGTTACGGTAGGCTCAGCATCGGGGTCGAGTTTCGTTACAGTACCTACCTCAAAGGTAGGAGTTGCACCGTCTTTACCCGGTGTTCCTGCGGGGCCCTGCGGTCCCGTTTCGCCTGTAGCACCCCGCGGACCGGTGGGACCGGTAGGACCCGGGTCCCCCTTTACACCCGGCTTACCCTGAGGACCGGTTGCACCCTGAGGTCCCTTGATGTTTTGGCTTGCGGGTGCCGTAGTGCTGCTACTGCGTGCCCATGAGATGACACCTGCCGTGGACACTGTAGGTTTCCACAAAAGGTCGCTAGTACCACCGCCACCCCCGCCGGACTGGTCTACCCATTCATATCCGGAACCGTCTTTCTTAGGAGTAGGAACCTGACCATGTGAACCACCTGCAGGGAGTTCGCGGACATTCTTGATAGCTGTAAGCAGTTCGTTAAATTTATCACAAACCTGCTTCAGCCATTCAATGACAGTAGGACCCCCCTCGTAGGGATTAAACGGATTCGGCCACATCATTCGTATCACTCCATTCTACATAATCGGTGTTGTTTTTATCGTAATAGGGTCCCTCGCCGGGGGTGTCGAAATTCGGCCAGGGGACAGGCGGGCGGATGTTGCGGGGGACTTTGCAGGGTTCGACATTGACTTCCATACACATCACCTCACGAGAAGTTACCGTACCAGAGTTGCTTGATAGCAGGGTCTGTCACAATCATCTGATTCAGATTCTCGATGACAGAGCGGTACTTTTCAAGCAGTTCGAATTTTGCCACGCTACTACCGGAACGGGTGACAGTGCTTGTACCATTTGCGGTACTTGTGTCGGTATGAGAATCCGTATGGCTACTCTCACCGTTGTTTACGGTGTCGGTGGTTTCGTTGTGCTGGTTGGTGCTCTTCCGGCTGTTACCACTCTCAGCATAGTTGTCATCCATGCCGCCGGTATCCTCACTGGAGCCGTTATTAGAGCCGCCACTGACAGGTATCTCGTAATGCTTGTCGTATCCGCTCTCATTCCGACTATCAGTGCTACCGCCGGTCCGCACATCATTCACAGTGTTTTTGTTCGTAGTGCTACCGTTGCTACTGCCTGTACGCTCATCGACATTTTTGGTAATTGTCTCGGCTGTTTCAGTATAACTCTGAAGCGGGTCGGCACCGATGTCGAGTGCATTGATGGTACGGCGCATATTGTAATATGGCATGATACGCCGCATTGCAAAATCTACCTGCTGAGACATCTCATCGGGGGACTGAAAACCAATCTCACGCAACCAGTAATATTGCAGGAATGCGTCATTGATTTCTTTGCGCACGCTCTCGGAAGGTGCAGGATATTTACTGAGAGCCTTGCCCTCGAAATCGTACCCACTTGCAATAAGGTCACACAGCCGTACTGTCGCTATCGCCATCGTCTTTCACCTCTTCCGTCTCTGTATCCTGTTCGGTATAGTCTTCTTCGATGCCATTACCAAGACCGGCACTACCGCCAATCCAGTTTACTTTAATCTGGGGATGCCCCATGCTTGCGAGTTTATCGAATGCATCTTGACGGGCTTTGATGACAGCACGGGCTTTCATACTGAGCTGTTCGTTGTTTGCATTCACTTCATCATCAGTAAGGCGTTCGGCCTTAAACACATTCGCATTGTTGATGCCGAGATATGTAAGCAACTCCGCCCACTCTTTATCGAGCTCGGTGGAAAAGCTTGCAATGTTATTGACGCACTCTGTGCGCAGGGCTTCGATTTTGTTTCCGGTGTCGGTATCATCGGCCACGAAAATATACTTCGTACCAGTGTCAATCTGTTGCACACGGTTCTGGAGCGTCAGCTGCTGACCGGGCGTACCCGTGATGATGAGCGGTACTGCAAGTGAAGATACATTGACATTTCGAGCTGTATGCAGGTCGCACATGTCATTCACGATATGCTCACACATACGGGCAGGATTGACATAGCTTGCATTTGTACCGGGGCGGTTATTTGCAGAACTATCGTACACGATGACTGCATTGTCGGTACTGAGCTCAACCTGAGGGGACCCGTTTACAGGCTGTGTAAACCATGTAGTAGGGTTTCCGTAGATGTCCCATGTACTGCGCGGAAGGACATCGCCACAACGATAACTCTGGAGAATAGGGTCATACCAGACAGTAGCCGACCCACGGAAGAAGATGCAACGCTCCAGATAAGAGGGGTCAAAGAAGTCGAGGCAACCTGCATCGACATCCTCACAGGTGTACTCCAGACGATTTACAAAAGCCTCGAGGGCCCGGGTCATGTAGTATTCTTTTGTCTCCTGACGCTCGCAAAGTGCCTGTGCGTAATACTCCGCGTTCTTTTTTCGACCCATTTTTATCACTCCTTTATCGTGTTTTTCGGACCGTAGTCCATCCATGCCGCAGGGTCGTGCCAGATTCGCAGACCTGCGTCAAGCTGTGCATTTATCACACGCTTTGCCTCGGTAGGCAAATCGCCGAGAATGTTTGCACCCTGTGTCCAGATGAAATTGAATCGTGTACGGGTATTCAGTTCGGGTTTCTTGATATCATTGATTGCATAGCCATAGGCTGTGAAATAATTATCAATGATTTTGGCAAAGTACGGGCGAACCTGCATCCGGTATTCGATAAAGGTAAGGCGACCAATAGCGAACTGGATATTACTGTCAGCGACACCTTGTACGATGTTGGGGATGCGAGCCCTGTCGGTTTGTTTGGCTATCGTATTCGCAACATCAAGAGCCGTATTCGCAATACCTGCAATACCACTAGCAATGCCAATGGGACCGCCTGTAGCCATCGTAACAACATTCTGCCCGATTGATGGCACTGTATTTACGACATTTTGTACGCCTTGTACCTTGTAACTACTCTGATTCGCAAAATAGTCAGCGCGCATCTCATTGTAAGAGAAAGAACACTGCGGATATGCATTCAAATCCATAGCATACATAGGATTCTCAGCGCGTTCGGGGGCTTTATAGCTGTAAGGGATTAGACGACAAGAGGGGTTTGTTGACAACTGAGAGTATAGGAGAAAAGTAGGCGTACCGGGTGTATCACCATCAATACTGTCGCCTTTGAAATACTCATATCCAAGAGTCTGCTGTGTACCTGCCCCGTTATCAATTACAATGTAATTGAACTGCTCTGTATAGAGCTTGTTGTTTTTAGGAACATAACCACCAAAAGATGTAGGGGATTTTTTTCCGACGACTTTATTAGTACGGGGTTTTGCTGTATTGTTCGGCTGTACACCGCTTGCGGGTGTCATAAATTTAGGAACCATACGCAAAATCTGTACAGACTGAATCATGACACCATCTACGAGATTCTGCATATACAGATTGACAGCCTGTACACTTGCGTCAAGTTCTTCCTGTGTCGAATCCTTCTTAATCTCAAAAGAGATGAATGCACAAGCCTGATAGATACCCTGCTGCATCCTACCACCTGCAAATACAGGGGCGATGTTATCGAGTTTGTATGTAAGTTTACTAACACCGTCAGCAATAGCATCGATGATGTAACTACTAGCATCATCCCCGCTAGTGCTCTGTGTCTTAGGCTTGTAAGTATATACAATCAAAACACATGGTGTGCTATCCCATCCGGAAAGAGTAATAATGTCCGTACCGACTTTGTATCCCTCTTCCTCCTTGTCATCCTCCGAAATCACGAACTCGCCTGTTTCGATGTTCTCTTCCACGGTGTTTGCACCAATAGAATCATCCTTGACAGTTTCACGGCGGACCATCGTCTCAGGGAATACACAACTCCAGTGCCATGTCTGCCATTGGTCAATTTCAAAAGGTACGGTAACGGCATAACCCGCCGCGGGACGCGGGGTGCCAATATATGCATAGAACCACTTGCCTGAGAACTGAGGGTTGCGCCACATCATGTAATTGCAGTTATAGTAGTCATCAAGAGTATAACCCTGTGCAAGGGGTACGGTGACTTCCCATGTATCGCCATCATTATTGATGGCACGGCAGTTCTCAAAATGGAACTTTGCCTTTGAAAGAAAATAATCCACCTCAGCTTGCTCGGTAGAGAGCCAAAGCACATTATTCATCTGATAGTCAACATTTGCATTCTGCAAAAAGTAGACTTCAGAAAGGGGTTTCGTGAGCGGCATACTTCACCTCATACAAAAATAGCGGGGGCGGTTGCCCCCGCCTGATACTCATGCGGCCGTAATGGTTACTTCCTTGCTATCGGTCTTTGAGCTGTCCTGAACGCTCGTGGCGGTGACCGTGATGGTACTTGCCGTCTCGGCAGGGTCAACATACAGGATACCGGAAGGGCTGATGAAGGTTTTCTTACTCTGATTTCCCTCAATCTTCCAATTGAGTTTAGAGCTCCAGCCGCCCTTCTCGCCGCCGTTGGTGACCTTGGCTTTGATGGTAGTGTTCTGACACTTTGCGGCACTCTGACCCTCATCGATAGCAACTGCCGTGATGGTTTTCATAGCGTCAACCAGTTCGACACAGTTTGCCATCAGAGAGAAGCTCATGATAGCATCCGTAAAGTAGAAGTAGTTCCAGACACGCTTTGCGGCGTTGTAGCTGTTGGTCAGCTGACGGTCCTTGATAAAGCACTTGAACCACTCTTCGTCACACAGGAAACCGATGGAGCCATCATTCTCCGCGCCACCATAGCCCGGAACCTGAATGACACGACCCATGAAGGTTGCCTTGTCCATGTTGAAGGATGCGGCAAGGACGCCTACATCCTGAGAAGCCAGGTACTCGGGGGTCAGGAAAACGAGGATGTTGTCGAGTTTCGTCAGGGTAGAAACGCCCATGAAGTTGTAGTCACGGGATGCCGCCACCGACAGACGACCGGCAATGGCCTTTTCCTGCTTGACGTTGTAGGCGAGGGCACGCTCATCGATGTAGGTCTTGCCAGCCTCGGTAGTCTCCAGGTCACTGTTGACAAGCAGAGGATATGCAAAACCACCGGTGTGCGCAATGGCGAGCAGGTTCTCAGAGCCCTTGCACTCTGCACCAATCATAGAGGTGTACAGGGTGCGGATGACCTGAGAAATCATGTCATTGACGCCTTCCCACGAGGTAAAGGAGCGGCGAATCAGGTTGTCGGGGATAGAGACCTTGACACGCTTCTGGAAGTTGATACTGTGATAGCAGGTGTAGACACGAGACGGTTCGACACCGAACTGGTCGTCATAATCGGCGGTATCACATGCATGCCAGTCAGAAACATTCAGGGCATCCGCGTAAATCTCCTGAATCGTATAACCATACTCGCCCATGTCACGGTATGTCAGGGCGTAGGGATTCTTGTCCTCCGCGTGACGGATAGAACCGGTCACGACCGCATTCAGAACAGCGTGCATGTACTCGTTGAACTGAGGGTCGTAACGCATGATAGCTTTGCCGAACTCCTGAGAGTTTTCGGCGGTAGGCTCCGGAATCAGTGCCGTGAGGGCAAGAGGCATATTGCTATATGCTGCCTTGGCTCGGGCGAGACCCTGAGCGGCGGACTTGGACAGTGCCATTTAATCACCTTCCTTAAAGTGTTTCATAGATATCGACTTCATCTTCATCGATGTCGGTGTCGGTGTCGGTCTCGGTGTTATCGGCGGTAGTCGTTTCATCGACCACCTTGTCTTCCTTAATGACATCTTCGACATCGTCAGACGGCTCACGCCCCATGATGATAGCCTTGTATGCATCTTTCACCTTGTCATACTGGTCCTTTGCCACGACCTCGCCCTCCGGAATCCCCTCAGGAATATCCGACAGCTTTGCCCGCAGAGATGCAATGAACGAACCAGCATTCGTAAGAGCCTCACCGTCAAGACCTGCCATGTAGGTCTCGAAATCGGTTTCAATCTCTTTCAGACGGTTTACAACATCTTCACGCGTCATATCACACCTCCTTTGCTTTGTATAAGCCTGCATCGGTAATTTTGAGCGTCTTGCATAGTGCATAGATGCTCATCGCATCACCGGCAGACACAGGCCCAATCGTAAGGACCTGCATTCTCTTTGTGTCTCTTGTGATGCTCGTGTACTTTCCGAGATGCGCCGCCACGATGTCGCTTGCACATGAGAAGTCATCATCGAGCCAATTCAGGGGGTTGTTTCGGATGCCGTTATACACAACCTCAAAATGCAGATGCGCCCCAAAAGAGTTCCCTGTATTACCAGAATACCCAATAAGGTCGCCTTCGTTGACCCATTGACCGATACGCACGACTGTACTCTTCAGATGAGCATAGCGCGTATGCAGAGTCTTTCCCTTGTAAGCGTCGTGCTTGATGTACACCATGTTTCCATAACTCTGCATGCCCGTCTTTGTCTTGCCGTCCCATTTCTGAACAGTGACAACCTTGCCACTCTCAGCGGCATACACCGGAGTGCCGGGAGAACAACGCAAATCAATAGCTTTGTGAGAACTACCGTCATTGTATGTCCATCCAGCTGTAATCACATGCAAGACAAGAGGCCAGAAAAGCACGACCTCTCCGTCACTTCTTCGCATTGTCATTTCCTTTCAGCTTGTCAAGATACGGCTTGAAAAGCGCACACAGTTGCGGGTTTACAGCGCAGATATTTTCGAGAATACTGATAATTTCCATAATACAGATATACACGCTAGTGCCCGCAACCGCCGGGACAACAACCCCGACATGTACATACACAATCGCATACTCGATGAAATAGGCAACGAACAGCGCAACCACTTCCATCGATTTATGAAACCCGCCCTCTCGCATCACAGTAGAATTATAATCGCCGTTGTAAGCGGCTTTAATAAGTCCGGTGATGATATCGAACGCAATGAAACCCAAAACGATAAGTACCGTCATATTACACCTCCTCTCTGTTTTCATATTACCACTTTGTTATTTTTTTGTCAATACCTCTTTGATGATTTTTTTTTTCACAACCTCAAAGGAAGATGACCGGTACGAGATAAATAGAAAAGGATTGGGATTATATCACCCTCAACACCTGCAGGGTCGGTGTTTAATGCATTTGGCGTCCATTCCAAAATACCAAACGAACCCCATTGCAAGCCACTTGCCGTATCAATATCATTGAAGAACGCCGGGGGATGTTTTTCACTCTCGCTGTCGCTCTCTTTTCGAAAACGGGCGATGCTACTCACGATACCATGCCAAACCAAGACAGTAGATACGGGGTTCTCATTGATGTAGACATAAAGTCCACCAACAAGATTCTCTTCTATTTTGTATTGCTTAACAATATCAACACCATGCAACTTGTCCAAAAGCAGAATGTGCGCAATGTCTGTACTTGCATCAGTATCCTCAATATATAAGGTCTCGGGTGAGACAAAAAGTGCATTCTTGCTGATGTCTCCACTGAAGTTACGAAAAGTGTACGGCACAAAATTGAAACCAAAATCCTCAGGACCTTTCATGTCCCATACTGAACCTGTATAAACACTATTATTGCACACCCATCCCACAGTATATAGGTCCTGATTCGTGTACCATTTAAGGTCAAACTCAGGAAAATAGGGGGCAAAAGTCATAAGGTTTTCACGCCGTATGAAGGTGGGTACACTGTCATCTTTTTCCACCCAAACAGAGACTGATTGCGGTGCTGTTTTTGGAATTGAAGGGTTTCCGTATTTCGTGTAATGGATAGCTATATCTTCTTGCACGAGCTTCTTTGAATTATATGCAGACCCTGCCGTGTAAGTGCCAAAAATGAACTGGAATGAAGCGTCTGTATCCTGTACGGTTTTTGTTTTCAACTGCGAGGATGACCATTTATCAAATACAAGATATTTCGTGATATTAGGTCCATCAGGCAACATATCGCTGCCGCGTTCGCGGACATAAGCAAATATGTTTCGGTCACTTGTCGTGGTTGCCGTCAGTCGATGATAACAAATGAGCGTCTGCTTGCTAGATGCAATAGCCGTACCTGTTATATTGACGACACCACCTGTCGTGCCACTCGGAAAAATATCTGCTAAATGGTTTCCATAGATGGCAAGTGTAAACCCTGCACCTTGATAGGAGTAAATAGTACCAAACTGACCAATGCCGCCACGCTTAGAGTTGCCATAACTGCCGCAAATCATGAACGGGTCGCCTTTTTTTAAAGGCGTGTCATAGTCTACGAGAGCCGTTGCTGAAGCTGCTGAGAATACGACTGCTTTCTCACCTGCATCGTCATACAGATAGTAGATGTTATCTTTCTCCCGCAAATCGCCATCAAACGGCATGTATAGTACAAAATTCTCAAACGGTATGACAGTAAAAGGACCCGCTGCATGGTCGGTGATACTCGGTATCTCCACGCCTTGATTGTATACACGCGCCCTTTTAATGCCATAGTCTAACATAGTACAAAACATCAGAAATTTCCTTTCATAACCGAAAAGAATGCCTGTTTCGCGATTTGAGACTCAAAGAATACATGTCCCTTGTCGAGGCGGTCTACTAAATTAGTACCTGCATAGCTTTTCAAAAAAGCACGGCGAGACAAAGTGCCCTGTGCCTTGTCGATAGTAGTCATGTCGTAAATGAGTGCATCCTTGTTACCGACATTCTCAGAAAAAAATACATCATTACTATACTTGTCGTACCAAATACCGTAAAGACGCTCGTCAATAGACCAAATGGCACGCAATACACAATAACGACCCTTCTTGTGTATAAAGTTGTCATTATCGCGCAAAGACTTGTTGTACAGAGAAAAGTCGCCATACTCTGTACCGGCTGTCCACTTTCCAAACCATGACTGTTCGCGTTGCTGAATGAGTTTCTTGCTAGTCTCACACCATTCGATAGCAACACTACGCTTGGGATTAGTCCACATCTTTTGCCCGGTTGCAAGATAGCCCTCATTCAAAAAATATGGATTGTACATGCTCACCGCGTTACTAAACGCCATGACACGTACTTTATCGTCATAACGACAAGCACTATCAACAGCGCCCATAAAGATGTTGTACTCATCGCGCAAGTACGCCGCCGCACCTGTTTTATGCGAGATAAACTCATCGAGAAGGATAGTGCCCAATCCTGCAAAGTCAATACCTGCACCGCGCACCTCTTCCAAACTCATCATGTACCCGGCTATCATACCCTTGTAAAATATGGTACGATTCCGACCAACTTTCCAATTCTCACGAACCTCTGCAGGATGACGAGAAAAGAACTTTCCGGCTTCCATGATAGTCTCTGCCTTGCGACGTCGCGTATACAAAAAACGGCGCACGACACCTGCATCAATTGCTTTCTCTACGAGTTTCGGGTCACCATTGCATTCTTCTTCGAATGGTACAGCAAATTGGTCCATACAATACTCACGACTGCCATATGTCTTACCAATACCACGCCCGCCACAACCGTACAAAACATGCATGTGCGTTTCAAGAAGAGGGGCAATGTTCCAATATAGTTCGGTAGGCGGACGAACAAACTCGCCTTCGTCAGTGACTAGCCATTCGCCTGTTGTACCTGTTAATTTTTTCACATTCTCACCTCTAAGAAAAGCGCAGAGAGAAGGTATATCAACCTCACGGCGGCATGCTTTCGCAAGTGATTGTCCGCGCGCTTCATTCTCTCTACGCTATGGTACGCTATAGAGGATTCGAACCCCTATTGTCACGGTCCGTAGCCGTGCGCATTCTCCATTTATGCTAATAGCGTGTATTCATGTCTATAGTCATAGTGTAGCACATTGTTAAATCTTTGTCAACCT
>ENA-OPSJ01001889-OPSJ01001889.1-human-gut-metagenome-genome-assembly--contig:-NODE-1889-length-14679-cov-2.572825_pt1 | contig 14679 bp, 15 predicted proteins | sample MGYA00241801_ERZ501893 | MGnify/ENA primary metagenome ERZ501893 (study PRJEB25962, sample SAMEA2042219) | human gut metagenome | biome: human gut; feature: human-associated habitat; material: faeces...
ATTAAAGGCACAGTTCTTGAATTTAAAGGTACTGAAAATTATGCACACAGATACACCGGTCCAAGAGATAAAATAAGGTATTGCGCCGGATTAAAATATTATGATATATATAAAAAATTTAAGGATATAAATTACTTTTTTGAACTTGAAGACATTTCTACTTATCCAAAAGAAAAATTTGACTGCATTATCTTTACACAGTGTCTGCCGTATTTTTTAGATCCGGTTAAAATATTATCAAATGTTGTTACAATGCTCAAACCCAAAGGAGTAATTTTAATATGTTCGGATATGTTTTCAAAAAATATACCGGAAGCACCCTTTTTAACCTATATAACTGAGCAAGGGCTTAAATACGCTTGTAGCGAGCTCATTAAGATGAGGGGGGGGGGGCTCATTGCTATTAAATCTTATGGAAATATCAATTCAGCTCTGCGTAACATGCTGAATATAAAAAGATGTAATTTAACGGAATATCATAATGATTATTCTTCCAATTATCCAGTATTAATAACTGCCGTGTATCAAAAATAATAAAAACAGAAAGAAAAAATCATGAAAAAAAATCAAATACTAAAATCAAAATTATATAATTTTTTATACAGATTTCTTACTCCAATGCAACGTATTGAAAAAATCATAAAGAGACCAAAGTATATCAAACTGAATACTTCAGACTACCTTTATTGGAATAAAGAATATGAAAAATGGGTATCAAAACTTACCCAAAAAGTCAACAGACAGGAAAAAATCAAAGTTGGTTTTATTATTTATTTTACTTGCTCATTTTCAGCTGAAAATATCATGAATAAAATGCTGGATGATAATATTTTTGAACCTGAAATTATTGTAGTACCGACCGAGTTAGTCTTTTCAAAAGAAAAAACACTGGAAAGCTACAGAGAAAATCTGGAAAATGTAAAAGAAAAATACAAAGATAAAATAACAATACTGGAAGCGTATGACGAAAAAACAGGAAAAATTACAGATTATTCAAAACAATTTGATATTATATTCACACCATCAAATGATGAAAGAATTGCCCCGCCCGAGTACAAAATCTATAATTTCATAAAAAATAAAACATTATGCTGCTATATAAGCTATAGTTTTCAAATAGTTAATAGTGATGGGTGCTTTAGTGATACCGAAAATCTCGTTTGGAAATATTTTATAGAAAATAAGATGAATAGGAAATATTTATATAATAAACAGCCACTCAAAGCAAAAAATACAATTATTACAGGTTATGTAAAATCTGATAGTTTTTATGGATTAGAAAAACAAAAAAGTGATAGAAAAATAATAATTATTGCCCCGCACCATTCAGTTCATGAAGTTGGTCTTTGTTCAAGATTTTTGCAATATTCAGATTTCTTTTTACGGCTGCCTGCAATGTATCCAGAGATTGATTTTATATTCAGACCACACCCATTGCTACGAAATACATTAAATTCACCTGAATTTTGGGGAGAAGAAAAAACAAACCAATATTTTGAAAAAGTTGTATCATATCCAAATATGAAATATGATATATCTTCAGAATATTATCAAACATTTATAAACTCAGACGGAATCATCCATGACTGCGGCTCTTTTTTAGCTGAATATTTATACACAGGGAATCCATGCTGTTATACACTTAAAAATGATGAAACTATCAACTATTATTTTAATGAGTTTGGCAAGGCATGTCTTGAAAATTATTATCAAGCTTTCAATGAAAAAGATATTATACAATTTATTGAAAAAGTTGTAATGCAAGGTATTGACACACAAAAAGACAAAAGGACTTCGTTCACAAATAATATCTTAAAAGAATATTATCCAAATGCTACAAAAAATGTTATAAATTATTTAAGAAATAGTATTATAAAGGAGGTAGATAATGATAAATAAAAATTATTGTATGAGCCACTACTTAGCTTTTCGATTTATTAAAAATGAAAATATAAACTTCTTTGAAAATTTATCTCATAAAGTTTACAAACCAAAACCTGAAAATGAACTTTTACCTGTGAAAAATATTGATGATATTGAATGTATTATTAAAGAAAAAATTAAAAAATTTTATGTTCCTAATAAAACTGCAATTTTACTTTCAGGAGGAATTGACAGTGCAATATTAGCCTCTTACCTACCGAAAGATACCATAGCATATACATTCAAGTGTATTGCAGATGGGGCTATAGACGAAACAGAGGCAGCAAAAAAATATTGTGACACCTACGGTTTAAAACAAGAAATTATAGAAATGCACTGGAGTGATTTTGAAGAATTAACACCTGAAATTTTAGAATATGACGGAGTCCCTTTTCACTCTATTGAGGTACAATTAGTGAAAGCTGCCAAATATGCAAAATCACAAGGTATAAATCGTCTTATTATAGGAGAAAGTGCTGATCTTATATTTGGAGGAATGGATAAACTACTTTCAAAAGACTGGGATTTTAATGATTTTGTAGAAAGATATAATTTTATAAACCCAGAAGATATATTAAAAGAATATATAAATATACCTATTTATGCATATATACCATTTGCAATATTAGTAATACTTGCAACAACAAATGCAGTAAATTTGACAGATGGAATTGATGGACTTTCTTCAAGTGTATGTACAATAATAATTACATGTTTAACTATAATTGCAACAACACTTGGAGTAAAAGAAATAGTGATATTTGGAGCAATAGTAATAGGAGCAGTTTTAGGATTTTTAATGTTTAATATTCACCCAGCTAAAGTATTTATGGGAGATACAGGTTCATTATTCTTAGGAGGTGTAATATCTGGAATTGCACTATATTTAAAAATGCCACTTATATTATTACTTATAGCATTAATACCAGTAATTGAAACACTTTCAGTAATAATACAGGTTACTTACTTTAAGAAAACAGGAAAAAGAGTATTTAAAATGGCACCAATACACCATCATTTAGAATTATCAGGATGGAGAGAAAATCAAGTTGTAATGCTATTTAGTGTTATCACTTTGATTGTGTGTGTTGTAGGGCTTAAGATAGTATAAGAAAAGGAGAAGAAATGGCTAAGAAAAAGAATAAAATGGAAGGCTTTTCTAAGTTCTTAAATAATTCAGTTGACTTCACACTGGTAATAACGGTATTATTGCTATTATCATTAGGATTAGTTATGGTATTATCAGCAAGTTCACCCACAGCATTACAAAAATATGATAAAAGCTATTACTTTTTTGTAAGACAGTTGATTTTTGCTGTACTTGGATTGTTTGGAATGTATTTCATATCTAAAATAGATTATAGAATTTATCAAAAGTTTTATAAACATGCATGGATTCTTTCTATAATATTATTGATATCTGTTTTTGCATTTGGTAGTGATAGCCATGGTGCAAAAAGATGGATATATATTACAAAATCGCTTTCTTTTCAACCTTCAGAGATAGTAAAATTTTTAATAATAATATTTTATGGAGGAATACTTGTAAAAGATAGAGATGATTTAGGAAAGTTTTGGAAAGGATTAGTAAAACATATTTTGTTTTTAGTACCAATAATAGCTTTACTATTATTAGAGCCACATGTAAGTACATCAATGGTAATAATAATTACATGTTGCATTATGATGATAATGGCAGGATGCAAATTCTGGCAGTTCCTAGTTTCAGGAATAGTAGCGGTAGGAGGCATTGGTTCTATTGCAACAGTATTGTATATGGCAAGTGCTAAATTTCAAGAAAAATTTCAATATATTGTAACAAGATTTATAACATTTACAGACCCATGGAAAGATGCAACAGGAGATGGATGGCAAATAATACAAAGTTTATATGCTATAGGTTCAGGAGGATTATTTGGAGCAGGATTAGGAGAAAGCAAACAAAAATATTTATATTTATCAGAACCACACAATGACTTTATATTTTCTATAATAGCAGAAGAATTAGGATTTGTTGGATGTATTCTGGTATTTGTACTATTTGCAGTATTTATATGGAGAGGAGTGCTAATTGCAATGAAGGCACCAGATATGTTTGGGAGTTTAGTTGCAGTTGGAATTACATCATTAGTTGGTGTGCAGGCTATTATAAATGTGGCAGTTGTTACATCTTCAATGCCTGTTACAGGAATGCAATTACCATTCTTTAGTTATGGTGGAACGGCATTATTTATATTGCTCTGTGAAGTTGGGGTATTGCTTAGTATATCTAGAGCTGGAAATAAATAAAAGGGTTGTAGTTTGAGAAAGGAATGAAAAAAATGAGAGTTATAGTTGCAGCGGCAGGAACTGCAGGACATATAAATCCAGGATTAGCAATAGCAAATAAAATAAAAGAAGAAGAACCAGATTCAGAAATAATATTTATAGGAACAAAAAGAGGATTAGAAAATGATTTGGTTCCGAGAGCAGGATATGAATTAAAAACAATTGAAGCATATGGATTAAGCAAAAAGATTTCGATAGAAAATTTCAAAAAAATGTATGCAACTTTAATGGCAACAGGAAAGGCTAGAAAAATAATAAAAGAATTTAAACCAGATATAATTGTTGGAGCAGGAGGATATATTTGTGGACCAGTGGTATGGGCAGCTAATAAAGAGAAGATACCAGTTGTATTGCACGAAAGCAATGCATTTCCTGGCAAAGCAGTAAAAATGTTAGCACCTAAAGTTAATACAGTTTTAATATCTTTTGAAGAAGCACGTTCAAGAATACCCAAGGCTAGAAATATAGTATGTACAGGAACTCCTGTAAAAATATCAAAAAAAGAGTATACTGTTGATGAGAAAAATAAGATATTAAATAGTCTAAAAATAAAAGAAGATTTACCAATTGTATTGATATTTGGAGGAAGCCAAGGAGCTCAAAAAATAAATGAAGCAGTTATTGGAATATTAGAGAATCAAATGAATAAAGACTATCAAATTATTTGGGCAACAGGGCCAAAACAATTCGAAATAATAAAAAAGAAATTATCAGATAAAAAAATAGATATAGAAAATGTAAAAAACGCAAAAATTTTGCCATACATATATAATATGGAAGAAATAATGAATATTTCTAATATAATAGTTGCACGAAGTGGAGCAATGACAATAACAGAAATATCAAATTTAGGAAAACCTTCTATATTAATTCCATTACCAAATGTTAGTCAAGATCATCAACTATATAATGCTAAAGTATTAGAAAATGTTGGAGCAGCTAAAATTATATTAAATAATGAACTAAAAAAAGAAAACTTAGAAGAAGAAATTGAAAAAATAATAAAAACACCTAAATTGATGCAAGATATGGAAGAAAAAGCGCTTTCTAAATCAGTAAAAAATGTACAAGAAAAAATATATAAAGAAATAGAAAAATTAGTAAGGTAAAAAGCCTAGAAAGGAAGCAACATGGAAATTCAGAATACAATAATATTCTTAATACTAATTGATGTAATAATTTTAATAATCAGTGAAATATTAATGAAGAAATATCTAAAGAAAAAAGTAATGTTTCCAAAAACTAGTTTAATTAAAAGTTCAGGAGTAACAAATGATGATTTAGACATTAATAATAGTGTGTTTTTACATATGACTGATGGAATAATTGCCTTTGATAGAGATGGAAAAATAATACTAATAAATCCAGCGGCTAAGAAATTAATGAATGTCTTACCAGAACATACTACATTTGATGACATTTTTGGAAGACTTCATTTAAATATAAACTTAGAAAAAATTATTTATTTAGAAAATTGGACAAACACAGAAGAAAGATTTCAAATTGAAGACAGATTTGTTAATACTTATTTTGCACCATTTAAAAAAGAAAATGACAGAACAGTTGGTGTAATTGCGGTTATACAGGACATAACAGAACATGTAAAATTAGATAATATGAGAAAAGAATTTATAGCAGATGTATCACATGAATTAAAAACACCAATCACATCAATTATGGGATATGCAGATACATTACTAGAAGAGGAATATGATAAAGAAACACAAAGTAAATTCTTAAACGTTATAGCTTCAGAAGCAAGAAGAATGGCAAAACTAGTAACAGACCTATTAACACTTTCAAGAAACGATAGTAATAGAACAGTAGTAAAAAAAGAACAATTTGATTTAGGAGAACTAGTAAAGAAATGCCAAGATAAATTAGCAATAGAAATAAAGAAGAAAAACCATGAAGTCAAATCTTTTGTTACGGCAGATGTACCACCTGTTTATGCAGATAAAGACGATATAGAAAGAATCGTTTTAAATATTCTAACAAATAGCATAAAATATACAAAGGAGAATGGAGAAATTAAAATATATGTTGGTTTTGTGTATAATGACGCATATATAAAAATTTTTGATAATGGGATTGGAATTCCGGAAGAAGACCTAAATAGAATATTTGAAAGATTTTATAGAGTGGACAAGGCTCGTAGCAGAGAAATGGGCGGAACCGGTCTAGGACTTTCTATTGCAAAAGATTTACTAGATAGAAATGGTGGAAGTATAGATATTAGAAGTGAGGTAGGAAAAGGCACAGAAGTTGTAATAAAAATTCCAACAAAAACAAAAACGGAAAAAATAAATGCAGAAAGATAAAACTTTTAAAAGGCTGTTGAAAAAAGGTTTAAAATAAGGTATAATATTTTAAATAAAAAACGTAAGATTAAGAAGGGAAGAAAAATGAAATCAACTTTAAGAGAAATTATAGAATGGTTAATATGTATAATAATAGCAGTAGTATTAGCACTATTAGTAAGATATTATATTGGAACACCAACAATAGTACAACAAACATCGATGACTCCGACTTTAAAAGAAAATGAAAGACTGTGGTTAAATAGATGGGTAAGAACAATTAAAGAAATGCCTAAAAGAGGTGATATTATAACATTTGAAGCACCAAGTGTAATAAAAACAGCAAGTGAAAGTGTAGATTTAAAAAATCCAAAAGCACAATATGAAAATGAACCACAAGGAATATTAAATAAATTCACATATTATGTATTAGAAAATGGAAAAAAGAGCTATATAAAAAGAGTAGTAGGATTGCCAGGAGATTATGTTGAAATAAAAAATGGCGGAGTTTATATAAATGGCGATAAATTAGAAGAAGATTATTTAAAAAGTGGAGTAGTAACAGACATGATACAAGGAGGAAGAGAAGAAGGAGCATACAACAAATTTACAGTTCCAGAAAATTGTGTTTTTGCATTAGGAGATAATAGAACAGGAAGCATAGATTGTAGGTCATTTGGATGTATTCCACTAGAAAAAATAGAAGGAAAAGTATTATTTAGGTTTTGGCCATTTTCAAAATTCGGAGGAGTAAAATAAAAATTGTTTAATAACATATTAGGAAATGATAGAAATAAAAAAATATTAGAAAAAGCAGTAGAATTAAGAAAAACATCACATAGCTATATATTTAGTGGAGCTGAAGGAATTGGAAAAAAGTTAATAGCAAAAGGATTTTCAAAAAAGATATTATGTTTAGATGACAAAAAAGATGAATGCAATTGTAAATCTTGCATTGAATTTGATTCTGATAACAATCCTGACTTTCAGTTAATAGAATCAGAAGATGGAAAAATAAAAATAGAGAAAATAAGGCAAATGCAAAGAAAAGTTGCAGAAAAACCTATAATATCTAAAAATAAAGTATATATAATAAATGATGCAGATACAATGACAACAGAAGCACAAAATTGTCTATTAAAAACATTGGAAGAACCACCAGAATATATAACTATAATATTAGTATGCTCAAATGACGGAAATTTGTTAAGTACAATAAAATCTAGATGTACCAGAATACAATTTGAGCCAATATCAAATAACGAAATAAAACATTATATAGAACAACAAGGACAACAAATAAGTGATAATATTGTAGAATTATCACAAGGAAGCATTGGAAAAGCTATACACTTAAACGAAAAAAAGGAAATATATGAAAACATAGAGAAAATTTTATTAAATATGCAAACTAAAGATTTAATAGATATTGTACAAATGTCAGAAATAATATATAAATCTAAAGAGGAAATAAACTCAATACTGGAATATATAAATGTACTATTATTAAAATTAAGCAAGCAAAATATAAAATATATAAAATGTATAGAAACTGTTGAAGAAACTAAAAGAAGACTAAAGGCTAATAGTAATTATGATATGTGTATTGATTATATGATATTTACAATGTGGCAAAACTTAATGAGAAAATAAATGGCTTATAGAAAGGACAAATATATGAAAAGAATAATAGGAGTTAGATTCAAAAGATTAGGAAAAATATATTTCTTTGACCCTAAATGGCTAGAAGTAAAGAAAGGTGAAAACGTAGTTGTAGAGACAGCACAAGGAGAAGAAATTGCAGAAGTAGTTATTCCTAATAGAATGATAGACGAAGAGAAATTAGCAAATCCTCTAAAAAAAGTTTTAAGGTTAGCATCTACTAGAGACTTAAAACATGCAGAAGACTGTAGAAAAAAAGAAAAAGAAGCATTTGAATTATGTAATAAAAAAATAAAAGAACATAAATTAGAAATGACGCTAACAGATGTAGAATATAAATTTGATAATAGCAAAATATTATTTTATTTCACTGCTGATGGAAGAATAGATTTTAGAGATTTAGTAAAAGATTTAGCAGCTGTGTATAAAACAAGAATTGAATTAAGACAAATAGGAGTAAGAGACGAAGTAAAAAGAATCGGTGGTAATGGAGTTTGTGGAAGAGAATTATGTTGTTGTTCATTTTTAAATGATTTTGAAACTGTTTCAATAAAAATGGCAAAAGAACAAAATATCTCATTAAATCCATCAAAAATTTCAGGAAATTGCGGAAGATTAATGTGTTGTCTAAAATATGAACAAGAAGCATATGAAGAAAAATTAAAGAAATTACCTAATATAGGAGCAATTGTAAAAACACCAGAAGGTCAAGGCGAAGTTGATGGAGTAGAAACTTTAAAAGAAATTGTAAAAGTGAAAATAAAAGATGGAGAAATATACAAGTTCAAAAGATTTGAAACTAAAGATATAAAAGTTATAAAAGATGTTACGAGAGAAAAAAAAGCAGAAGAGGAAAAAGAATTTCAAAAAGAACTGAAGGAATTAGAAAATTTAGAAAGAAAAGATTCAAAGTTAAAAGAAAACTAAATGAGAGGTGGTGAAAAAGATGGCATATAAAATTCAATGTGACAAATGTATTAGTTGTGGTGCATGTGCAGCTTCATGTCCAGTAGGGTGCATATCACAAGGCGAAAACTGTTTTGAAATAGATGCATCAGCATGTATAAGTTGTGGAACATGTGCAGGAGTTTGCCCAGTTGAAGCTCCAATCGAAGAATAGAAAATAAATTCACAAAAATATCCTCCTTTGTATATTATATAAAGGGGGATAAAAATGTTTTGCAGAAGATGTTATAGAAATATGCAAAATTGGGATATTACAGCAGAAGAATTTAGAATAAAAATCATGCAAGGAGCAGTTATAATAGATGTTAGAAGTAGACAAGAATATAGAGAAGGGCATTTAGAAGGCGCAATAAATATACCTGAATTCGAAGCAAGAAATAGAATAACAAAAGAAATATTAAATAAAAATCAATTAATATTAATTTATTGTCAATATGGTGGTAGAAGTAGAAACGTATGCAGACTGATGAGAAAAATAGGATATAACAATGTATATAATTTATATGGTGGACTAGAAATGCTTTAGTAAAATGACTAAGTATTCATGTGATTGATAATAAAGAAAAGATATGATAAAATTGCTCGGGTGAGAAAATGGATATAGAAAGAATAGGAAAAGGTACAAAAACGAAAATAAAATATTATAAAGAAATAGATTCAACACATATTCACGCAAAAGAAATTCAACAAGATGGTGATTGTGTCTTAATTGCAGAAATACAAACAAACGGAATTGGAACTAAAGGAAGAATATGGCATACAGGAAAAGAAAATAATATAGCAATGACAATAATAAAACATCCTGAATGTAAGGTAGCAGAATTAAAAGGTCTTACGATACAAATAGCAGAAAAAATACAAGAAGTAATAAAAGAATTGTATGGATATGAATTAAAAATAAAAATGCCGAATGATTTAATTTTAAATGGAAAAAAGATATGTGGAATTTTAACAGAAGTTCATACTCAGGGAGAAAAAATAGAATATTTATTAATAAGTATTGGCTTTAATGTAAATGAAGAAGAATTTAGTAAAGAATTAATCGAGATTGCTACATCATTAAAGAACGAATATAAAAAAGAATTTGATAGAGAAGAGATAATAGTAAATATAATAAATGCAATAAACGAGTTATAATTTATAAAATGATGAATAGAATATATCAGGAGGCTAATATGGATGGAATAATAAGTATTATAAAAGGAGTTACTATATCAATTATATTTACATTGATATGTTTATTAATATTTTCACTAGTGTTGGCATACACAAATGTAAGTGAATCATTTACTGCACCAGTAATAATTATAGTTACAGCAATAAGTATATTTGTAGGAAGCTCCATAGGAAATTTAAAAATGAGGAAAAACGGGTTATTAAATGGAGCATTAATAGGAGGAATATATTTAACAACATTATATTTAATATCAGGACTTATCAGTAAAAATTTCACATTAACATTACAATCAACAATAATGATAATATCAGGCATGATATGTGGGATGTTTGGGGGAATAATAGGAGTTAATAAAGGCTAATATATATTAGCTTTTTTATATAGTGGAAAAGTTCTCCTTGCAGGAGAACCTTCTGTATTAGATAAATATGGCGAGTATTAGATTTTCTTAAAATTTGCATTTGATAGAAAATCTTAGACTCGTTTTTTTATTTAATAAAAAAATCAATAAAAATAGTTGATATTTTTAGAAAAATAGGGTAAAATCTATACAGACTAAAGGAGGAAAGCTATGATAACGTTAGAAGATGTAATAAAAGATGAGGAAGTTGAAGCATTTGTAAAAGCTTCACAAAAACAATTAAATGCATTAGGTTATACAGAACACTCATATAGACATATAGGAATTGTATCAAAAAGAACAGGAGAAATTCTGCAAAAATTGGGATATGATGAAAAGACAGTTGAATTAGGAAAAATAGCAGGATATTTACATGATATAGGAAATTGTGTAAATAGAACAGATCATGCACATAGTGGTGCAATATTGGCGTATAATATTTTAAAAGAAATTGGAATGCCGGCAGATGACAGAACAGAAATAGTTATGGCAATCGGAAATCATGATGAGGGAACAGGAACTGCTGTAAGTGATATATCTGCTGCATTAATATTAGCAGATAAATCAGATGTACATAGAGATAGAGTTACAAATACCAATATGTCAACATTTGATATCCATGATAGAGTAAATTATGCTGTTACTGATGCTAATTTAGAAATAGATGCAGAATCTAGAAAAGTAATATTAAACTTAACTATTGATACTCAAATCTGTCCAGTGCTAGATTATTTTCAAATATTCATGGATAGAACAATGATGAGTAAATATGCTGCAAAATATTTGCATATATGGTTTGAATTGGTAATAAATGGAACAAAGCTATTATAAAAGGAAAGGAACGATAATAAAATGAAAAAGGTAAAAATAACAACAATAATATTAGCAATAATATTAGTCACAATAGTCTCATTTGGTGGTGTATATATACAAACACAAAATAGAATGGAAAACAAGATAAAAGCATACACTTATGGAAGGGAATTAAAGGGAGAAAGACAACTTGAATTAAAGGTATCAACTGCAAGTGAGAGTAGCAATAGTAGTGAAAGTACAGATACTAGTGAAAGTGAAGATACAACAACTCAAGATAATTTAACGCCAGAAAATTATGAAATTGTAAAAAATACAATTGAAAAAAGATTGAAAAGTTTAAGGACTCAAGATTATACGATTTCACTTAACAAAGAAGATGGAACAATCACGGTTGAATTGCCAGAAGATGATAAGACAGATGATTTAGCATATTATTTAACAACATCAGGAAAGGTAGAAATAAAAGAAAAAGATACAAGTACAGAATTGTTAAATGAAAATATGGTAAAAAAAGCACAATATACATATACATCAAACTCTGATGGAGAATATCAAGTGTATTTAGAGATAGTATTAACAAAAGATGGACAAGCTAAAATCGAAGAAATTCAAAAAGATTATGCAATTTTAAAAACTGATGTAGATGCTGCTGAATCAGCACAAAAAAGCGAAGAATCAACAGATAATAAAGAAAATGCTGAAAGCAAAGAAAACACAGATAATACAGACAATTCAAATAATGAAGAAAAAACAGAAAAAACAGAAAATACAGAAGAAACAAAGAAAATTGCAAAATTATCTGTAGCAGGAAATGAATATGATATTGAAAAAATCGAAAAGAATGTGATAAGAGCAAAAATAGGTTCTCAAACTTCAAATAATACAACAGTAAATAACAATGTTTCAAAAGCAGCAGAGTTAGCTATGTTAATAAATTCTGGAAAATATCCAGTAGATTATAAAGTACAAAACAATAGATTTGTATATTCAGATATAACACATACACAACTAATATATGCAGCATTAGTAGTAGCAGCATTAATAATTATAGTATTCATAATATTTATTGTAAAATATAAAACAAAAGGTTTACTTGTAAGCATATCATGTGTAGGATTTATAGCATTATTTTTCTTGTTGTTAAGATATACTAATGTTACAATTTCGATAGAAGGAATTGGAGCAATAATACTAACAATGATAATTTATTTAAAATTAAACCAAATGATATTAAGCAAAACAAAAGTAATGGATGTTGTTAATGAAGCTGTAAAAGCAACATATAAAAATCTATTCTTAAAATTAGTACCAGTAATGATTATAACAGTTGTATTCTGCTTCTCAGGATGGACAAACTTAAGTAGCTTTGGAATGATAATGTTCTGGGGACTTGCATTATTAGCATTATACAATGTAATTGTAACAAAAACATTATTGAAATTAAATGAAAACAAATAGGAGGCAAGACATGAAAAAGAAAAATATAAAAATTATTGCAATAGCAATAATGTCACTAGTTATTCTTGCAGGAATAGTAGTTGTAGGAATATTTGGATTTAATAAAGAGCTTAGATATGGACAAGGGCAAGTTATAAATGTATATGTTGAACAAATGGTAGACGTAACAAACATAAAAAAACTTGTAAATGAATGTTTAGCTGGAAAAACTAATATGGTGCAGACTGTAGAAATTTATCAAGACTATGTTACTATAAAAGCAAAAGAAATAACAGAAGAACAAAAAAATAATATTGTAAACAAATTAAAAGAAAATTATGAATTTTCACAAACAGCAGAAGATACAACTATAGAAAATGTTGCAGCAACTAAATATATAGATATTTATAAAAAATATATTGTACCATTTGCAGTTTCAGGAGTTATCGTTTTAGCTTATATAGTTATTAGATATCATAAAAAAGGAATCTTAAAAGTTTTAGGAAGAACAATAATTATACCTGTTTTTGGAGAACTATTTTTACTAAGCGTAATTGCAATAACAAGAATACCAGTTGGCAGATACACACCTGTACTAGTTATAGCAATGTACATAACAAGTATAATGATGGTTATAAGAGAAAATGAAAAATAAATTTATTAGACTGCTTTAGGCTCAGACTTAGAGCAGTTTTTTTATATAATATGAAGCTAGAATCACTAGCTTTTTGAGATTTTGTTGTGTTGACCAGAAACTAAAATAGGGCGAGAGCAAATATAAGAAAGGAAGTAATAAAATGGAAAAAAGAAAAGATTATATAAGTTGGGATGAATATTTCATGGCAATAGCAAAGTTATCAGCAATGAGAAGTAAAGATCCAAACACACAAGTAGGAGCATGTATAGTAAGCGATGATAACAGAATCTTATCAATTGGATATAATGGAGCACCAAACGGATTCGATGATGAAAGATTTCCATGGTCAAGAGAAGGAGAAAATCTAAATACAAAATATCCATACGTATGTCATGCTGAAATGAATGCAATATTGAACTATAGAGGAAACAAAAAAGACTTAGAACATGCAAAAATATATGTGGATTTATTTCCTTGCAATGAATGTGCAAAAATAATAATACAATCAGGAATTAAAGAAGTAGTGTATTTGTCAAATAAGTATGCTGATTCAGAAAATAATATAGCTTCACGCAAACTTTTTGATGAATGTGGTGTTATATACAAAAAATTAGAATTAAATGGAGAAAAAAATATAAATATTATAATATAGAAAATAGAGAAATTTACCTAAAAGTATTGACATAAATGCAAAAACATTATATAATAGATGAGCATGAAATATAGCGTTGAAGCTGAATGTGGCTACACTCTTAGAGTGGAGGGAACTTCAGTGGAGTATGTCATGGCAAAGACCAGGCGGTAAGTTATCTAAATAAAAAAGCACTTATCCCAAGATTATCATGCGTATTTTGGGTTTTTATACAGGTATTTTTCAAAACACCTGAGTGCGTTTTAACTTGCCACGGTAATTTAGTAGTAAAATACTACAAAACATTAATTTAAAGAAGGAGGGAAAATTACAATGGCAAACAACATAGCAACAAGTGAAAAGATAAGAATAAGACTAAAAGCTTATGACCATGTAGTTTTA
>ENA-OPSJ01001893-OPSJ01001893.1-human-gut-metagenome-genome-assembly--contig:-NODE-1893-length-14632-cov-6.275777_pt1 | contig 14632 bp, 20 predicted proteins | sample MGYA00241801_ERZ501893 | MGnify/ENA primary metagenome ERZ501893 (study PRJEB25962, sample SAMEA2042219) | human gut metagenome | biome: human gut; feature: human-associated habitat; material: faeces...
CTGCCGTTCAAGAAGTTGGACTCGCCTTTTTATGGTTTAGCGGACAGTAATAATTATGAAACTAAAGCCAAGACATTTCACTCCAACTGCAATACTTACTCTTATGGCAAGTGTCTCCTCATTCTTTGCATCTGCTCAAACAGAGCAGAAGGTCACAGAGATTATGATTGTCGAAGATAAGGCTCCGGACACTGTCAACGTCAACGGGAAAAAGACTTCTGTTTATGAATTGCAGTCGCTCGACAGCGAACCTGAATATCCCGGGGGCGTGAGCGGACTCATGTCGTTCCTCGGGCAGAATCTTGTCTATCCTGAGAGTGCGGTGCAGAACAATATTCAGGGTAAGGTGCTGGTTAAATTTGTCGTGACAAAGGAGGGTAATGTTGCCAACGTTGAGGTCATCCAATCGGTTGACCCTGCATTGGACGCCGAAGCGGTGCGTGTTGTCAGTCTCATGAAGGGCTTTACACCGGGTATATTGAATGGAGAGAAGGTGAATGTGTGGTATGTGTTGCCGGTGAATTACAAGCTTCAGGACGATAGGCAAGATATTCAGTATGAAGGATTCGATGCTGTGGAGATTGATTCTGTCGGTTATAAGGAAATGATGGATTTGGGTATCAAGTCACGACAGGAAAACAATCTTCCACATGCCATAGCCTATTTCAAAGAGGCTTATCACATTAATCCTTACAGCATTGAGCCGATTGAAAATATCACGGCTATGAATACCGCTGTCGGCAAGAAAGGAGACAATCAGGCCGTTTTTGAATATGCCATTGATGAGCTAACACGTTGGAATAGACTGAACGGAACCGGAAACAGTGCCGTGGAGCCAATGGAATATTTGGCTGCGAAAATGAAATCTATTGATGCCGACAATATCTATCCCCGGACTTCCTTGCTATGGACATATCTGGAAACTCGCAATCCGGATTATGAGATGAAGGTGAAGAATCTGTTGGATGAACTGATTCCGGCAACTGAAAAGCAGGAACTATGGCCGCAATATGGATATCTGATGAGTCTTCGGGCTTGTTTCATTGAAAATGAAAAGGAGCTAATTCCTTTTGTCGAACCCAATGCAGACAAACTCGCCAAATCGCCTCAGGGTGTTGGCGCACTTGTCATGCTCAGCCGCATGTATCGCGAACAAAACGATAATGCCAAGGCCGACAAATACATGAAAATGGCCGAACAAGCTGACCCCGAAAGAGAGGAACTTCCCAAATGGTTAGAATAAAATGAGGACGTTTCAATACATTATTTCTATGTTGATGGTTGCAACTATACTTGTCAGTTGCGATGAGATAGGACTTGTCGAAAAAAAACGACTTGATAGTGCAAACAGAGAAATTTCTCAGTTAAAGGTGGACTTAGAGCAATCTACTCAGACAATCCGGGCTCTTGAACAAGAAAAGGATAGACTAAAAAATCGCTTGGACGAAGTTGAGGAAGAAAACGAAGAATATCTTGGCATTCTTAGAACAGCATGTGAAAAGTCTGAGCGACTTGAAAAGATTATAAATAACGAGGACCATGTTTCTTTTTGGGACTTGGAACAAGCCGTGACAGAGTTGAGGGAAAGCCTTGGATATAAACAGGTGTATTATAACTATTCTTCTCAACCGTTCCAATCTCAACAGACCACCGTCACAAAACAACCGGACTATCTTTTCAAATGAGACCGTTACGTCCTTCAGCATCCGTTTTGGCCGCCATTTTGATGGTGGCCTTGACTGCTTTCGGACGGGTTAAACCTCAACCAGTTGACGCGGAATCACTCCTGATTGAGTATTTTCGCATACTTGAAAGCAACAATCCTGAGGAGGAACTGAACAGATGGACAAGTTCAAAGTCAGAACCGGAATTGGCTGCAATACCAATTGTGGTTGGGAATGGACTATTAAATCAAATTGAAGGCAATGCGCTGACAGATTCAGCACACTACAACGCATACATGTCGGCTATCGGGTTGATTGAGAAAGGTGTTAAAGCCATAGAAAAATCCGGTGTAAATGATGCGCTGTATCTGATTACAGTCGATGCCGGTCTCGTCCCAGTTAGATATATTCTTGCAAATGCCTATGATAAGGTATATAAATATGTAGAGGCCGATTCAGCTTATGTCCGGACGGCAAGAGAAATAGAGCGTGACTTCGGATATGACTCCGAAGAGTTCGTGTTCTGGACCAATCAGTGTGCTGAGAGCTTACAGCGAAAAAACAAAAACTACGAAAAAGCCATAAGCCTATTACTTCCGGCAAAAGAGGCTGCATTACATTCGCCCGAAGTATCGGACTCCACGGCTTGTGAGTATCTCATATCCCTTGCTCAGAAATATCAGCGTTCGGGCAACCACAATGAAGCCAAACATCTTGCTCATGAAGCTGAAAAGCGGATGGGTAAGAATCACCATCTGATCTTTTGCGTTAGTAATACTTTGGGAGAATTGTATTGGATTGAAGGAAATCACGATACAGGCTATTCCTATTTCAAGAAAGCAGAGGCCAATGCTCCGTCACTCGGGGAGTTCTTCGTAGCCGGGGTGAATAGTGCCAATGTATTACGCCAGACTGGATTTGTTGAGTTGGCTGAAACAACACTTCTTGCATTGGAGAAATATCTGACTTCGAGTGAACTCGGGGTTGATGATATTTTTAATTACTACGAATCATTAGGCGTTCTTTATACGTTCAGCAACCCTGAAAAGTCTGCTGAGTATTTCAGAAAAGCGGAAAAATGTATTGACTGGGTTACATACCCCGAAGTCATAAGGCATATTCTCAATTCGCAAATCTATCCCAACGAAGGAAATAGCTTCAAGATAATATCAGCTCTTGATAGAGCCGAGGCTGTCTTTAATATGCTGATAGGTGATGAACCAAGACTCCTGAATGAACTGCTGATGCAAAAGGGATATTACCTGATGGAAGTCCGGGATTATATAACAGCACGCAAATATCTTGAAACCGCGTATTTACGTATGCTTGATTATGCGCCCGGCGACCCACAGTTATTAATAGTCCTGAGGCATTTGGCACGGCTTGATGAGATTGAGGGAGAGGATATTCGTAGAGGGTATTATCTTGATGAGCTACTGCGGAATGCAAAGTTGCATGGCGAATCATCAAATGCCTATCTCGATGCCGTTGCCGACAGGTTGCACTTCCATCTTCAATTAGGTAATCATGATGGTGCAAAACACAATCTTGACATATATCGGAAACAGCGCCCGAATGATTTCGACACCAGCTGTTATGAATACAGACTAAAACTTCTGGAAGGTAAATTCTCCGAGGCCGAGAAGATGTTGGATTCCTTAGATGATATTTTCCCGAAAGAGCGTTCACACGTCAATCTTATGCGTCAACGCTTCTATGCCGCACAGCAGTCTACTAAAATAATAAACGTGGCGAGTGAAGTCTTTACAGACTACAAAAGCGACCTGATGCGTCAGTTGCTATTCATGAGCAATAACGAGCGACGAAACATGGATAAGGAACTCCGGTCAAGGCGGGACGAAGTTATCTGTGCCATAAAATTTGCTCCAAATTTGGCTCAATTGGCGCTTGACTATTCATTGTTTTCAAAGGGACTTCTCTTCCATACACAGGATGAAATTCTTGAACTACTTGCGGACAATGATTCCGCACGGATGGAAATAGCGAAAATTCATGGAATTAAAGCTGAACTGACACGGGCTATAAATACAGCTGATAAAGAATTGGCGCACTCACTTCAACAAGCGATAGATTCCCGTGAGCGTTATCTTATTGACGACTATTTGAATAGAGAGAAATTCAATCTCCGCTTTGAAAGGTACAATACAGCGGCATTGTTGATGGGGATGTCTCCGACAGCTCAGATGATAGATTTTGTGGAATATGTCGACGCCGGCAAGTCCAGTCTCGGATGCTTTATAATTGAGCATGGGCAACCCATAAATTTTGTTGCCATTGGAGAGACGATCAATCAAGACAAAGACCTAATCGGAAAAAAGATTTGGTCGTGCCTCAGTCCCTATGTCAAACATAATCAAAGCATCTATTTCTCCACCGACGGCATATTGAACACAATCCCGATTGAGTTTTCCGAAGATGAGGATGGTGTGCCGATGTGTGAGAAATATGATATGCACAGAGTGTTCCATCTATCAGATATTCGCAAGAGCGAAGGAATTGGAAACAAAGTGGAGGCTGTTGGTGTGGCTGACCATAATTCACCTAATGGCCAGGCGCGTGGACTCGACGACGGCTATCGAGGCAACTGGAACGACCTTGCCGGAGTCGAGACGGAACTTTATCGTATAGCGGAAAGTCTTGACGGAGTCAGTGAATACCACAGAGCGTTCAATGACGAAGCTACCGAAGCGTATGTCAAGAGTTTGTCGGGACAGCCGATTACGACTCTCCATATATCGACCCACGGCTTCTATCGCGGAGAGGACGAACTTACAAAGGCATTTAATGACACTACCGACTTTGACCACAATATCGCAAAACGGTTGCTGATGGGCAATCGAACATCGGCTTCCGGTCTTGTGATGCGCAACGGTAATCTTTCATGGAAAGCCGAGGCAATCACAGAGGATGAGGACAATATACTGACCTCGGAGGAGGTGGAGACGCTTACGTTTCCCAAGTTGAACCTTACAGTATTATCGGCATGTGAGACCGGCCTCGGCGAGCTGTCGGCTGACGGTGTCTGGGGATTGCAACGTGCTTTCCGTATGGCAGGAAGTGCCTCGCTGATATGTTCTCTCCGTCAAGTTAAAGACAATGGAGCCGCCGACTTCATGGCCGAATTTTATCGACAGGCGGCTACCGGGCTCAGTGTACATAACGCTTTTTATAATGCAAGAAAGGAACTACTTTCGCATGACCCGGCAAATAAGGATGTCTGGTCATCGTTTATACTCATAGAATAGACAATGGAAGAAAATTTTGAAGATATAGTCCGGAAATATTATAACCGGCTGAGGGAGCCGTTCTTGCGGAAGCTGACGCGGCAATATCCCTCTATGCGGCTTGACACTGCCGAAGACCTCTATCAGGAGGCTTTCATAGCAGTTCAGGATAATATCCAACGGGGAAAGGTGCGACCCGATACAGATTGGAATGCCTATATCCTTACCATCGGATTGAATATGGCTTCCAAAGAGCAGCGTCATGGGGGAATTACTGACCCTTTTGACGCCATGTATGACGATGACAAAGAGGATGGCAATAATCGTTTGGCTCGCAAAGTAGAAGAAATTATTAAGGAAATGCCCGAAGAGGAAGCCGCCCTGTGCAACAATCCGGAGGTATTGTCCCGTTTGGGCAATGAGTTGGACCATACGCCCGAGCCTTGTGGCAAAATAATCCGATTGTTCTATTATACTGATGCCACAATGGAAGACATAGCCGAAGAGACCGGTCTGAAAAATGCCCAGACCGCCAAGGCGAAGAAGAGCCAGTGCATGACCGACCTTATCAATCGCGTTACCGAGGCACTGCGTCGTGCAGGATTCGATGTCACACCCAAAAAACGAAATCGCAATGGAAAAAATTGAACTCTTTGACAAATATATAGCCGGAAAGTTATCGGAAGCAGAAGTGACTGAATTTAAGAATCGACTTAACTCGGATGAAAAATTAGCTACTGAATTTAATGTGTATCTCATCTCGGTGAGAGGCATCTGTCAGGAGGCTGAGCAGGAAAACATCGAGTTCGGTCATGCCATGAAGTCATTATCCAAAGCGCAGCTTCAGTCGATAATCGGAAAGAGTGAAAAGCGTCGCATTGCGCGCCCCAACTTCTTCCGAGAGCGAATGATGTGGATTTCCTCAATGGCAGCAATGCTTGTTGTGGCAATCGGAATAGGCTGGAATCTCTACACTTCTTCTCAGAACCATCTTTGCGATGTCGTCTACAGTTATTCATATCAACCAATCGAGGGAGATCGAGGTGACGGTACGGAGTATATTGACCTGAATAATCTGACTGCCGAACAGATTGAAACGCGATTGCCCGATATGAAGGCTGCTTTTGAAGCAGATGAGGTTGACTCGCAGGATTGGCAGATTGACGGCATGAATCTCGCCATGGCATATCTGAAACTCCATAGAAAGAGCGATGCCGTCAAGGTTCTGAAGGAAATGGCAAGCGAAGCCTCTGAACCGGAAGAATATAACAAATTGATTGAGCAACTGCGATGAGGCTGGCGATTGCATTTCTTTTACTTATAGCCTCCGTTTTCGGACTTAGTGCAGAGAATCGGGCACTAATCGTGGGAATTGGCAGATATAAGGTCGGCACCGGGTGGTCAACCATTCACGGTGATGCCGACGTTGACCTACTCGTCCCGGCTCTCACAAAGAATGGCTATTCCGACATTAAAACCTTGATAAACGGGCAGGCAACCAAAACTTCCATAGTCAGTGAGCTTAAATCTCTTGCGAAACGATGCAAGCCCGGTGACAAGGTTTACTTCCACTTCTCCGGGCATGGCCAGCCAATGGCAGACCTCAACGGCGATGAGGGAAAAAAAGGATTTGACGAGGCTATTGTGCCTCACGATGCCTATAAGACTGTCACCTCTCGCGTAAAGGATAGGTTTTACAACGGTGAGCAACATCTCTCTGATGATGAACTCAATCCACTCTTCGCCGCCATCAAGGACAAGCTCGGCAACGAGGGGCAACTCTTCATCGCCATAGATGCTTGTTTCAGCGACGATATGCAGCGTGCGCCCGGTTCCGAAGAGGCAGACTTGCCTCCCACTCGCGGCACCTCTGACAAGCTCAACATCCGCGAGACCTCCGCCATCATCCCCAAGCCGAAGCCCTACTTGCCGGGAGCAAAGATGTTTGTTGTCAGTGCCTGTAAATCCAACGAGCGGAACTTCGAGCACAAAGCTTCTGACGGCAACCTCTACGGCTCGCTGACCTACTTCATCTACAGGCAATTATCCACGACAGCCGACTTCAACTGCTGGTGTAGCTCTCTCCAATCAAAGAACTGCATAACCGGAATCTTCAGAACTTTTCAACACCCACAAGTTAAAATTATCCCATAGGAGAGTTTACCTTTTCGGCTCTATGGTATATCTATTAAGAAAACGAACAATACAAGCATGATACCAATTATATTTTTCTTAACCTCAATTCTCCTGCCCATCGCCACCACCAAATACATGAACTCGGTTCGTGGCGGAAAGTTTTGGACTTGGCATTTAATAGCAGACCTTTACTGTGTTTTGGCATTTACTGCAATGGTAACATATTTCGTCGCCCCGTATCTTCTCCATGTTTCAAAGGCTCTATTTATATCCCTTGCCGAACTGGGCATTATGTTCAACGTTATTGTCGGGATGTGGTTACTTCTTCAGAGTGAGAAAAAATCAAAGAATATTATTAATGTTGAGTTGGACTCTTTGCGGAAAAAGAATCAATCCCTGGAGGATAAACTGGCGCATCGTAAATCCCAATCAGAAGAGATAGAACAATACAAAAACCAAATTGCTGAATTAAAACGTCAGATTCAGTCTCTTCAAGACCGTCTGGCACTTGCTCTTAAAGGTGTTAATCCTGACCTCCAGCGCGAATTAGAGGCTTCCACAACGGAGCTTTCTACGTATAAGCAGCGGAATCAATCGCTCAAGGCACATAACCAACAGGTTCAAAGAGCTGTGGACTCAAAGAATCAGGAAATAGTACAACTTAAATCAATTATTACCGAACTGGAGCAGAAGAATAGGAGACTGAACGAACTATGTCTCACTCTCGCTGAGAAGATGAGTAATTCGCCTGAGCAGATTGAAATATACAAGACGGAGATTATCCGAGCGATAAAGAAGTAGGGTGACTATTTACCTTATATCTCGGATGGTATCATAGAATGAATAATTCTCAATTAACGATTTTCCCATCCTGAGAAAGCAATGATAACTTATGCGCTCATCTTCGCGATTTCTTCTATACTAACTTTGGTCGTATCGTGCTATAGACGATCAAAAACGACATTTCCAGCCCTTCTTTTCTCCTTATTCTGCTGTGGCGTTTTCGGGAAGATTATCGGATTTATTCCGGCGGCTCCGATTAATCAAATCGTTAACCAGAGTGGCTTCGATGACGTCAACTTGCCTATATCAATTGGATCTGCTGTCGGGTTGGCATGTGGTCTGGGGACTGCGTTCAATCTTCTGACCGCTCTTTGGATTTATAAAGATTGGAGCTTTTGGCGATGGGTTGTCTTCTCCATAGTTGGTTTCTGCATAGCCTGCTCCGTAGCTGGGTCATTCTTCGGTATTCCTCCTTTGGAGGCATTGTTTGGAGGTTGCTGCGGCTTCATGCTGCTTGTTGGCTGGGTGTTCGGGCTGACATACATCGAGTTCTGTGTTATAGGCAACATATGGATTCCGATTATAGCGATAATGGCCTCAGTATCAGTAATGATTTACGCAGGTCGCTCTAATAGATTAGTTATCCTTTGGGGTGTTTCTGATAATTGGTGCGGTGGTAATCAGCGTGCATTACGCATTGCCCATGCACGAGGCGTTTTTCCTATGCGTTGCTGATCTCAAGTGGCTTGCCGCGCAGGTCCACACCACCTATGTCATCGTCAATCTGGTCATTTATGTCTGTCTGATAGTAGCCTTGTTGGCAGTGAACATTGGCATTACTCGCAAATATCTGAAGAAATGAAACGCTTCTTTATAATCTTTGTCCTTCTCCTGTTCGTCGCTGGAACTGCATATTTTGCCGGAGCTTTCGACCGAACGCCAACCATAGTGGTTGAACGAGACTGCTCGATAGTTTTCACTAATGAGCCACCAAACGAAGAAGACGAGAATATTTTACTATGCGTTCCAGCGGCTTACAGCACTGATGACGGTCATATAATCGGACATTATTCTTTAGGAGGAAAACGAAAAGGCGTGTCTGATTATCGTTATACTACTATACGCCTGGATGGAGGCTCCTGTTTCCAACAAGCTTCACTTGTAAGAGACCATAAGCCAAAATGTTTCTCAGATTCCAGAAACCGATATCGCAGAGCTTTATGTAAAAAGGGTAAACAATATGCGATAGTCCATTCGTCCCGACCAATCACCTTAACATCATTTGCTCGTAGTCTGACGGGATATGACAATGCATGGAACCTCGACATGGGAACTTACGCCTATGGCTGGTATCGTGATGAATCCGGACTTCATCAGCTCGGGGCGTCTGCCTATTGGAACAAACATAAACAAACAAACTGGATAGTCGTCCGTAAAAAAATTGAATAGGTCATTTACCTTTCCCTTATAGATGGTATCAATAGATGTCAACCAATAATAATGTAAAATTATGGAACAAGGCATATTTGGTATCAAAATTAATGGTGCTTCTTATTCGGTAACAGTACTAAGCATCGACGACAGTCAAGAATCATTCGACTATATCTGCAACTTTGCACTGGAGCAGAATTCTCATGGAAACGGGAACTTCAGAATTTCGTTCAGAAGCCCCACCGGAGAATCGGGTCTACAATTAGGTAAATGGAGAATCCTTAATGGACGGTTGGGTTTTGATTGGGGAGGGTCTGTCGTTTCATTCGTCATGGAAGATGAATGTGGAGAGACCACAGAGAAGATCACAGCCGGAAGCGATAAAGGCAGTGCAAGTGGCTGGGACGAGGAACGACTTCTTCATTCGCTTATAACTAAGGCGCAGATGATAGCCGAAAATTATCCGTCATCTTGTATATACAACGTCCATCAAGCATTAAGGAATTCTAAACCTTCTGAATCTGATTTGATAAAGTATCGTACAATCAATGAAGACGACGAATTAATAGATTTTTTCGAGAAAAAAACTGTCAATGCATTAGCTGAATATCTGAAGTGCTATCATAGATTTGAAGCTTTGCTTAAAGATATGGAAGACATACGTGGCAAACGTTTATTGAATGAAGCACGCAAAGAATGCATGAATGTTATCAATATTTTCCGTTAGGTTCCAAGGATTAAGAAAATCATTCTCATATGAACACAAGAAGCACTCCTCTCAAAACTCTCAAAGACATAGGTCTTTACGTTGTTTTGAGTCTCTATCCGGTTTTTATAATCGCATGTCTCATCATTATGGCCTATTGTTTGACGCCATTAATATCAATCTATCTTAAAGAACTTCTATGAAACCCCTTACCCGCAAGCAAAGGAAGCGTCTGATGATAATGCTTTGGATTTATCCCATCTTTGTTGGCATTCTTGCATGGCTATCGTTTGTGCTGTGGATGTTGATGCATTGCATAGTCGTTTATCCCTATTAAAAATATTAAATATGAATAAAATTTGGCATAAGATGCGCCGCGTGTATATTGCCACGGTGCTGTTGACATACCCCTTCTTTATAGCGGCTGTCATCTTCTTCGGCTTAATCGCATTTATTGTGTTTTGTGATGTGATTTGAATCTCAGCACTTTCTATGTGATGAATAAGAAAAAGAAAATTTTAATCACCTTACTGGGCATTAGCGCCCTCGGATTCGCTATGCTTCTCCAGCCATTCAGGAATCCGGTTGAGGGAGCGTCAGTCAGTGATTATAACCAGCAATCATACTGGTATTATCCATGGGGGACATCTGTCACTCATAAAGGTGTAGATATTTTTAAGAAGAAGGGAACTCCGATACGCACTGCATATCCATGTGAACTGGTTTTGTATGCAGGTCACATGCCCGGCAAGGGTGGCAATGTTGTCATTACTCTCGCTCCCGGGTGGAGATTACATTATTATGCTCATCTCGACAAAGTCACTACTCATCCATTTGCCATAGGGGGTCGAATCGGCACCGTAGGCAACTCCGGTAACGCTGCCAATACACCCTCGCATCTCCACTTCGGCTGTTGTACAATCTATCCGCGACTTTGGGAAATCGATAATTCTCCCCACGGCTTTTATAAATGTTTCTATCTCAATCCAATCCCTCAACTCAATAAAACAACAAGATGAGACCCAACCAATTCAAAGAATCCATCTTGAGACTGGAAATCCTGAAAAAATTTTCAAGGATAACATTTACCTTTTAGGCCATCATGGGATAACCTGATGTAACCCACTAAAAAACTACAACAATGAAAAAGATTATTCTACTTCTCGTCCTCCTCGTAAGCGCAATCGCAATGAACGCCGCCACTTATCGTGTAAAATACGACGTACAGAATCAGCGTTCTACAAACTTCACCGTATCCGTAGGCTATGACCGCCTGACAATCAATCAAACAGGTTATTCACTTCGTCGCATGGGCACAATAACCAGCTCAGGTCTAACTTTCGACAGCTACGCCTATGGCTCCGGAGGCAATGGAATGTTCTGCGTATCCACAACTTCTATCAGCATCAAGAAGGATTGGCTTACCACTCTCTCCGGCTACGTCATCATGATCGATAACAAGGCGTATCTCGCCGATAAAATCAACTGAACCATGGGGATCAGAACACTTATATCCAATCTCATCAACTCGTTTCTCGACGGTTCGTTTGAACGGGTAAGAATCATCAGCCAGATGAACGCGGCGTTCAAAGAATACTTCACTACCGGCGAGTTCAACAGACTCTGCAAGGTGTCGATATCTGCCGGCAAGAGTCAGTTTGCCCATGAAATGAGTTCCATATGGATGAGAAGCGGCTTCAAGATCACGATAGAGAATGACTCTGCTCTCCGGGAGTCTGAGATCAACGAATTGTCATCATATATCACTGATAATTCCCAGTTTGTGCGTCAGCTTATGGCAATGGGATTCGATACATTGGTAATCAAAGGGAAAACAACCGGCATCTGCAAAGAATACGCCTTGAAGAAATTCGCCAATCTAAATCAATACTTCATAAGATGAACTTATTAACTCGCTTTCTCTATCGTATCAGATTCAGAAAAATTATAAGGGAAGACCAAAGCCGGAATGTAGTGGAAGGTATGGTCAAGGCTCGCAGACTCTACAAAGAGCTAAGTGTGGCAGCTCACCCAGACAAACATCCCGACGATTCAGAATGGGCAAACGATGTCATGAGCCGCATTGTGGCCAACAGGCACAACTACATCGCTCTTGTAGAACTTAGCGAAGAAATCTCCCGGCATACAAAATAGTCATTTATCATTCAACGACTTTGGTATAATATCATAAACAACATCTAAAATCAGCATATATGGCAACTCATGTTCAATGCCCTAACTGCGGCAGCTATAATACAAGTAAGACAACCAACGGCAAAGTCAGTGACGTTCTCGCCAAGACAGGAGCCGTAGTGGGAGGCGCACTCCTCAACATGGCGACAGGGGGTGTCGCCGCCGGACTGCTCGGCGCAAACTTCGGATATGGCCGGACGTGGCACCAGTTCTGCTGCCACGAATGTCACGAGGCTTTCAAAGTGAGAATGGGAGTGACAGGATCGGTTAAAGAGGTGAAAAGATATTAAGCGATGGAGACAATCAAACTGAATTTCGATGCGCCTGTATTGGGAGAAGGAAAGACAATAACGCTTGAAGTTCCATATTCCGAAGGTATAGTGGCAACAAGTCAGTTTTGTCCGATGGAGCTACTTTCAGGAGAAGTGGAATTGCTTGCGGCTCTGAATGGAGAACCATTGGAGGACTTCGTAAAAGATTGTAAGCTACAACTCGCATTTGCTAATGAGGCAAATGAACAATCTTCGATGCACGAGTCGTTCATCGCCGGTCTAATGGCCTCAGTAATGGAGCATCAAGCCCGCGCCGGCAAATTGACAATGAAAGATTATCTGCTCCACATGGATACCTTCAGCTATCTCATCAACGCCTGCGGCGTATCTGCCGACCAAGTTGTCAGGATGTATCCCAAAGTACTTGAATCAGTAATTCATACAATCGAAAATGACTAACTTATGGTTGTTACGATAATTCTCATTACCTTAAACGTAGTTGCTATAGTCGGCATGATGTTTGCCATAGCGTCTATGGATTCGGCTGATAAGTTTTGTATTCCTACCTGCGATAATCCACCCAAATTTGTTAGCTTATCAGAAAACAAAGCAAAAGATAATCCGATACAATGATACAGAGAGTATTTGCATTAGTCGCCAACTCCTTGCTGACCATCGGCAAGATGACCGGGTTGACCTACAACGAGGTTAATATTCTTGTCTATTACCTTCTGATTCCGTTGTCGTGGACGGCAATGTTTGACTGCTGGATAGGAACTCCGATTACCTCTGCGGCTCTGCTCCTTGTTTGGGTCGGAATATTTATCGGCACCCGACACACATTCGGATTATGGTGTGACCGGGCATTTCAGGCATCGGTTGATTTCCTGAACTGGTTTAATCGCTGGGGAGGAAATTATGTGCTCAACTCAGTAATAATATGCGTGTTGTTGCCGTTGCTTGTCTATGGCTTCTTGATTTGGATACTCATAAAATGACATCAAACAAACGTCCTTAAAACTCAATAATTATAATGATTAACTTTGCAAAATGAACTGGCTTTCAAAAATAATTATCATAGCTCCGTTGCTATGGTCACTGTTCTCTTGTAATGGCAGCGACAAGGGGCAACGAGAAATTATAATTCCGTCATTTCCCTATCAGGCATATCTTGATTCGATGGGGGAAGACCAATGGGCTCCAAATATCGGTGATGACGGCGAAGGATTTGAAGCCATAAGCCACAAGATTCGTTATCTGGAAATGCCGGACACCTTGACGTTAAGTCATTTTGCTGACTCTCTGCTCCAATGCTATAATATTGCTTTGGCATTCAACACTATGGCGTATGATGTGAGCACGGCTGAACGCTATATTTCCGAGTCCGGATTCAGGCAGAGCCATTCCGATGCCCTTGACTCGATAAATGTATCCGGAATTGGTGAGCGCGACATAAGGGAGGCTCTGCTTGCTGCGTCCAAATCAGCCGCCTCATGGATAAGAAAAGGCGTTGAACCAAATTCCAAGGACAACCCTGCCGTAAATAAATTCTACGAGGCATACAACAAATACTCGACAGCCTTTATCGAAAACCATATATCGGACGAGGAGTTCAAGCCGGAGTCGGTTATTGAAGATTATGCTGAAATCCATGCCAAAGCACTGGCCGATACTGCCTCATACCGTCTGGAATTGTTGAGGATGGTTCTTGAAGAACCGGATTTCGCTAAACAATGTGTTCTTGCCCGTGAATTTGCCTATGACAATTATAGGCACCCCCAGAGAAGCGACAAAGAGATGGTTGCCGTTATTGATAAACTGCTCCGGTCTAACAAGTATTCACCTCTATTGGGAGAGTTGTGGAGAATGTGGCGTGTTGCGCTTCAGATAAACATATTGGGTAGTCGAAGCAATGACGGCGCCATGTATAACCTCTTCTACAATGATATGCGCAATCGTGTGGCGTTGGTATATATTGCTCATCTGAAAACGCACCCCCATGATAAAGTTGCCTTCAAGGAGTTCCTTCGATTGGCACAGGCATACAACATCACTCGGAATAGCCCTTGTATGTTTGGAAACAACGCCAATCTGGAGGCTATAGAATTGTTTTACTCAGTTTATAATGTGGAAGAATCTGATGAAAGCAATTATTACTGTCCGCTAAACCATAAAAAGGCGAGTCCAACTTCTTGAACGGCA
>ENA-OPSJ01001919-OPSJ01001919.1-human-gut-metagenome-genome-assembly--contig:-NODE-1919-length-14498-cov-2.501558_pt1 | contig 14498 bp, 15 predicted proteins | sample MGYA00241801_ERZ501893 | MGnify/ENA primary metagenome ERZ501893 (study PRJEB25962, sample SAMEA2042219) | human gut metagenome | biome: human gut; feature: human-associated habitat; material: faeces...
TCAGTGTCTACTCGTACGTCTACGACTACTATAACTACCCGGTCAGTAGTGGTGGCGTGTGCTTCTGCTTCTGCGTATAATCAGATTTGCGAGCTTGTCGAGCAAATCCATCGTTGGTGGATCTGTACAGATCCACCAACCATTTTATTTTTTCTTGTAAAGTTTAATAGGTTTAACTTTTTATTAAAGTATATAAAAAGAAAGGAGAGATTTGATATGAGTGTGCCAGCAGGTGAAAGAAACCTATCTAGTGCACAATTCGTATACGATGCTTTTAAACTGTATAAGTTGGCACTTCGTATATGTCTATCAATGCCTAAAAGATATACTTACATGATAGCTCATCCGTTATTGGAGAAAGCTAGATGCTTAAATACTTTATGTATACAGGGAAATTCTATATTTCCTATTAAATATAAAGAAGATTTTGCAATGAGGAGACAATTCCTTTTACAAGCTAAAGGAGTAGCTTGTTCAATCTCTGCAGATATATCAGCTCTACTTTATATAAAGCATGAAGTTGATAATGGTGAAAATTCACCATTAGTTTCTGTCAGAGATTCCGATTTAAACACATGGCTAAGTTTGTTAAATAAAGAAATTAATACTTTAGAAAAGATTATTCGTAGTGATGAAAAGAGATTTAAAGATACTCAAGCTATTTGTAATATACAAACACAAGTTCAAAATAATAAAATTGCTAAATTTGTAGCTTAATAAATATTATGTTTTACAAGGGGAATAATCTATAAACCTTTTTCGTTCGCCTAATTACAACAACAGCAACAATTTCATCAATGTCAACTCGGACGGCAACAACAACAATAACAACCCGAACAATAGTAATGGCGTGTGCTTCTGATTCTGTAAGAGTTGTTATGAGCGACACAGTAACACTATTTATAGTGCGAAATCTTTAGATTAACAAAATTTCCTTGCAGAAGGAGATTATTTACCCATTTTAATATTCGCTTAGAATATTAAATAAATAGATGTGTTTAGGAGGTAAAAACTAGACTTCTAAATTAGCTGATGGGAGCTACCGGACGCTTCTTGCATGGTACTTTTAAGTATTTCATGGTAGATCTCTCTGTTCACAGCACCTAATTTTCTAGTTAAAAATAAATTATGAACAGCAAAGAAAGACATGAAGCTAGATATCAGAGAAGAAAAGCTAAGAGATTAGCAAAAAGAATGGAACGTGCTAGAAAGCATTCCAATCTTAATGATATATTCTCTGAATCGGCATTATATGAATCATATAAATTTTGTAAAAATGGAACTGATTGGAAAGCCATAGTACAACGCTACGGTGTATTTATTTCAACTAATCTTCCAGACTTAATTGTAGAATGTTACTCCGGTTCATTTACTCCAAGAGGATTCCATTGTTTTGATATTAAGGAGAGAGGTAAATTAAGACATATAAAGAGTATTACTATAGAAGAACGTGTAGTACAAAAATCTTTTGTGAAAAATTGTATCACTCCGGTATTAAGACCTTACTTAATTTATGATAATGGAGCTACTTTAAAAGGTAGAGGTCCACATCATCAAATTAAACGTGTAGTTAAGCATTTACAAGACCATTATAAGAAATATGGTCTTAAAGGATGGATTTATACGTTTGATTTTCATGATTATTTTGGAAGTATTCCATTACATGCTCTAGTAGAAGCAGAAAGAAGTAAGCTTATATTTGATCATGTAATGAAGTATGTAGAAACTTTTATTTATGCATTTGGTAAAATTGGTTTAGGATTAGGAAGTGAAATATCACAAATAAGTGCTGTATATTATCCAAATCCGATAGATCATTATATAAAAGACCAAATGGGAGTGCATGGATATGATAGATATATGGATGATGGTATTATTATGCATCATTCTAAAAAATATTTGATGAAAGTAATACAAGGTGTAAAACAAATTGCTGCTAAACTTGGATTATCTTTCAGTGAAAAGAAATGTAGGTTGATGAAAATATCCAAACAATTTACATTCTTAAAAACTCGATTTAGACTTACCGAGACTGGCAAAGTTGTTAAAAGAGTTGTGAATAAAACTATTACAAGAGAAAGAAGAAGACTTAAAAAGTTTAGACATTTATTTGACTTAGGTAGAATGACATTTGAGCAAATTCTAAATGCATATAAGTCTTGGAAAGGTTCCATAAAGCATAGAGGTATGTGTTATACTTCTATTACGAGCCTTGATAAACTATTTAATGAATTATTTATTGATCCATTTATAAATGGATATGATTATTATAACACTAACACACAATACTATGATTTTCACACATATACTGTCCCCACGCAGTATATGTTTTTATTTGTCCTAAAACCTTATATTAAAAATATTATAGATAAAAGGAGAGAAATAATATGGAAAATGTATTTCACAAAGAATTTGATAAAAACACATGGTATAGTATAAGAGAGGCTTGTGAATTAGGCATAGCTTATAAATTATGGCCTGGAGAAAATAAGAAAAAATTTAAAGATCAATGTACAGGGGAGGTATATCTTCTTATTATGGAAATAGACGAAAATAATAATTTATCTGTACGTATAGACGGAACAGATCCTGTAGTTAATATAAGAACACCACTTCAATCTGGTCCTTTAGGTTTAACCAATTCTAATAGATGATCTTTTACCCATGCATGATCCTGACATACATGGGTGTCTTTGTTTTATTTTTATAATTGTCAAAACTTTACATTAATAGAAAAATAAGGAGGAAATTAATATGCCAAAGAACACATTAATATTATTAATCGGTCCTTCCTGTTCAGGGAAGGACAGTATTTTAAACCAAATCGTGCATTCGATTCCATCAATTAAGAAACTTCGATTATGTACAACCAGAGAGCCTAGAGAAGGTGAAATAGGGGATCCTGATATTGTGTTTAATACTCTTGATCAATATAACACTATATCATCAGATAAAAAGATGGATCCGAGATCATATGAAATGTATAATAATAAAGGTGAACTGACAACAGTATTCTATACTAATCTTGTACCACTAGAGTTATTAGAAACTGAACCACATTGTGAATCTACATATATAGGAATTACCACATTAGACGGTTTACTGCAAATTGATAGTAATAAATTACTCACAGAGTATTTTAATATAATTGGTGTAAATGTCGTAGTAGATGAAGATATAAGAATAAAGCGCTATATAAATAGAGTTTCTAAAGATAAAAATTCTATATCTTATGACACCGTAAAAGAAATATTAAGAAGAATAGATAAAGACAGAGAAGATTTTTCAGAAGAAAGATACTCTGAAATTTGTAAACAGTTAAAAAATATTGATATATGGTCAGTAAATGGGAGTAGAAATCTTTCTGTTGTCACTACAGATGTCAAACATATTATGATGATTAAGATGAATAAAAAAGAAACACTAAAAGCTATCGAATCCATCTTATTAAAATTCAAAGATGATGCTGCAGAGTTGATTCGCGATAGAAATAGTGTGGATGTATCAACGTGTACAAAGATATCATCATACCCAGCAAATTTACTTGAAGAAATTGTTAAGGAGGTTCAATAAAATGAAAAAAGATATTATTTTAGGAGTTGCAACATTATTAACACTTGTAGGTGTAGGATTTATCATTACAGAGTTATTACCAGATAGCAAAGAGAAGGAAGAAAAAGGAGAATACCATGATGAAGAAGCTTCTGAGCAATAATTCTGTATTAGGATTATTATGTATTTTATTCATTCCATTATCAGTACCAGTATTTGGATTACTTATTCCATATCTACATAAATATGCTATACCATATATGATGAATTATACAGACAAATGCTTAAACGGTGCTCTATATACCATATGTATATATTCAATGAAAATAGCTATATGGGTATCGTTTATTGTATGGATGATGCTATTTGTTATTATGATAATTGGAGTCATTGCCGGAATTATAGAGAGTATATTTGGATAATTCTAGAGGAAGAGTTTCGGCTCTTCCTCTATTTTTATTATATTTTGAACTTTAATATAATACTTATAATCGAAAAGGAGGTTTTCAAAATGGATGATTCTATTAAACGATATACAAAACAATATCCGATTGGTCCTGCTACGAATATCGACATAGATGTTACTGCAAATTCTGTTTCTTTAAAATGGACTGATCCGGTCGATCCGATACTTGATAAAATCTATTTCTCTAAATGGGAATTTACAAGAATTATTAGAAAGAAAGATGAACCTCCTAAAGATACTTGGGATGGTGAAATCATTACAGAGATATATGATCGTAATGAATACAAAGATAAATACTTTGTAGATGACTCTGTAGAACCTAATACTACATATTATTATGCTATTATTCCGTGCTCTGATTTAGGAAAACATTCATGGGATAAAGTAGATATTATTAAGATACAGACTATAGATGCAGATCCTGTATTTAAAAATAATACTTGGGAAGCCATTATCACTACTATAGAAAATGGATGTGCTGAAAAGAAATGGTTAGTAGGGGATATTAAGAATATTACTCTTGGTGGAACCATAAATAAAACATTACCTCTTGTGATAACCAATATTAAGAAAAATAAACTTAATAGATTTGAATGTGATAAAGACTTCTATAGATGTGAACTTACATTACAATCTATGGATCTTATTAATGATAACGTAGTTAATATACAAAATACATTACCAGAAGACTTAGTAGAAGCTATGCCTGATGATATGAAATGCGTATTAAACCAATATAACGATGCTTTAGATTCTGATATTTATACAGATGATAAATCAAGAATTAAAACCTTGGACGGGAAACCTACTGCATATAATGCTGGAGATATATATGTATCAGAAACAGGAAAAATGACAGTGCATGTAGGAATAGTTACATCTGTACAGGGGTTATGTATTAAATTAAAATAAAAGGAGAACCATAGCTATGAATTATCATAATATTACAAAGGATGACATGAAAAACGGAGATGGGTTAAGAGTTGTATTATGGGTAGCTGGATGCTCTCATCATTGTCCTAACTGTCAAAATCCTGTAACATGGGATCCTGATGATGGTATTTTATTTGATAAAAATGCTAGAAAAGAATTATTAGATATCATATCTCAAGATTATATTTCCGGCATTACTTTCTCTGGTGGTGATCCGTTATTTGAAAGTAATAGAGAAGAAGTGTACGAACTTATAGAATATATTAAATCTGTTTATCCTAATAAAACTGTATGGTTATACACAGGATATACTTTTAATGATCTTAAAAAGTTTGTACCTATCGGAATTTTAAATAAAATAGATGTAATTATAGATGGTCCATATATAGAAAAGTTTAGAGATACATCTTTAAAATGGAGAGGATCATCTAACCAAAGAGTTATTAATGTAAGAAAAACTATTGATACTGGAAATATCGTTTTACATTGTGATTAAAGTTAACCCCATATACTATATAGTATATGGGGTTCTTAATAATTCTGAATAAGTCCAGAATTTCAGTTATATATTATTATAGTGATAATAGTGATTATATAAATCATTATTGTCATCACAGTTTTACATATTCTTTATATAAGTGGTCAATATAAAGAATATAAATTTCATTTACAGTCAAAAGAAAAACAAGAAAGGAAAATCCTCTCAATTTTCCCTGTTGTTTAATATGTCCAAACGAGTAACAAACCCCTTACTCTGAAATGGTCCTATTATCAGAGCGTTTTAAAAATGTGTGAAAAGTGTGTTAATAAGTGTGTGTGAGTCATTAAGTATCACAGGCTTAATGGCGATAAAAGTGTTTACCTATAAAGTAGTACGTGACTTATGTATCTCTAGTGACCACCTAGAGATACATATTTTAAACAATTAGTTAGTTTTATTTTTTTGTGAAATAATATTAAAGACAACATATTCGTAATAATACAAAATTTATAATGTGGGGACAAAAATAAAGGATGTATTATAAGACCTCTATATAACTTGCTATTTAACAGAGTAGTAGGTTATATAGAGTTATAAAAATAAAATTAAATACTTTGGCATAAAAATATCTCTATACACTATATAGTGTATAGAGATATCTTTTTGTGTTGTACCACATATAGAAAATAATATTAAGTTGTGAATTTGGGATATAGTTTTTCAAAACATTTATTATTTACTTTTGTAGCAATGAATGCAATTGTAAACGTACGTTTATATAGAAACGTAACAAATCTGATACAAAAAAACGAAATATATAAAGCTAAACATTTATTATTAAGAAGTTATATCTCATATACTTATATAAGTATATGAGATATAGTGGACCATATTGGATTCGAACCAATGACTTACGGTTTATGACTATTCATGTTTTATGTATTCATTTACAACATTTTCTTTTAATGCTTTTAAAAGTTTTGGATTGTTAGGATGAAATTGTAATAATGCACCAAACGTTGTTGAACATTTTCTACTACACGCAGAATAATGACCGCCTATTACCAAAAATGTTTTTCTTCTAGGCTTTTCAAATATAGTACCACAATATGGACATTTTAGTACTACCATTTTTAATCCTCTTCGTTTTGCTTCTTTAATATTATTTTCTCTCAAAGATAATATTTGTAAATTATTTATATCGTCATTAGTTTTATCGTCATCTTTGTGATCGACATGTTCATCTTCATTAAGAATACGACCTTCTTTCACAGACATCAAATATCTTGCATAACTTATTGTTTTTCTTTTTAGTCCCGAAGATCCATCTATAGGTATTAAATTAGCGTATCGTCTTCCTTCATTTTTATGGAAGACCACATATAGATAATAATCATTATAGGGGTACTCTGCAATTACTCTTTTCATAATTTTTCCATTTCCTTTCCAAAAAAGATATAGCATAGCTTTTAAAGCTATGCTATTATTTAAATGGACCATATTGGATTCGAACCAATGACTTACGGCTTATGAGGCCGTTTTTCTTCCACTGAAATAATGGTCCAAAAAAGGAAATAAATTAATAGACTTAAACGTCCTCAATTACTTATATGTATAGTGTATTTTATTTTTAAATTTTGCCTAGCCCAAACAATTAAATAATTAATAACGTTATTAAGAAAGGATGTATAAAAATGTTTAAAGTTATTATTCCGGTTAATAAAACAACCAAAAAAGTTGAATACTTTGAAACACCTAGATATATATTCAAACAGACAAATGGAGTTATCATCACTACAGATGATGCTTCTAAAGCAGACGGTATTTTATCTGCTGATGGTTCTGTAATTTATTCTTTCGCTAATAAAGCATTAGGAGAAGATGAGAACTATACTAATGTAGATATGTATGAAATTGATATGAATACATATATCAAAGAAACTTCTGATAATATGACATCTACCAATGATCAGGTAACAGAAACTCAGACAGCATTAGCAGATGTATATGAGCAGCAGACATCTAATACAGATCAGATCACTGAGACTCAGACTGCACTTGCTGATGTTTATGAACAACAGACTTCTAACACTGATCAGATTACAGAAGTTCAGACAGCTGTATGTGATATTTATGAATTAGTATCTACATTAACTCCAAGTACAGATACTGATGCAACAGCAGATCCTACTAAATAATAATAAGGGATATCCGTAATGGATATCCCTTATGTATTTTATTTTATACCTTTTCTTTTTGATAATAACTGCTCCCAAGTTTCTATATTACAAACTCCATTAGCAGTAATACTATGCCACTTTTGATATTCTTTTACAAGTTTCTTTGTATTAGAATCATATGTTCCTGTTATAGGGTCTTCGGTATATTGAAGATGAATTAATTTCTCCTGAAGCTTTTTAACTAATGATCCTTTAGAACCTGTATCTAAGATAGTAATATAGTGTAATATATCTTTATTGTATATTCCAGTAGCTTTTACCCCTACTATTTTCTGTACAGACATTAACCATTTCTTTTGCCAAGCTTCTAAATCAGCAGTACTTTCTTTTTTAGTGTCAGAAGAACTTGGTTTATCCGTACCAGTATTATTTCCAGTAGTAACTTTCTTGATTAATTTACCGCTAGGAGTAATATAATCTATAGGCTTAAGACCTATCTTAGTTTGAATGGTTACATATTCGCTATCTTCTCCACCATCTGGTGAATATCTGGTCAATCTCTTACCGTTATAAGTAATATGTTTCCATCTATAATCATAGCAAGCTGCTAATAAGTCTTTTTCTTTTGCTTTCTGTGGATCATCTATTCCAGCAGCAGCACAAGCTTTCTTAAACTCTGTAGCAGCACCATACCCACCTCTATGAACAGACCAAGACCAACAACAATCTTGCATTGCTCTAGAAAATGTATTTGGATTAAAATATCCTTTTAAAGTACTAATCATTTGAGAATAATATTCTCCACCATCTAATACATATTCCCATTCATTATCAATAAATGTTTTCTTATCAGCTTTTACTGCTTTTAACCATTTATTTTTAAGATCTGTATAAGAGGTAGCTTTACCATAAGTATTAGCATAGTATTTATCCCAGAATCTCTGAGCAGATCCAGGCTCATTATCATAAGACCAAATAAATTGATATGTACCATATGATAATCCACCATCATCTCCGCAATGTTCAATAGATGTAGGACCAGCATCTCCAGATTCAAACTCTTTTACGTATTTGCCTATATAATCTGTAGTAGGAGTAACTGTAGTTTGCTTATTATTATATAATACATTAAGTCTAGCTGAACTTAATTCACCAAATCCACCATCTACAGTAAGATCGTTATCTTTTTGGAATTGTTTTACTACCTTAGTTGTGGCTGGACCCCATTCTCCATCTACATCTATACTATATCCTATAGCTTTTAATTTTTTCTGCATTTCTAGTACATCATTACCAGAATCGCCTTCTTGTAACCAGTTTCTATCTTCTTTAGTAGAACCTGTATTACCACCGTTACCATCATAGTCTGGTCTACCGTATCCCATGATAGTACTATCATATTGATCAATATATCTATAGCAGCATTTATCAGATTTATTACCCTCAAGTACTTTAAGAGTATTTCCATCTTTAGATACTGTTGCTCCTACATGATCAGATTCTCCATCTCCACCCCAATCATAGTAGATAACGTCTCCACGTTTAGGGTTATATTTAGAACTGGTTCTACCTACCCATTGTCCTTTGGCTTTAAACCAATCTATACCATCCGGACAATAGCAAGTATTAGGAATAATAGTTCCAGAAATACCTACTTTATATGCAGCTGCAGTTACAGTAGCATGGCACCAAGGATCATCCATTGACATTTTATACGATCCAGATGGGCGTTGACTATTATATGTTTTAATAATAATATCATCTGTACCATCAGCTTCATTATAGCCAAGCCAGGACTGAAGCTGTTTAATATATTTATCGAGTATAGCGCTCATAATAAAACCTCCTTAAACAAAATATGGGAATACCAAACATGGTATCCCCATACAGATTAATTATTTCTCTTCGTCAGTGGAAACACCAGCAAGTTCTGGCAGATCCAGATCGATCAGCATGTTTTTAACTTTTTCTCTCAGATTCTTCGGAACCTGATCGATTGTCTTTTTACCTTTAATAATAAGTGCTACATAAATCGCAACCATGGAATCCATAATTGATTCCTCCTTTCTTGAAAAAACAAGTTTTAGTAAATCTATAGCAAATTTAATTTTGCTCATTATTTATTATCGGCATCGAGTAATGCCTGCACTTCAGCTCTGAATTTTTCAGGGACCTGATCAATAGTTTTTACACCTTTTGATACAAGTCGATAATAAATCATTGCCATCTTAGTGCACCTCCTTACTCTTTATCATTTTTAATTTAATGTTTGACCATTCAGAATGTAAATAGAAATATTCTGAATGATATATTATTACTATGAATAGTATTCAGGAGGGGCTGTTTACTATTCGGAATACATTAAGAATATACTAAGAAAAGGAGAAAACTTATGAAGTACACACACGAAGAATTAAACAAAAGATGCGAGAAATACTATGAGGAATTAATTGAAAAGGGCGTAGATATGGATGAAGTCCAAGATTTATGCGTTATATTCTTGGAAAATGGAGGACGTAAATACGTCCCAAAATGGTATTCCAAAAAGAAAGCTCTTGAAGAAGATTTTGAAAAAGAATTAGTACCATTTGCCGAAGACAATAAAGATGCTGTATATTATATTGATCCAATATCGTATGCCGATGATTTATATGAGAGACTTTATAATATATTAATAACTCTAACCAAAAGAGAAACTTCAGTTTTATATTATAGATTTGGTGAAAATCTTACATTAGATCAGACAAAAAAGATATTTAATGTTACAAGAGAACGAATTCGTCAGGTGGAAGCTAAGGCATTACGAAAAATAAGGCATCCATGGAGATCAAGAAATATAAGAGATTTTGTAGATGCTTATAATTCCGGAACGTTTTACAATATTTATATAGATAAACCTGAATCCGTATCAGGTAGTAACGACTTCTTAAAAATTTTTAAAGAAGCCTGTAATTACCTGACAGAAAATAAATCGGTAGATGTATTAACCGAACCTGTAAAAAAGAAACCGTTAGCTCGTAATGTTGATACTAGTAATTTATCATTAGAAGAGATTGCTATAGTATGGGACGAATATAGAAACGTGTTACTTTCTAATCCAGATGCAGTAGTTACTAAACCTAAAAAGACTATTGCTGAGAAAATTTCAGCTAAAAGAATTAAAGATGATGCTGTAAATGAAAATATAAGAAAAATAAAATATATTTGTAATAAATATTCCGGTCGTAGCAATGACCATATTCATCCAGAATACATGAAATATATGTCAAATTTATTTATGTACATTAAGATGGATTCATGCGTAGCCTTAAAAAATAAAGAAACAGAATATAGATTGAGATTTTCGAAATCATTATTACGAGAAACAAAAGAATTATCAGAAAGGAAGAATATTAATATTAGTGCTATTTGTGAGCATATAGCAGAATATTATCCTTGGAGCGAGAAATGGTATATCCAGCCTTTATATTCTATGGATTTTGAATGGGCTATATATAATACAGAATTACTTCCAGCAGAACTTAGTAAAGCAATTTATGAAATAACTAGATATCATAATGCTCTTAGATATTATCACATACCTTTTATTGAGGTATTGAAAGAATATGATAATATAGCCGGTGCAAAAACCACAGAAAATATAATGACGGAGATAGAGAAATTTACAAACAATAATAAATGTAAAGGGATAGTGCAAGATGTTGTAGAAGAATATCCAGAATATAAAAAATCTCCGTTTATATTTGTTTCTGAAAATGATGCAAGAAAGCATTCAGCTCTTGATGAACGTGTTATTGATAGTAACTGGAAGAAAGAGTTCAAAATATCCAAAAGCATATATGACGGAAATTTGACAAGATCAGAAAGACTGAAAAACAAATTAAAATACAGTGTTTCAGAACGCAAAAAATCGATTATTGAGCGTAGAAGAGAAATCGGATTATCTATTCTCAGAAGAATAAAAAATCATGAATATGATCAGTCTAATTTTTCTCTATTATTATCTAAAGCTCATAAGATGATATATGGAAGCAAAGGGTCTATAAGAATATATCATTCAGTACAAACCATGACAAGCTTCAATTATGATGCACTTGAAAATATTGAAAAATATATTGATTTTGTAAATAGTAATACTGATTGGATTTTAACGATCATAAATAATATGGTTAAACGTCGTATTATTGATATTAAGTACAATACTATAGATTTTTCAAGATCATGTAACTTAATTGATAAGTATATGGAAACAAGATCTATTGAAAGTGTAATACATGGTACAATCTATAGAAATATAGAGGACTACGATGAATTTGGATGTAAACTTTCGCAGCTTGATCATCATTATGTAGCGCTTTTTGATATAGTATATATGCTGAAAGCTTGTTGCGAATACAAACGTTTCTAAAATAAGTAATTAGTGGGATGGTAAATTTACCATCCCACTTTTATTTTTTATTTAAAAATCATTTTTGGCTGATTTCCTTCGATAACAGCATTTACTTTATCATCATATACATAAGCGATTCTAGGATCTTTATTCTTAGTAATATGATTTCCATTAGCATCTACAAGATTATCACAGATTAAAGTAATCTTAGTAAAATCCTGTACACTATCTTTAGAGAAATCTTGGAAAGTTACAAGACCTTCATATTCTCCAGGATCACATCCTCTATAGATACAATCTTTCAGAGTAAGAGTCCATTCAGTATTATTTACATTACTTACACGGATACCACCATTATAAGCAAAGTCACAATTCTCAATAAGAATCTTACCACCGTTTACTACATTATATAAGCTGATATGGTTATGAGAAATCTGACCAAATTTACAGTTTCTGATAATAACTCCACCGTTAGTATAATTATCTTTATTAATACTAAACTCTATTATATTATATACTTTACTGTTAAGATCTTCAAAAGTACATCCATCAATAACTGTTTGTCCTTTAGTAGGAAGACTCAGCAGAGTTCTACACTGTGTATCGTCTTCTTTCTTAAAGTTTACATTAACGATAGATACGTCTTTATCTCCTTTAGCAGTAACCATAGTTTTATCAGTAACCTTCATAGTTACTCCTTCTACGATTACATTACCACCATTAATAGTAATAGGAGCAGAAATAACTGTATCTTTAGTACCAGAGATAATGCATTCCTTATCAAGAATGATAGGTTCTGTATATTCTCCAGCAGCAAGAGAAACAATATCACCATCTTTAATTTCTGTAAGCTTAGTAGCTACATTTTCTGGAGTTATTTCTACTACAGTCATTCCATCTAATAACTTACTAGCATCTCCAATACGTTCTACTAATTTACCATTTACATATACATCAGACTGATGCATAGCTTTAATAATATATGTATATGGTAATCCTATTTCAGTATCACCAAAAATGACTCCGTTCTTCGGAAGAAATCCTCTAATAGGACGAGGCCTTACATTCTTAATATCACAACGAATATTAGCCATCACTAATACCTCCTTTATATATTTTGATATTATTATGAAGTTAAACAAAAAGTGTATATCACAAGAAGTGATATACATAATAATTATTTTTTGTTTAAAAGTTACCTCTATATAACAAGTTTATTTATAAACTTGTTATATAGAGGCTGAAACTACGTTTTTAAATTTGTCCCCACATTTTTAATACTAAAAGCTTCTATATAACAAGTAATTTTTGTTATATAGGGGGTATATAATGAGCGTAATAATGAGAAATATATGCGGTGGAGGAGGATCGTCATCTTCATCTAAAGGATTTCCTCCGGGAGATGCAACTAATATATCTGTTAGATCTGGATATAAATGTGCAAAATTAAAATGGACCGATCCTGATACTTCTGTTTATAATGGTGCTACTTTATCTACTTGGAGTTCTACTATTATAGTAAGAAAAGAAGGAAGTGCTCCTACTAGTATTAAAGATGGTACTGTAGTATTAACTAATACTACTAAAAATAAATATAAAGATACCGAATTCGTCGATAATAATGTAGTAGCAAATAAAACCTATTATTATAGATTTTACACATTATCTACTGATAAAGTATATAATGATAGTACTAGTATGATATATAAAGTAAAAATCTTAGAAGTTGATTCTATATTAAAGAATAATAGTTGGGAGCAAATAAATGTGATTAGCGAGTCAGGTATAGCTTCTTCTATATGGAATATAGGAGATGAAATAGATATTACTTTATCTGGTACATATAATGAAACAGTTACTTTACAAATATGGGATTTTAATCATTTTGATAAAAGTGATGGATCTGGTAAAGCTGGTATAGTATTTGGTATGAAAAACTTAATGAAGAACGAGCAAGTACTGAATAGCTATAATAGTACCTATGGAGGTTGGAATAATACTTATATGAAAACGCATGATATGAGTAATATATTAGAAAGTATGCCTTCTAGTCTTCAGTCTTATATTAAAGAAGTAAACACATATGCTAGCCAAGGTAATGGTATTCAATCACCTAGCGTAGGTACATTATCTAAAGATAAAGTATTCTTACCGGGATTTATAGAAGTTGGTAACAACTGGCCTAGTCAAAATCAAACAGAATCTAATCAGAAAAAGTTTCCTATATTTACAGATAATGATTCTAGAATAAAGAAAATGAGTAATGGCAGTGGAAATGCTTATTTCTGGTGGACTCGTTCTCCTGTTTGTGACGATACCTATCGCTTCTATGTTGTAGGTGAAGATGGTAGCAGCCGCAGCGGTCTCTCCAACGATAGCTATGGTGTATGTTTTTGTTTTAATATCTAAATATATAATATTTTCAACACTTAGAATAAGTATATATTATACTTGTGAAAGGAGTTGAAACTTATGAATGAAGAACAGTATAAATGG
>ENA-OPSJ01001921-OPSJ01001921.1-human-gut-metagenome-genome-assembly--contig:-NODE-1921-length-14491-cov-4.219451_pt1 | contig 14491 bp, 9 predicted proteins | sample MGYA00241801_ERZ501893 | MGnify/ENA primary metagenome ERZ501893 (study PRJEB25962, sample SAMEA2042219) | human gut metagenome | biome: human gut; feature: human-associated habitat; material: faeces...
CGGCGGCTACGGCCGCGTGGAGCTGGCTCCCATGATGGCCTGCATCATCATTGCAATCATCCCCATTATTATCCTCTACATGACCTGCCAGAAGTACATCATCGAGGGTGTCGTGGCCGGTGCTGTAAAGGGCTAAGGAGGTGCACGGTATGCGTGCAAGCGGCATTCTGATGCCGGTGTTCAGCCTGCCGGGGCCTTTTGGCATCGGTACGCTGGGCAGTGAAGCGACCGCATTCGTTGATTTTCTGGCTGAGGCAAAGCAGACCTATTGGCAGATCTTGCCCATCGGCCCTACCGGCTACGGTGACAGCCCCTACCAGAGCTTTTCCGCCTTTGCCGGAAACCCCTACTTTATCGATTTCCGTTTACTGGCGGCAGACGGTTATCTGACCGCCGAAGAGCTCCCCGCCGCGCAGCCGGTGGACACCGTCGACTACGGTGCGCTGTACAACCAGCGCCCGGTGCTGCTGAAAAAGGCTGTTGACCGGCTGTTGGCGGCTCCCTCCCCTGCTTACGAAGCCTTCTGCGCAGCGCAGAGCTTCTGGCTGGAGGACTACGCCCTGTTCATGGCGGTAAAGGCCGAGCAGGGACAGGCCGGTCTTGCCGACTGGCCGGACGCCCTGCGCTGCCGGGAGCCGGAAGCCATTGCCGCTGCAAAGGCACGGCTGGCTGACCAGATCAGCTACCACAAGGCAGTACAGTTCTTCTTCTACACCCAGTGGAACGCGCTGAAGTCCTACGCCAACCGCAAGGGTGTCCTGCTGGTGGGCGATATCCCCATCTACGTCAGCCCGGATTCCAGCGACCTGTGGACCCACCCGGAGCTGTTCCAGACTGACGGACAGATGCATCTGACCCATGTAGCCGGCTGTCCGCCGGATGCCTTTGCGGCAGACGGTCAGCTGTGGGGCAACCCGCTGTACGACTGGCCTGCCCACAAGGCCACTGACTTTGACTGGTGGAAGCAGCGCATGAAGCACGCCACCTCCATCTACGATGTGGTACGCATCGACCACTTCCGCGGCTTTGAGAGCTACTATTCCATCCCCGCCGGAAGCACCACGGCTGCGGGCGGACACTGGGAAAAAGGCCCCGACCGGGACTTTATCCACGCCATGCAGCAGGCGCTGGGCGGCGGCAATATCATCGCCGAGGATCTGGGCTACCTGACCCCGGAGGTGAAGGATATGCTGACCGAGAGCGGTTACCCGGGCATGAAGATCATGCAGTTCGCTTTCGACAGCCGGGAATCGGGCAATTATCTGCCCCACACCTACCCCCGCAACAGTGTGGTGTACACCGGCACCCACGACAACGTGACCACCGAGGGCTGGCGCAGCAACGCCAGTGCCGAGGATGTGGCCTACGCCTGCCGGTATCTGCGCTGCACACCGGAGACCCTGACCGAGGGCATGATCTGCGCCTGCCTTGCCAGCGTTTCGGATACCGCCATCATCCCGCTGGCAGACTGGCTGCATCTGGGCAGCGAGGCCCGCATCAATACCCCCAGCACACAGGGTGCAAACTGGCGCTGGCGGCTGACGCAGCCCCTGCCCGCAGCATTGGCCGGGCACATCGCTGCGTTGACCACGCTGTATGAGCGTGTACCGGAAAAACGTTAAACGTCCACTCCCCTTTTGCTTTCTATCCTGCAAAGCCACAAGGCATCTGCTTTCCCTGCTGTATCCTGCGCAGCGGGCACGGGCAGATGCCTTTGTTGTTTTTTATTTTTACGGTCCTGCTTTCCTCTACAACATTTTTTCACTGTGATAAAAACGGTTGTTTTTTGTATTTATATCGTATCACAGTCTATTTTGTAAATGCACATCACAATATATTCACAAATGTATCATGATTTTTAAACCCGCGCTCTCTTGTCATTTTTGTGCAGATATGCTACAATTCAGTTACTAGATGAACTGCCCCTTGGGGAGTTCTGTGTGCGAAAGGAGTTTTCCATCATGGATCATACATATCAGCGCCCTCTGCAGCTGCCTGCCGGCTACGCTGTGCTCTCTGCCGAGGAGATGACCTACACCGAGGGCGGTGCTCTTTCCATCAATATCACCCCGCAGCAGGTCATGGCCTTTGGCATGACCGTTACTGTAAATCTGCTGGGCATGATGGGCCGTTATGCATTCCAAGGCGCTGTCTCCGGTATGCAGAATGCCTTGAACGATGGTTTGGACGTTGGTGATGCCGTGGGGCACTACTGGGGTCAGCTGAACACCTGGAGCAAGGTAGCTTCTATCGGTCTGGCCGGTCTGGGCGGCTACTACGCCTATATTCAGGCCCGCAGCATCTATCTCTCCGTCAAGAATCTGGTGACCGCCATCAAGGAGTCCATTGACGAGTATAAGGCCAACAAGAACGCTGCACAGGAGACCGAGCAGCAGAACTGCCTGCCTACGCTGGTAGCCCTGTGCTAAGTTTTTATCGTACCTGAAAGGAGTGTTCCTCTTTATGAAAAAGCTTCAGCTGCCTGCTTCCTATGCAGCGCTTTCTCCAGAAGAGCAGCGCACTGCCTTTGGCGGAAGCGAATTCGGCGATGCTGTCGGCAGCTTTTTTGATAACCTGCACTTCGGTGATTTCTTCTGGGAGGGCGGGCTGCTCTCGTTCTCCTTCACCTTTGTGCCCATGCTGTTTTTCCGCATGATCAAGGTAGGCGTACAGACCGGCATCAAGCTGTACCAGCAGTTCGCCCGTTTGCTTGGTGTGACCAGCGAAGCCGCCACCACTACCGTCCAGTATCTGGACAGTATCCAACAGCAGAGAAAGGATCGTCCCGTTACAAACTCTCTCCCCCAGCCCTTTTCTCTGCAGCAGTAAGCCATAAAAAGCCGTGCATCCCGGAGCTTTCCGGCCATGCACGGCTTATTTTTATGTTCAGATCACCCGGACTGCACCCTGTTCCCGCAGGCGCAGCACATAGCAGCTGCCCTGCCCGAACACCTGCTCGATGGCTGTATGGTACCGCTTGAGCAGCCGCCCGGGCACATAAGCCTGAATGGTACCTGCAAAGCCGCCGCCCTGCATCCGCCATGCGCCCTCACTGCCCTGCAGGATGCTCTGGCTCAGAGCCAGCGCCACCGACAGCCCCTGATGCCGCACATCCGCTGTGCAGTACACGTTCTGGCACAGCGCAAAGGAAGCTTGTCCGCTCTGTTTGACCAGCTCTGCAAACACCGGGAATCGCCTTGCATAAAGCGCCTCCCGCTGCGCCAGTGTACGGGCGTTCTCTTCAAAATAATGGATCGCCCGCAGCACCGCACGGTCTCCGCAGCGGCTGCGCAGGGCAGGCAGTGCCGCCCAGAACGCACTCTCTTCCACCTGACCCAGCAGCGGCTTGCCAAAGCAGGCAGCCACCTGCTCCATCTCCTGCCGGATGGCTGCAAACTCGCCGGTCAGCTCGCTATGGCTGCCCCGGGTATCGGTGACGCAGAGGAACATCCCCTCCGGCAGCAGACCGTCCGCATGGAGCTTTTCGATCTTTGGGGCACGCGGATCGGCAAAATCTGCAAAAATAATACCGCCCACCGCACTGGTCAGCTGATCCAGCAGTCCGCTGGGCTTGCCGAAATAGGTGTTTTCCGCATACTGGCAGATGCCGGCCAGCTCTGCCGGGGTCAGCCCGGTGCTGTATTCCTCGTTCCAGATGGAGGCCATGCCCATCTCAAATGCCGCCGAGCTGGACAGCCCGGAGCCGCGCAGCACATCGCTGGCGGTATAGGCGTCAAAGCCGCCGATCTGCCTGCCCACCGCGCGGAAGCCCTCGGCAATGCCGCGGATCAGGCTGGCCGAGTGGGTGCTCTCCCCTGCCTGCGGCTCTGCGGTGGCAAGATCAATGACATCCAGTTTGTTGAAGCCCCGGGACTTGACCCGCACATAGCCATCCGTGCTGCGGGCCGCCACCGCCACCAGATCCAGCGTGACCGCAGCCGCAAGACCGCAGCCGCCCTGATGATCCGTGTGGTTGCCGCCCAACTCTGCCCGCCCGGGTGCAGAGTACACCTGCACCTGCCGTCCGGGACCGAAATATAACTCGAACTGCTCCAGCGCTGCCGCATAACGCCCGCGCTGCCGCTGCAGTACCACCGGGTCTGCCCCGTAAAGTGCAGCAAGTGCGGCGTCCCAGCTGCCCTGCAGGATCTGTTTTCTGAGTTGTGCACTGGTGGCCATGACAGCTCCTCCCCTCAAGAATGAACGATTCTGCTTTTTTGCCTATTGTAATGCATTTCGGGCGATTTTTCAATTTATTTGCCTTAAAAATCCAAATTTCGGCGTCAGGCGCAAAGAATAAGATGTACTTTTGTTGAATTTGCAGGGTGTTCTATGGTATACTGGGTGCAGAATGTGACAGGACGGAGGTAAAGCTGCCATGCCAGACGTTTATAAGCAATCCTTTAAGCAGAATTACACCAACAACATTGAATTGTCCATCTTCAACTGCGGCCTGGAGCGGTGCGCTCCGGGGCAGACATGGGGTCCCGGCATCCGTGACCACTACCTGATCCATCTGGTGGTATCCGGCAAGGGCATCTTTGAGGTGGGCGGCCGCACTTGGGAGGTGAGCGAGGGCGATCTGTTCTTCGCCCGTCCCAGCCAGCTGATCCGCTATACCGCCGACGAGCAGCAGCCGTGGGAGTACAGCTGGGTAGGCTTCAACGGTGCCTGTGCCCACAAGCTTGCCGCGCAGCTGCCCTTTACGGACGATGCCCCTGTGCACCACACCAGCGACCCGGACGGGATGCGGGCAGCCCTGAACAACATCTACTCCTCCCGCGGGCTGCAGCCGCAGGACGAAGCCGCCATGGTGGGGTATCTGTACCTGTTCATCGCCGCTCTGATGCGGGAGACCAGCGCAGGCAAGCCCCACACGGCCTCCTCTTCCAGCCAGTATGTGCTGAACGCCATCAAGTACATCCAGTTCAACTACTCCCACGACATCTCCATTGACGACGTAGCCAAGAGCGTGGGGGTTTCCCGCAGCCACCTGTACCGGGTGTTCATGCTGAATGTGGGCAAGAGTCCCATCGACTACCTGACTGAATACCGCATCAACGAAGCCTGCAAACTGTTGCGTGCCGGCAGCCTTTCCATTGCAGAGGTGGCAGTGTCAGTAGGCTTCTTTGACCAGTTCTACTTCTCGCGGGTGTTCAAGCGCGCCAAAGGCGTGCCGCCCAGCAAGTATTTTGCCGCCCAGCAGGACGCCGACCCGGCAGACCCTGCCCAACTGTAACCTGAGCCCATCACACAAGGAGAAACCATGCCTTTACAGAAAAACCAGATCCTGACCCTGCGCATCGAGCGCCTTTCCAGCGACGGCAGCGGCGTTGCCCACAGTGCCGATGGTGAGGCCGTATTCGTGCCCGGCACTGCCCCGGGGGACGAAGCCCGGGTGCGCATTGTAAAGGACTGCGGCCGGTATGCCTTTGGCATTCTGGACGAGCTGCTCACTCCCTCGCCGGATCGTATTCCGGTGGACTGCCCGGTGGCAGGTCCCTGCGGCGGGTGCAGCCTGCGGCATCTGGCCTACACTGCCGAGCTGCGCGCCAAGCAGGAAAGCGTGCTGGACGCCTTCCGCCGCATCGGCGGGCTGGAGGTTCCGGTGCTGGATATCCTGCCCTCCCCGGAGGTAGACCGCTACCGCAACAAGGTGCAGTTCCCTGTGGGCGTGGACAAGAACGGTGCGCCTTGCATCGGCTTTTACGCCGGACGTACCCACCGCATCGTCCCCTGCCCGGACTGCAAGCTGCAGCCCGGCGTGCTGAACGAGATCGGCAATGCGCTGTGCGCCTTTTTTGCACAGCAGGGCATCCGCCCTTACGACGAGCAGAGCGGCAAGGGGCTGGTACGGCACATCTTCCTGCGGCGCGGTGCGCACAGCGGGCAGATCATGGTGTGTCTGGTATGCACCCGGGCAAAGCTGCCCCATGCAGAGCAGCTTTGCACCGCACTGCGGGAGCAGTTCTCTGCCATCAGCACCATCCTGCTCAACGTCAACGCCAAAAACACCAACGTTATTCTGGGCAGTGAGAACCATATCTTGTACGGCCCGGGCTACATCGAGGACACTCTTTGCGGCGTACCGGTGCGGTTGGGGCCGCTGTCCTTCTATCAAGTCAACACGCTGGCTGCCGAGCGGCTGTACGGCGTTGCCGCGCAGTACGCGCAGCTGACCCCGGACGACGCGCTGCTGGATCTCTACTGCGGCATGGGCACCATCGGCCTTTCCATGGCAGATCAATGCCGGGAGCTGATCGGCGTGGAGATCGTGCCGGAGGCTATCGAGAGCGCCAAGGCCAACGCCGCCCGCATGGGCGAGACCGTAGCAGCCAAGAGCCGCTTCTTCTGCGCCGATGCCGGACAGGCTGCCACCCAGCTGGCCGCCGAGGGCCTGCACCCGGACATCGTGATGCTGGACCCGCCCCGCAAGGGCTGCGATGAAGCCACCCTCTCCGCTGTGGTGCGCATGGCCCCCCGCCGGGTGGTGTATGTCAGCTGCAACCCCGCCACCGCCGCCCGAGACGCCGCATGGCTGGAGCAGAAGGGATACCATGCAGAGAAGGTACAGCCGGTGGATCTGTTCCCGAGGACGAAGCATGTAGAATGTGTCATTGCACTTTCCAAGGGTACCGATGCTGCCAGCTTATAAGCACAATCGGCTGTCATTAAGGAAGCCTCAAAACCCATTATCCGTCACCCGCCCGTCTGATTTTCAGGCGGGTATTTTCTTTTGCCGGAATATGGTGTTTCCGCTTTTATCGTGGTACAATAGGTGCAAGAATCATTTTTTCTGGAAAAACGTCCTGCCATCCGATTTATAGGACACCTATCGTTGTAAAATTAGGATGTCCACCTATCACAAAAAACAAGGAGCAACATATGCCAAACGATAAGATCACCGCCGTAGGTGCCAACATTGCCGAAAAAGCCGCCATGATCTGGAACGTAGCCGATATGCTGCGTGGGCCGTTCAAGCCCCACGAGTACGGTCTGGTCATTCTGCCCATGACCGTGGTGAAACGGTTCCACGACTGTCTGCTGCCCACCCATCAGGCAGTGCTGGACACCTACGAAAAGGTGAAAAAGCTGCAGGTCATCGACGGCTTTTTGCAGAAAGCCTCCGGTTACCAGTTCTATAACACCAGCCGCTTTACCTTCGAGACCCTGCTGGCAGACCCGGACAACATTGAGTCCAACTTCCGGGATTACCTGTCCGGCTTCTCTGCCAACGCACAGGACGTGCTGGCAAAGTTCGACTTTGACAACATCATCAAGCGGATGGTGGAGAGCAACACCCTCTACCTCGTTATCAAGGAGTTCGGCTCTGAGAAGGGATATCTTGGCCCGGACAAGATCAGCGCGGTGGACTGCGGCTACATCTTCGAGGACCTGGTGCGGCGGTTCTCCGAGAGCTTTGGCGAGGAAGCCGGAGCGCACTTCACCAGCCGGGATATCATCTATCTGATGACCGACCTGCTGCTGTCCGAAGCCGACCTCGATACCAGCAGCATGACCGTTTACGATATGGCCATGGGAACCAGCCAGATGCTGAGCTGCATGGAAGAGCGCATCCACGAGTTGAACAGTGACATTGAGGTGACCTGCTTCGGGCAGGAGTTCAACCCCTCCACCTTTGCCATCGCCAAGGCGGACATGATGATCCGGGGCGGCGACCCTAACAATATGCGGTTCGGCGATACCCTTTCGGAAGATCAGTTCCCCGGGTTCACCTTCCAGTACATCATCTCCAACCCGCCCTTCGGCATCGACTGGAAGCGGGAGCAGAAGGCGGTGGAAGCCGAAGCTGCCCGGGGCGAGATGGGGCGTTTTGCGCCCGGTCTGCCCAAGATCAGCGATGGTCAGCAGCTTTTTGTGCTGAACGGCCTTGCCAAGCTGGCAAACAAGGGCAAGATGGCCATTATCCAGAACGGTTCTCCCCTGTTCAGCGGCGATGCCGGCAGCGGGCCCAGCAACATCCGGCAGTATATTCTGGAAAACGACTGGCTGGACTGCATCATCCAGCTTTCCACCGATATGTTCATGAACACCGGCATCTCCACCTACATCTGGGTGCTCAGCAAGGATAAGCCCGCCCACCGTGCGGGCAAGGTGCAGCTTATTGACGCCAGCCACTGCTTCGAGCCACGCCGCAAGAGCATCGGCACCAAGCGCAACGACATCACCGATGCCTGCCGGGAACTGATCGTCACCGCCTACGGTGAGTTTGCCAACGGCAAGGTGTACGGCGACAAAAACGGCATCTACTGCGAGAGCAAGGTGTTCGAGAGCGTGGAGTTCGGCTACAACAAGATCGTGGTGGAGCGCCCCCAGCGGGACGAAGCAGGCAACGTTATCCTGAAGCGCGGCAAGCCTGTGCCGGACACCAGCCTGCGTGACACCGAAAACGTGCCGCTGGTGCAGGATATTGACGCCTACTTTGCCCGGGAAGTTCTGCCCTACGCGCCCGATGCCTGGATCGACCACAGCAAGACCAAGGTGGGCTACGAGATCCCCATGACCCGCTATTTCTACGAGTATCAGGCACCGGAAGCCGTGGAAGATATCGTGGCGCGAATCACCGCACTGGAACAGGATATCTCCGCCGGGCTGGCAGAACTGTTCCATAAGGAGGGCTGACCATGGCACGGAAAATGAAAGACAGCGGCATTGAATGGATTGGGGAGATCCCAGAGGGGTGGACAAAAAACAAAGTCATCCGCTTATTTGATACAATTGGCAGCGGCACAACTCCCAAAAACGTAACCAGTGATTTTCCTGTTGTTAATTGGATTCAGTCTGGTGATATTACCGGTTCTTTTATGCCGGCTTGTAAAAATGTTATCTCTGCAAATCTCCTTTCTCAATATAGTGCTTTAAAAGTTTACCCTGCACCTTTTATCATCATTGCTATGTATGGTGCTTCTGTTGGTAATGCTTCCATTTCTCTAATTGACGGTTGCGTTAATCAGGCTTGTTGCGTACTTTCCTCTCCTTCTTGCAATCTCCATTATGCTTTCTATGTTATCAAATCCACTCAAAGTTATTTAGTCCGCAAAGCAGTCGGTGGTGGACAGCCTAATATCAGCCAAGAGACCATTAAGCAACTTTGGCTTCCGCTTCCACCGTTATCCACACAAGATATTATAGTCCGTAATCTTGATGCGATATGTTCCAAGATTGATAACCTTTTATCCTCCGTTCACGCCAGTATTGAGGAATACAAAAAGCTCAAGCAGGCAGTTATTACGCAGGCTGTCACCAAAGGCGTGCGTGGTGAGCGGGAGATGAAGCCAACCGATTTCACTCGTTGGAGCGAAATACCGTTTGACTGGAATTTGAAACGAGTAAAATCATGTATTGCATCTATCTCTTCCGGTTTAAGTGCCGTTACCGATGACGCTAATTCTGAAGAATCAGGCAAATTCGTTCTTCGTACAAGTGCCGTTTCATCTGGGTTCTTTGTTCCCACTGAGGTAAAACCTGTTTTGAAATCGGCTGTCAATCGCTTGATTTGTCCTGTTGAACCTGACACACTTATTGTAAGCAGAATGAACACTGCATCTATGGTTGGTGCTTGCGCTTACGTTGCAAACAATCATCCCAACACTTTTCTCCCGGATAAACTTTGGAAAATCAAATTTCTTCCAAGTTATCATACCAAGTATATGTGGTACGCTCTAAATTCCGTCCCCGCCAAGTCATGGTTTTCTGAACTTGCAACGGGTGCAAGCTCTTCCATGCAGAATATTTCTATTAACGATTTTACAAGTAATTATCTTCCTATACCAGCCTTTTCCGAACAAAAAGAAATCGCCAACTATCTTGATGCCAAGTGCGCCGAAATTGACAAGCTGATTGCAAAGAAGGAGCAGCTGGTAAAAGAGCTGGAAAGCTATAAGAAAAGTTTGATTTATGAGGTTGTAACGGGGAAAAGGGAGGTGTAAAATGGACACAAAGGAGGATATGCAGAAATGATAAAACGTCACACTGTTTTGCTTGGTGCCGGTGCCACAATGGCAGCCATTCCACATGGTGATAAAAACGGCAAAAAATCTTCTGTTATGAATAATTTATTTTCTGAGCTTGGAATGGACTACATTCTAAAAGATGTCAGCTTACACTCAACCAGTAAAAATCTCGAAGATATTTATTCGGAGCTTGCTTCAAGACCAGAATGTAAAGACGTCGTCCAAGTAATTGAGAAATCACTCTATGATTATTTCGCATCTCTTGAACTTCCAGATTCTCCTACAGTATATGACTATCTCATTTTAAGCTTAACCGGAAAAGATGTGATTGCCACATTTAATTGGGATCCTCTTTTAATTCAAGCATACAAAAGATGTTATTCATATAGATTCTCTACAAATCTTCCGCACATTCTCTGCTTACACGGCAATACCGATATTGGCTATTGTAAAGAAGATATCGAATATGGTGCATGTGACGCCGAATGCCCTAAGTGCCATAAACCGTTTGTACCAACCAAACTACTATATCCTGTAAAAGAAAAGAACTATTCTAGCGATCCATTCATTAAAGAAAGTTGGAAAGCTGTTAATGACGCTCTAAATGAGTCATTCATGTTTACTATCTTTGGGTACAGTGCTCCGTCAAGTGATGCTGCCGCTGTTTCATTATTGAAAAAAGCATGGGGAAATTTAAATTCTCGTCAATTTGAGGAAATTTCGGTAATTGATTTACTGAATTATGAAGAAGTCTATCAACGATGGAAAAACTTTATTTACAAGTCACACTATACTGTAACTAACAACTTTTTTGATTCCTACCTTGGAAAGTTTCCCAGAAGAAGCTGTGAATGCTTTTTTGCTATGAAGATGCTAAATGTCCCTATGTATGGTGATAAAGGTTTCCATCCAGATATGACATGGTACGATATCGAAGATTTTATTGCAGACCTTTCCATGGAAGAAGTCTGCTCTTCAGATGAAAAATATCCACTCCACTACTCGTCAATGAAATGAATTATAAGGAGGTCTAACCATGCCCCTCAATACCACCGAAAAGCAGTTTGAATCGGACATTGCGGCGGCGCTGCTCTCCCCTGCCGGGGGCTACACCCGCAACGGGGATTGCTACGACCCCAAGCTGGGGCTGTTTGTGGATACCCTGATCCGCTTTGTGCAAAAGACCCAGCCCAACGAGTGGGCATTTTTTGAAAAGCAGAACCCGGTAAACCCGGTGCGAAAGTTCTGCACGGCCTTTAACAATGCCTGCGATGCGGACGGACTGCTTTCGGTGCTGCGGTATGGGTTCAAGCATCGGGGACGGCGGTTCCGGGTGTGCTATTTTCAGCCGGAGTCCGCGCTGAACCAGAAGGACGCCCAGCGCTACGCCCAAAACGAGATCACCTGCAACCGGCAGTGGTTCTACTCCGACACCACCCACAACTCGGTGGACATGGTGCTGGCGGTAAACGGCATCCCGGTGTTCGCCTTTGAGCTGAAGAACCAGTTCACCGGGCAGACCGTGGAGAACGCCAAGCAGCAATGGATGCACGACCGGGACCCCCGGGAGGTGTGTTTCCAGTTCAATAAGCGCATTCTGGGCTACTTTTGCGTAGACCTGACCGAGGTGTGGATGGCCACCCGGCTGGCAGGCAAGGACACCCGCTTTCTGCCCTTCAATCAGGGCTCCAACGGTGCCGGACGGGACGGCGGCGCAGGCAATCCACCCAACCCCAACGGCTATCTTACCGCCTACCTCTGGGAAGAAGTGTTCCAGAAGGACAGCATGATGGACATCCTGCAAAAGTTCATGAGCCTGCAGGACGGCAAGACACTCATCTTTCCCCGGTACCATCAGCTGGACGTGGTGCGTAAGCTGGTGGCAGATGTGCGGCAGAAGGGTGCCGGGCAGCACTATCTCATCCAGCACAGCGCCGGGTCGGGCAAGTCCAACTCCATTGCTTGGACGGCGTATCGGCTGGCTTCCCTGTTCAACACCGAGAACAAGCCGGTGTTTGCCAGCGTCATCGTGGTGACTGACCGCACCGTGCTGGACGTACAGCTGCAGGAGACCATCTCCGGCTTCGACCATACGCTGGGTGCGGTGGAGGCCATCGGCGAGGACAAAAACTCCGGCGACCTGCGGGATGCCATCAACAACGGCGCACGCATCATCATCACCACGCTGCAAAAGTTCCCGGTCATCTACACTGAGGTGAACAAGACCGCCGGGAAGAACTATGCCGTTATCATCGACGAAGCGCACTCCTCCCAGACCGGCACCTCTGCTTTGAAGCTGAAAGCCGCCCTTGCCGACACCGAGGACGCGCTGCGGGAATATGCCGAGCTGGAAGGCAAAGCGGAGGACGAGATCGACCCGGAGGATGCACTGGTGAAGGAACTGACCTCCCACGGGCGGCACAAGAACCTGTCCTTCTTTGCCTTTACCGCCACCCCAAAAGCCGCCACGCTGGAGCTGTTCGGCACCGAGTACCCGGACGGCAGCCACCACCCCTTCCACATTTACAGTATGCGGCAGGCCATTGAAGAAGGGTTCATTCTGGATGTGCTGCAAAACTACATGACCTATTCCACCTGCTTCAAGATCGCCAAGACCATTCCGGACAACCCCGACCTGCCCGCCAGCCGAGCGGCAAAGCTTATCCGCAAGTATGAGGAGCTGCACCCCTACAACATCAGCCAGAAGGCAAAGATCATTGTAGAGACCTTCCGGGAGACCACCAGCCACAAGATCGGCGGGCGGGGCAAGATGATGGTGGTCACCTCCTCCCGATTGGCGGCGGTGCGGTACTTCCACGAGGTCAAACGCTACATTGCGGAGCAAGGCTATGACGATGTGCAGATCTTAGCGGCGTTTTCCGGTGCCGTACCGGACGGCGGCGTGGAGTACACGGAGCAGTCCCTGAACGTCCGCGCCGACGGCAGCCACATTGCGGAGAGCCAGACCAAAAAGGAGTTCCACAACAACTTCAATGTGCTGATCGTAGCAGAAAAATACCAGACCGGCTTTGACGAACCGCTGCTCCACACTATGATCGTGGACAAAAAACTGAAGGGCGTCAAGGCGGTGCAGACCCTCTCCCGTCTGAACCGTACCTGCCCCGGCAAAACCGACACCTTTGTGCTGGATTTCGTGAACAAGGCAGAGGACATCCGGGAGGCTTTCCAGCCGTTTTATCAGGAAACCTTTCTGGAGCAGGAGGTCAACACCGACCTCATTTACAAGACCCAGAAGGAGCTGCGGAGCTTTGCCGTTTATTCCGATGCAGACGTGGAAGCCTTTGCTAAGGAGTATTTCCGCAGCACCAAGCAGGACAAAAACGCCGTGGGCCGCATGAGCAGCGTTTTAAAGCCCGTAGCAGACCGCTACAACCAGAAAACACAGGCCGAGCGGTACCAGTTCCGCCGCCTGCTGCGCAGCCTTGTCAAGTGGTACGGCTACGTTTCACAGGTGGCACGGATGTTCGATGAAGAGCTGCACAAGGAGAACGTATTCTGCGCTTACCTGCTCAAGCTGCTGCCGTCGGACGAGGTCTCTCCGCTGGATCTGGAGGGCAAATTGCAGCTGGAGTATTACAAGCTGCAAAAGACCTTTGCCGGTGCCATCGAGCTGGAACACGCCAAGGGCGTCTACGAGCCGGTCACCCAGAAGGGTGCTCTCGGCCATGACCCCAAGGAGCCGCTGGACGAGATCATTTTGAAGATCAACGAGAAGTTCAAGGGTGAATTCACCAACGCCGACCGGGTGCTACTTACCGCCCTGCATGACCGTCTGCTGGCCGACCCAAAGCTGGCAAAGCTGGCGCGCAGCTCCGACCCGCAGATCTTTACCGAGAGCATCTTCCCCAAGGCTTTTGATACTGCCGCACAGGACAGCTATCTTGAAGCGCAGGACACCTTCTCTTCCCTGTTTGAGGACACCAGCAAGTACAAGGCTATTATGTCAGCTCTGGCAGAGTGGCTGTATGGGGAATTCCGGAAGAAGTAAAACAGTTTTTCTTTTTATTTGCTTAAAACAGCCTGCATCCACGGGATGCGGTTCAAGGGTTTGGGTGCTCCCCAACAAGCGTTTTGCAGCGCAAAACAAGCAGATGTATATACGTCTGCCCTGCTTGCGGGTGCTATGAATCCTTTCAACGTGCTTCCCAGATTTGAAAATCATTTTGCAATCGAGACCGTCCGTTTTCAAGTTCAACTTGAAGCGGACGGTTATTTTTCTGCACAAAAATTTTCGAGTTTGCAATCGCAGCAAGCAGGGCGAGTTGGTACCAACTCACGATTTTTGAATCTGATTTTACAAATCCGACTTCAAAAACGATTGTTGGGCTTCGCCAAAACCCGATATTCAGCACATAAACTGTGCCGACTGCGCATCTTAACAGACGCTGAATAAGCAAATTTCTTGTAAAAAAATCGTTTCCGAAAAATCGTCGTTGATTCATTTAATATTGCACAAAACCGGAACTATTACTTCCGGTTTTGAAGGCAAAAAGCGG
>ENA-OPSJ01001922-OPSJ01001922.1-human-gut-metagenome-genome-assembly--contig:-NODE-1922-length-14487-cov-1.671702_pt1 | contig 14487 bp, 10 predicted proteins | sample MGYA00241801_ERZ501893 | MGnify/ENA primary metagenome ERZ501893 (study PRJEB25962, sample SAMEA2042219) | human gut metagenome | biome: human gut; feature: human-associated habitat; material: faeces...
CGCGCAGTTCGATACAAACGGCGGCAGTGCGGTCGATAAGGTAAAAACGGATAAAAACGGCAAAATCGAAAGCCCTGCCGACCCGACAAAAGAGGGCTATATTTTCGTCGGCTGGTATAGCGACAGCAAGCTGACCAAGCCCTTTGATTTCAGCGCAGAGCTGACCGCGAATAGCACGCTTTACGCAAAATGGAAAGAAAAATGCCGACCGCATATCAAACGGTACAGGTAGCTACACTCATTTCAGCTACACCTTCAAACCTTCTGAAATGGACTTTTTAGTACCTGATGCAAAGGATGACAATAAGCATATTGTCTCTCTTCAATATTTGCCACCCGAAAAGGGAAGTCCGGCACCAGCTAATTATTTAGAAAGCGTCAACCCCGCTAAAGATCCGAAAAATGCACCACAAGCAGAGATTGCTATTGAACCCATCGATCCAAAAACATCTGTTACCGCACAAGGTGAACCTAACTTCACCCCACCCTTGGTTGCACTTAACCCTAACCCTACACCTGATGACCCCAACGCAGATCCAACAAAAGCTGGCAATAAGACCTACACAGGCACTGTAACCACCACTTACGATTTGCCTACTGACGATGTCCAACACCCTGGTCGTGTCACCCTTAATCTCCATACCGACTCCTCGGGTCCTATAAACATCACCGATGCAGATGGCAATTTATTTAATGTCGAATTTATTAAGGATGAATCAGGCAATCCAAAGCGCAATGATGATGGCAGCTATACTTTGCTCCTTGATCCTAAAGATATCGGCGATGGGAAGCTTACTATTAAGCAAGATCCCAATGGTGCCTATACAGGAACAACTTGGTTATTTGATGTAAAGATTGATCCCAATCCCAAAGTTGCTCCCAGCCCATTGCTTACCAAGCAAGTAGAAAATCTTACACATCCAGAAGGACCTACTCAGCCAGGCGACCGCCTTCGTTATACGTTGAGCGCATCCAATACGACACCCGGATCGGCATGGACACAGGTCATTGTGCAAGATCCTCTCCCTTCTTGCTTAGACTTAGATGAATCAACCTTGCGACTTGATAATCCAAAATATGATCTTAAAGATATTGCTCTTTCAAAAGTCGATACAATAACCGCAACGGATACAGGCAATTTTGCCTTATCTGACCGAGGAACAAGCGATCGGGCAATATTATCTGTTCCTACGGGTACTGTTTATGGCAACACTCACGCCACTATTACTTTTGAATGTGTAGTAAAAAATGGACTTGATTTTTCTGACACTAATTTGATTGATCTGACTAACACAGCAAATGCTTCTGGCAAACGTCTTAACCCCGGCAACCCTAATGAAGCCGATGTGGATCTTGATCCAGAACCCAATCCTGAGCCAGGCAAGGGTCCAAACCCCATAACACCTCCCGTAACTCCTCTTGGAGGAGAAACGGTTGCGCCATCTGATCCAAGCTTAAACGCCCTCATTACGGATAAAAAAGTTGAAAATCTTGCTTCTCCCAATGCAAAAGTTACTAAAATTGGGGATCATCTACGTTACACCATTTCTCTAAGCAACACAGGATCAGCAGATACTGCACTCTACAATACGGTCATAACTGATCCACTTCCTACTGGATTTAATCTTGTCCCTTCGAGCATGCAGCTTGTTTTAGGAACGATTGGATCTGATACACCTTCAGAGACTATTTCAGTTCCTGATGCAGTGTACGATAAATCGTCGCACACCGTTTCAGTTACAGTAGGAGATTTATGGGGAGGTCATAGTGTATCTCTCATCTTTGAATGCATTGTGAACAAAGAAGCGGTAGGCCTCGACAACACGAATATTGCCTCCATACTTGGCGACCTTCCCTCGAAAGACCCTGGACATAATCCATCCGACCCCATTGCTGGCGGAACGCCAGGTGATCCAGTAAATCCCCCATCAGATGAAAAGCCAATTAAATCAACACCACCTGCTACGCCACCAACCTTACTACCTCTTGATCCATCAAAAGGTGATGTAACAATTTATAAAGCCGCAGAAAATACAACGAGTGACGATGGCAATACTTACGTTGGTGATATCATCCATTGCACGATCACACTTTCAAATTCTGCACCTAGCACGGGATGGATGGATGCAGTCATACGAGATGATGTTCCAGAAGGATTAGAGATATTATGCGACTCTATCCATATGACTTTGCCCGATAAGAATCTCATAAACGTTAGTGACAAGGCCTACAATGTTCCAACACGTTGTCTATCAATATCAACAGGACGTCTCTACGGTGGTCAATCGATACAAGTTACTTTTGATGCTTTAGTAACCGAAAATGCACTTGATGCAGATATTGGCAATATTGCAGTAGCGCTCGGTAAGCTTCCTTCTAAATGGGATCCTGACACTGAAGGTCAATATCCCAATCCAGGCGAACCGTTTATACCAGCAAGCGATTGGGAGGAGTTTGACAGTGATAACGAAAAAGTTGAATCTGTTGCCGCCTATCCTCCAGGAACCGATTCTACGGGTGGAGTTCTTGCCGCCAAAAAGAACATAGACGCTTCTGGTACCATCATGGCAAAAACAAGCGATACTACCATAGTTGCTATTACTATTATTTCAGCAATAATGCTTATCAGTTTAGGAGTGCTCATATATTCACGGCGCCTCCGCAAGAAGAGCTAGTTACAAATGCTGAATGATTATATTTTCAGCATTCATATATTGGTGAAATAGCAATGATCCAGGTTTAAAACCTGGATCATTTCACTTCTGATTAGGAACTGCGCTAGCGATTATTCGTTATAGCGTCAAAGAAGGGGAGCCCTTGTGACTCCCCTCTAACTTCATTTTATTCGGCAAACGCTAGTGAGCGCTTTGCAGATGTGCAGACATAGGCAGATATGAACTTATCTTACATCATGCCCATTCCGCCGCCCATGCCGCCGCCAGCGAGTGCAGACAGATCTGGACCTTCTTGTGGGATCTCGTTGATGGTTGCCTCAGTGATGAGGATCAAAGCAGCCACAGAAGCAGCAGACTGGAGTGCGGTACGGGTAACCTTGACTGGGTCATTAACACCCATCTCAATCATGTTGCCTTCTTCACCATTGGCAAAGTTAACACCTTCACCTGCAGGCATGCCCTTTACTTTCTCAACAACAACAGAGCCTTCATAACCTGCATTTTGAGCGATAGCACGCATAGGAGCCTCGAGTGCTTTGCGAACAATGTCAACACCAACCTGCTGATCCTTATCAGCAATCTCAAGCTTATCAATTGCAGGAATTGCGTTAATTAATGCAACGCCGCCACCAGCTACGATGCCTTCTTCAACAGCTGCACGGGTTGCCTGAAGGGCATCCTCAATACGGCTCTTCTTCTCTTTGAGCTCAGACTCAGTTGCAGCGCCAACTTTGAGAACAGCAACACCACCGGAGAGTTTAGCCAAACGCTCTTGGAGTTTCTCACGGTCAAACTCAGAGTCAAGACGATCAAGCTCTGAACGCATCTGTGCGATGCGAGCATCAATTGCTTCTTTGGAGCCAGCACCATCAACAATAACCGTTGCATCCTTGGTTACTTTAACGGTCTTTGCAGTACCAAGATCCTGGAGCTGAACATCAGCTAAGGTCATACCAAAATCCTTAGAAACAACCTTGCCACCGGTTACAACAGCAATATCTTCCAAGATGCGAGCACGACGATCACCAAAGCCAGGAGCCTTAATTGCAACAACATTCAAGGTGCCGCGGAGTTTGTTCAAGAGCAAAGTACCCAATGCTTCACCCTCAACGTCTTCTGCAACAATCAAGAGCGGGCGACCAGACTTCATGATCTGCTCAAGCAGAGGAATCATATCCTGGATTGAAGAGACTTTAAGGTCGGTAAGCAAAATGAAAGGATCATTCAAGACTGCTTCCATGCGCTCGGTATCAGTTGCCATGTAAGGTGAGATATAACCGCGGTCATACTGCATGCCTTGTACAATGTCAATCTCAATACCAAAGGTCTGAGACTCTTCAACAGAAATTGCGCCGTCTTTGCCAACAGCTTCCATTGCCTCAGCGATCTTCTCGCCAATAACCTCATCGCCTGCTGAAATAGTACCTACGTTTGCGATCTGCTCTTTGGTAGAAACAGGAGTTGCAGCTTCTTTGATTGCCTCAACAACCGTCTCGGTACCAAGCTCGATACCACGGCGAATACCCAATGCATCAGCGCCAGCAGTAACATTCTTCAAGCCCTCTGAAACGATAACGTCAGCAAGCAAGGTTGCAGTGGTGGTACCGTCACCAGCAACATCGTTAGTCTTAACAGCAGCCTCACGGATCAACTGAGCACCCATATTCTCAACAGGATTCTCAAGCTCAACCTCGCGAGCGACAGTAACACCGTCGTTGGTTACCAAAGGAGCACCAAAAGAGCGCTCAAGAGCAACATAGCGACCCTTAGGGCCAAGAGTTACCTTTACTGCATCAGCAAGTTTCTTGACGCCTGCTGCCATACCGGAGCGAGCATCAGTATCAAATAAGATTTCTTTTGCCATTATTCAAACAGTCCTTTCGGAATTTTTATAACCTAAATAAACGCAACAATTCTTGTAAGAATTCTTGTAAGTAAGACTTGAGTTAGCGATATGCCCTACCTAGTTGCGCGTCTTACGCAGTGTAGACTGCGTAAATATCATCAGCGCGGAGAATCAAAACCTTCTCGCCATCTAAGTCAACCTCAGTTCCGCCGTACTTACCGTAGAGGACGCGATCGCCTTCCTTAACAGGCATAGGGAGATGCTCTCCATGATTGTTGACCTTGCCTTCACCGACTGCCAAGACAACACCAGTTTGAGGCTTTTCCTTTGAATCAGAAGAAATGTAGAGGCCGCCTGCTGTAGTCTCTTGCGCTTCATCTTGCTTGACGATGATACGATCGCCGATTGGCTTGAGATCCATATGTATTCCTTTCACTATCCACGAGTTTCCTCGTGCACACTTATAACCACTGGTATGTATGTTCCATCGTTTAAAGGCGCTTTTGCGACATCATTAAGACTTCGTCATGTATCTGTCGTCAAAATGACATCACCTATAAGCGATGGGTCGTACAAAACTTAGCACTCTCATATCGAGAGTGCTAAGTTGATAATAATAGTATCAAGTTTTGTGCAGGATGCAAATGCATATCTAGGTATGTGGAGAAGATTCACAAACCCTCTATATTCCGCTTACTTGGAAGTAACTTCTTGCTTAATCACCACGCGGCATAAGACCAAAACACACTTACTTATAACTTCGATGATCCTGATAGTTGGCTAAATACTGCGCAAACTCAGGCGATGTATCAGAATTGCCACTGCGCCACGCTTTGTGATCAATGATCTCAGACTCGAATCCATAATAAGCATCAATACAGGCGACGAGGTTATCGAGTGCCTCAAGTTGTTCTTTAGGATAATCGCCTGATCCACCAACATGAACCATCTCAATACCCACGGAATATGAATTCATGCCATAGTCTGATGCCCATGATCCAATAGATTGAGTACCGATCTTGTCATCACGCGACTCATCGGTCGTTCCGTACTTTTGATTATGTCCGATATCCCCATAACCTGCATGATGCGTAATCCTATCAAGATCAACACACTGAACTATAGAGCCATCTTTATTGATCACAAAATGAGCGGCGACTCCTGCGCCGTTGCTATCCCACCAATCAACAACTCCAGAAGCACTACCCTCTCCCTCAGTATCATGCAGCACAATATACTTTTGGAATTCAGAGCCTTTAGATCCATGGTTAAAGCTTGCCCGAATATCTTTAGTAAGGTTGAGGTTTTGGAGTTTAGCTTCGACACTTTGCTGGTTCTCGGCATTAACTAGTGCATCATTATTTATGTTATTGATAATCATCAGCATGCTGTTTTTGGCAACATTCACAATCACACGATAAGTGTCATCAGCCGTCTTAGCATCGCTTTGTTTTGAATCATTTTCACAACCGACAAGACTTAATAGAACAACCACGCTAATAAGAAAGATTGCAACTTTACTTTTCAAATTAATTACTTGTTCCAACCTCTTGTTTTGCACCATAATCCCATTACCTCTACACGGTTTTAGTTAAGATAAGAAGACCCTCGATCTTGTTCAATAGAACGTATAGTATCTGCGTTCTTTTTTTCATAGTCATTAAGCAAATCCAGTGAATCAAACTTTTCACCACTATACTTTGGCACATACCATGATTGTGCACTAAAATAATCTCTTAAATCTTGGTTTTTAAACTCTCTACCGTGACGAGCAAATATTTCATTTCTTGCAAGATAAAGCTCGTAATTTGACAAGTCAGCTAATTCGCTCGTGGAAAAATATCGCGAATCGCTTTTAGGGAGAATATAATCTGAAGCCTTATTAGATACGCTATTCTGTGCATTATTATTCTCTCCGGAAGATTCTGGACTATTGTTTTTTGGCTCGGTTTGCACCTCTGGATTCTTACTGTTTTGGATAGTTAGACTCTCTCCATTTGAAAATGAACCATTTGACTCCTCGTATTCATTATTTTTTTCTGAAACTAACACAGCAATTACGGCAAAGGCGATCAGAAGAACGGCAATTCCAATGATTACGATTAGTCTCTTATTCTTCTGAACAGTTGATTGCTTCGAAGAATTCTGCATATCCAAAGTCTCTTTATTTGCATTAATCAACGGCAGAGGGACTGTATGCGTTGATACCGATTCGTTATGGATAGACGATTCATTTGTCGGATATACGTTTATATCTATCCCAGATGTATCGACATCCTTTTTATCTACTGTCTCATGGTTGTTATTTGTGAGAATTCTTACACCACAATTCTCACAATAAGAAGAATCATCTTCTATCTTTTTCCCACAATTCGTGCAATACATCAATATCTCCAATTTAATAGCGTCATGCAGTTGTACTGCAATAGGCAATCACTTCGATTGATTCACCGTTAATTCAAGTCATCACAACAAACGAAACGCCTGAAATTTCCCTATTTAACCACTAATCAAAATCAATTTCAGAAATACAGCAGTCTTCATGCTTAGAGCATATTCGGATACCTGTTATTTCAATAATTAAAGATTTGATAATAAAAGACGTTTTTCTAATACCCCAAATCCTTGCGATGCAAACTTCTGCTTGCCACTCGTATCAAAAAACTAAATCCAATTTGCGCATCTTGATTAGTATTGGTTTGGTTTTGTCGCCAGTATCAACACTTGCTTTATTGCCAAATGTTAATAAATGGTGCATCTACACGATGCGTATAAGATTCCCCGCACCTCCAGACCAAATGATGTAATCACCTTTCGGAAGCGTTGAACAATCAATTACAAAATACCCGTCTTTAGTCTTCTCCTGCGGAAGCTCTTTTCTTTTGCCTAGAGTCGTCTCAGCAATATATACAGGTATATCAATCTCGAAGCTACCATCAACCCATTTTGTTCCTCTATATGAGCCATACGCAACGGTCTCTATGTCGTGTGAAAAGAAGACATTCGCGATTCCGAAGTGGTTTTCCATATTTGGACTTGCATTAAGCGATAAAACCTCAATACCATCTGGACTCAAAATGTTTTCAAGCTCGCCTTTAATATCCTTTGTGGCTAGCGTAACACCATTGACTTCTGTGTCTTTAACAAACTCATCGGTTTTTGTTCCGCCTATAAACCCTTGATCAGTAACCTTTGTACACTCTGCATCTGCAGAAATTGTAGTAATGAGACGGTCGCCATTTTCAGGAGACAACTCATAAAATATCGAATCAGAGTTTGTCTCCACATCAGTCATAACAGGATTCAAGTCATCCTCGTAACTAACAGTATCGTTATAATTATTTTCTAGCATTATGCACGAACCGGTACCTTTAACATCAATATAAACTGACGTAAGTTTTTGATTAGGTACATCCTTAATATCAACGACAGTATAATTAGGTGTCTCTTCTTCCATACTAGCTTCAGAGCTATCTGCAACAGCGCTAGAAGACGTAACAGTTGAAGAGTTAGGTGTATTTGAACACCCGCACATTAAAGTGAGTAATAAAACAAACTGGATACCAACAATAATTTGCTTTTTCATTGGAGCCTCGTGACCTTTCTTGCTAATTTGCTCATTCATTGACCGTTCATATGAGAACACTAGGACTTACCTTTGCTAAGCCGCATCAAGAGCACAAATCTAAAATGGCATCTGTATTAGTTTTGTAATACATCCTGATCTTTCTCAGAAAATGTGTTGTATCGCCTGACCACATTTATTGCAAAAATTTGCTTCAGCTGAGAGTTCATTTCCGCATTGAGGGCAAAATTGCCAACGTTTGTTTTGAGAGTCATTGACTAGAACTGACTGAGTTGCTGGCTTAGGAGTCTCTTCTTCTTTTAGCGTCTGTGTTGCTTCTAATACTAATGGGTTGGCAATTGCAGGTTTGAGATCTTCCGTTGCTTTTGGTGCTTGCATCTGCAAATTTGACGCCTGCTCAACCAGGTGTTCAATCGATCCAGAAGGTGCAAAATGGCAATATAGATAAATTGCCGCCGGAAGTAAAAAAGCCAACCATGACCAAATCGTAGGAGCAATTATGGCAGTCTGGGAAGCAGCATAAAAGCTGTCAGAAACTATAGCTGTGTTGACTACATATATCACTACAATCGCCGCTAGAGCAAAAATTGCTAGCGTCAGTTGAGTTTGTTCAAAATCATTTTTCGATCCACCTTCTTTGGCTAATTGATACACTTCGTAGGCAGCAATGCATACATATATGCCTAGGACTGCAACTAAAATTAAAGCTGCACCAAATAGCCAATTAATCAACTCTATTCCGCCACTGCCTCCAAATTGGTTAAGCGCATTCCCAGTAGTGGTAAGAAAATTAATTACCGTATATTCTTGGCTATTGCTATTGCCGATAATCGCGTAGAAATACGACATCATGGGACTTGAAACCCACGGAAGAAAAACAAGAATAACCTCAATCACATTAATAGCAATATAGACACCTTTGATTTTATTGTTCTGTTCACTCATGCTTCAATATCTTTCTATTTTGTTTCTAATATCTAAGCGCCTGAACGCTTTACTTATTGCGGTCTTGAGATATCTTTCTCCACATATGCACTGATGATTCTTTGAGCAAATTTGTATGATTTGCTCGATAGGAAACTAGAAATATATAAACCAGTAATGACAAACCGACGATGACGTCGAGGGTAAAAAGGGAATTCTGAATAGAATTCGCCAATAAAGAGGTCACAAACAACAAATAGCAAATTAGAGCTTCGAAAAAATACTCGTAATTCCTGAAGAAAAACAACAACCGAAGCTCCCCTTTTTCCTCATACTCGCTATTTAGTGTTTCCCAGTTATATCCTGATATGCGCGGTTCAAGAACCGCTATCAAATAAGCAGACAGCTTTGCAATATTCTTCCTGTAATAAAAGTTCTTTGCAGATAGTGGAATGATAAAAACGTAAGGAATCATATATAACAAGGGATCATTCTGGGGAATAGCAAAAGCCAATACTGCAGCAATAGCTGTCATTGAAAAAGTAGAGAGTTGCGCTGACAGATTTGTGCAATTCTCTATTTCTTTTCTTAGAGAACTGTATTCCGCTTCATACTGGCTGGTCGACTCATCCATAACAACTAAACTCGATAGTCTTCACTAAACAAAATACCCCAGTACGAATGCGCACAATCACTACACAGTACGTAATCTTTACTCATGTTTATGTCATAGTATGCCTGCGTTGTTGTTTTGTGACATTTCGAACATTCATAACTGCTGCAACCCGTCAAACTCGCAAGAGCAATAGTCAAAATAATTAGTGGCAATATCCGCTTAAAGAACATCACTATCTTGACTGGCATGATTCCCCCCCTTCGTAAACTTTATGTTATTGAATTATAGTCAATTTGATATTTATATGTAGCATTACCTGGTTAAATGGCCTTTTTTACTAATTAGTTGACTGATATAAGCATAATTTTGAGAATTAATGAAGTTTAATATCAATTAATTGCTACATATATAATGTAGCCTAAAGCATATTGCTCAGGTTTTATCGATCTATAACTCATTAAGGAGAGATCGATGGGCATACATAGTGTTTTTGCTACAAATTTGAGGCATTTCAGAAAAGAGCAGGGACTCACACAAGAGGAGCTTGCTGAGAAAAGCGGGCTGCACAGAACCTACATTGGCGGAATTGAACAAGAGCGAATTAACCTCAGTTTGAAAAACATTGAAACATTAGCAAAGGCACTGGGAATCGACCCTGCATACTTTTTCTTCTTACCTAACGATAGAAACCAAAAGCCTTGCTCCAGTATCGAGGAACAAGCAAGTTGCAATAGTTATGCACTTCTCCATGAGACTCCTCAAGGAATTGAAGTCACGCCGCTCTCAGTCGTCAATCAAGACTTATCTACTCAAATTTTATACGCGCTTATACAAGAAGGTTTTAGCGGAGAAGCATTAGTGGCTGAATACAATAAAACGCAAAAAGAAATCATTGAGAGCTTTAAACAATCTCGTAAGCATGAGTGTTAAAATACTAAAGCCCTCTTTATCATTGATCACGCTTTTTTGTAATCAATAACCCAATTCCAATCCGTTCTATACAACAAATCCGCGCCCCCTATTCAAGAGACCGCGGATTTGCGTAGTAGTTATTAAGCCGTGACTGTTTGATTTTGTTGCTACATTAGAGATACTGCATTAGTCGTTGTGTTAGTTATTGCGACTACGCTTCCTTCGCGTATAAACCATCAAAGCAAGTGATCCCATCGCTATACCGCTAATGAGAAGCATCGTGTTGCCCATTGGATCAGCAGTACGTGCAGAATGGGATTCTTTTACCTTGTTTTTATTGATATCAGCATTTGAGTTATCGGCATCTGTGCTGTTATCTGTATTCGCGCCTGCATGAGCAGGATCTTTTACGGTATAGGTAAGACGAACCACTTTTTGGTTGCCATCATCGTCAGTGTAAACCACTTCAATGACATACACTCCAGGAACTGACTGGTCTATCTCAGGAACAACTTGACCGTCTTTAGTAATTGTCACCGTTGGCGTGCCTTCAGGGAGATTAGGATCATCGCCATACGTTTTCTCAATCACATCAAGAATGTCATCGGGAGTTACTTTTCCGCCTGGCATGGGAGGAAAATCAATCTCATCATCAATAACTACCTCAGGTTTTTCAGGCGTAGGATCAACAGGGTCAATCGGTGCCATACGTACCTCTACCGAGTGATGTTTACCTGCTTCAAGAGCATCAAACTGGTATTCCTTCATGCCTTCAGTAAGAGGAATCTCTTTGCCATCAACATATACACTCTTAACGTAATAGCCCTCTTGAGGCTCCCACATAATAGTCGGTGTCGCTCCTGCAGGGTTATAGGTATTGCCCGTAATGGTGCCCGCACCACCCAGAATCTTTGTGGTGATTAGGGAGTACGTATCAGGCTTGGTTACATCAATATTGTCGCGCGGATCAGGATTGGATGGATCCGTTGGATTACTGGGATCATCAGGGTTGGTTGTGCCAAAGGCAATTACCACACTATGGTTGCGCATGAGATTCTCAAATGAGAGGCTGCCCTGCTGCGCCATCTTCATAAGGTCAATACGCTTAATCCCATCGACAGTAATTGACGTAACCTCATGCCCTTTATCGGCCTGCCAAGAAACTGCCGCACTGCCCTTAAGAGGCGCCGCTACTGATGCAGATGCCGCACCAGCACCAATAGTGACTACGTTTACGTAAACATAGTTCTCATCGCCCTCTTCACCAGAAATACCACCAGGATTACCTGGCGTTCCGGGATTACCTGGGTTGGTAGGATCAGGTTTGCTGGGATCATGACCACTAGGATTATCAGGATTTCCTCCGGGGTTATCTCCGGGGTTGTCTCCACCCGGATTGTCTCCAGAATCCGTATCCTTCTTGGAAATATAGACCACAACAGAATGATCAGCGTTGATATTGGCAAAATCAATCTTGCCTGCACTCAGGAGATCATCACGCATATTGCCATCAACCATAACGGCACTAACTACATTGTTCTCATCAGATTGCCATGTAACCGTACGACTATCGCCTTGTGCAATGTTGATTTGTGAAGCTGAAATTTTGCCACCAGAGCCACCTGCAATTGAGGTTGTGATCTGGTATTGCTTATCCTGATTGCCACCAGGATTATCTCCTGGGTTATCCCCGGGATTATCTCCCGGGTTGCCCGATGCCATATTCATGACAGCCTCGACGGTATAGTCAGAATCAATAAGTTCATGCGGAAGTGTCACTGTCCAAGCTCCGGTTGTGGCGTTCTTGGTAATCTTGACGCCATCTTTGCCGTCTTCAAGGAGCTGTTTAACTGACCCGCGCCCTAAATAAATTGCGCTAACTGAACTCGATTCGCGCGGAGTAACCGTAATTTCAACGTTAGACGTTGAACCTTCAGGCACGGTAACAGTAGGAGTGATATCACCTAAGCCACCCGTGATCTTAGTATCAACCACATAGTCTTTTGAATAGGTGTTAGAAGCCCCACGATACACTACCTCAACCGAATGATTTGTATCAATATTGGTGAACTCATGTTCTACCTTTGTCCGCTGTGCATTATTCTCAGTATCGGTTTTAATGTTGTTGAGGTATTCGTCATAGATAACCTTGCCATCGACTTTGACTAAAGATAGTTCAGCATCGGAGTTGGGATCGCGTTTAGCCCATTCAACCTTATATGACTCCCCTGCTTTAACTGCTTTAGTGGGTGAAATAGTGCCCGGTCCACTGATGCTTGTCGATACAATCCAGGTGCCATCAGACCCATCGCTTACCACACGCTCGGTCAAGATCTTAACCATGTGATTTGCTGAGATTTTATTAAAGTCAATTGATTGGGTGGTCTCATCAAAAGGAATCGCAACACCATCAACTTGAATAGAGGTCACACGATAACCAGGCTTGACAGACCATTTCACCGCATAATCGCTATCGGCATCAATGGTGCCACTATCCGATATGTTCTCTACCCCGCCATCAGCAATAGTTTTGACTGAATAGGTTCCTTCTTGAGTATCTTCTTCTTGAGGATCATTGGGATTGTCGGGATCTTGTGGATCTGACTCAAACACTACAATGATCTCTTTGCCCTTATTGGACATGGTAATGTCTGTTGCATTGGCAAGATCAGCCGCTCTTACATCCGTGTCTGCTTGGGCAGCCGCATCAGCTTGTGCTTGTGCTTCATCTGGCTTGTTTTGCGAGGCAGCTACTAAATCATCACGTACCGATGAGTCTTCAAACACCGCAACAACATGGGCGTTCTCATCTGCCTGCCAAGAGACGCGAGCCGTATCACCATTGTAGTAGCGAGCCGTACCCGCAACCTTACCCGGCCCTACCGCGGTGATGGTGAGCGGGTACTTTTCTTTATCCGATGCGGTTGTGGCATTTGTAAGACCTAAACGCGCCATATGGAAGTCATCATGAGCAGCACCTTTTTCGTCTACAAACTCTCCTTCAACAGAAGCCTCGTCGGTATATTCAACATACTCCTTGCTATTACGAGCCTCACCCGTAAAGCTCACCTCAAAGTACCCACGTTTAGTTATATGTTCGTTTTCTTTATCAGGTTTACACGTAATGAGATAACAATCCTCTGACTCATCATAGGTAACCTCTACCTTACTAAGAGCAATCGTGTCAGGACTATCAAGCGCACCCTCATTTTGATCACTCGCATACCCTGGTTTGAAATAACCTTGAATAGAATCTTTATTGATGGTTTTAAATGACTTTACCTTGAACGTAACATAAGGGTTCTTTAATCCGATAGTTTTCTCGGCCTCACTGACGTTCTGACAAACCATGACTGCTCTCAGCTGATCGCCCTCTTGAGCAGTTTGGATATAACGGTTGTTACCATCTTTTTTATAGTCAACGTCCGTTGTTGCATAATGCTGGTTAAGATTTGCAATCTTTAGTGTTGTTCAAACTTAGGTGCAACGATATCAAGAGTGAGTCCTAGAACTGAGAGAATGGTAGGAGCATTTGATGTCGACACTGTCATATTGACAGCATTCTCGCCACCTGTAAGGGTCATTCCACCATTACCGTCATTGATGTCTTGCACGACAAGATCAGTGTTGTGGATCAATTTATTGTCCGCTGCAGCCAAGTATGAGTAATTTGCTTCAGATGCATTAATAGGCGCTGGGTCAAATGATTTTGCATCATCAAGAAGACCTCTATTATCGATACGCAAACGGAAATATTTATTGTTCTTTGCACGATTGGTGGCACTGTTGGTTACAATCTTGCTCCCACTCACGGTCGAACCTGTTGTGGTGGTATAAGCAATATTTTGAGTATTACCTGTCCCACTTGAAGGCGTGTCGCAATCCGTACCATCCATAGATGCAATGAGCTGTCCAGTCGGTTTGTCTT
>ENA-OPSJ01001925-OPSJ01001925.1-human-gut-metagenome-genome-assembly--contig:-NODE-1925-length-14477-cov-4.393981_pt1 | contig 14477 bp, 9 predicted proteins | sample MGYA00241801_ERZ501893 | MGnify/ENA primary metagenome ERZ501893 (study PRJEB25962, sample SAMEA2042219) | human gut metagenome | biome: human gut; feature: human-associated habitat; material: faeces...
ATATTTACCCTAACTTCACTTTGTCATTTAAGCACTAAATCTTTTCTGTAATAAAGGAGAATAATATGGGACTGTTTGATAAATTTAAAAAGAAAAATAACGAAGAATACATTGATGATGTGACTTATATCAGAGATATAAAGCATATTCAATCAGGGCCTTGGCATCAGTATGATGTGCTTTTGGCGGCACAAGGCTACGGATGGGATTATATTATTGATTGGGCAAACTATATGGCAACCACCGACTTAGAACAGATTTCCCAAGTAACAGTAAGCTCTGCAGACAAAAGCACAGATATTACGGAATCATACATAAAGAGCAACGGTAAATTCAGCGAAACAGAAGAATTAAAAAACGAAGCGGCAAGTCTTTCTGTTGCCGGAATAAGCAAAACTTTAAAAGCACCAATGAAAATAGTATGGTTTAATCAAACACAGGTTTTACGATTCTTTACAATAGTTGACGATGAAACACTTATTAAGAAATATATTGAAACTGTTATTCGTCGTACTTTTGGAACAAACGATGCCATGAAATTGGCAAAACCTATTTTGAAACAGTAAATTTTATTATTTAGCATAATGCATTAGAAAAACATTTATAAAAGTTTGATCAACCTTTTCAAAGGTTGTGAGTGTGGGCAAAGCCCACAAATACTTTTTGCTACCGCAATTTAATACACTAAACCATAATAGGGCTGACGCTTTGTCTGCCCTATTATTTTTGCAAAACCGCTAAACAGCACAACAGCCGGTGCAAAACGCATCGGCTGTTGTGTATGGAGAGATTAGAATGAATTATTTATATATAAACAGCAGCATTACCATCCAAACATCTGTGACCAAATAGAGTCGTCACCGGTTGAATTTTCGCTGTCTGATGTCGGAGTAGTGCTCTTTTGTGAGCCGTTAGTGATTTGAGAATTGCTTACCGCAGGTATATATTCTTCAAGTACAAATGAAATTGTCTTACTTGTTTCTCTGCGGCTTACAGTAAATGTAACTGTATCGCCTACTTCTGCTTTTTCAAGTGCAGCAGTAATGTCCGATGACGAAGAAACATCTGTATCGTTTACCTTTGTTACAAGGTCACCTCTTGTAACTCCTGCTTTTTCGGCATTTGAACCGGAATCAACAGAAAGAACATAGCAACCTGTCTGATTTACACCGTAATAGAAAGCTGTTTCGTCAGAAGTAATATCTGTAAAGTCAATACCAAGATCAACCTTACCTGTTACATAACCGTATTCTTTAAGGTCACTTAAAATATCAAGTACATTGTTAATCGGAATAGCAAAAGCAATACCCTCAACTTCGGTTGCACTCTGCTTTGCGTTTACGATACCGACAAGTTCACCGTTTGCATTAAAAAGTCCGCCGCCGGAATTACCCGGGTTTACCTGTGCATTTGTCTGCAAAAGTGTCATTTGTGTATCTTCAATAGTAACCTTTCTTGCAAGTGCACTGATGATACCGTCTGTAACTGTACCGCCAAGTTCACCGAGTGGGTTGCCGATAGCAACTACATAGTCACCTACCGCAAGACTGTTGCTGTCACCGAAAGTTGCAGGCGAAAGTCCTGTTGCACTAACCTTTAACAAAGCAATATCATTATCTGAATCACTGCCTATGATTGTTGCATCGTACTCTGTGCCATCTCTAAGTCTTACCTTAACAGAATTTGCTCCGTTAATTACATGGTTATTTGTAAGAATATAACCGTCTTGAGAAATAATAACGCCTGAACCTGCACCCTGCTGAACATACTGTTGAGCAAATGAACCCGTTACAACGCTTTCTGTTGAAATTTCAACAACACTGTCGGCTGTCTTTTTAACAATTTCAGAGGTTGAATTTGCCGTAGATGTACTTGAAGCAGTTGTGGTTGTGCCGCTGTTGCTTGTTTTGGTAATATTTAAACTGCCGCTTGTACTGGTATTTACCTTATTTGCAAAATAACCGCCGCCAAAGCCAAGTCCGCAAGAGAACACCATTGTAACTGCAAGTGCTATTGCAATACCGCCTCTTGATATTGGTTTTCTCTGTTTTTTAGGCTTTTTAGCCTTAGGTGGTTTTGCGTTTGCCGAATGATTGGGAGCAGTACCGTACGGTTGAGAATTATATACATTCTGTGACTGTTGGTTCTGTGCAGTGTAACCGTTTGATTGGTAATTATCATAAGCGTTTGTATTTGGATTTTGATAATTATTGCTGTATCCCGAACTTGTATTCTGTGAAGAATATTGAGTAGGCTCGTTATATCTGTTAGGATTATGCGAAGCGTCTTTATTATTGCCGTTTACATATGAATAATGGTATTCTGTGCTGTCTGACTTGTTGTCGCTTTTATCGGCATTCCATTCATATGAAGCCTCTGCATTCTTCTGCGGAATGTCTGTGTTGCTTTCAGGTGTATTTTCAGCATTACCTGAATAAATATCATTGAATTCATTTGGATTTTTATTATCAAGCATTTTTTAGTCCTCCTTAAATGCTATGTCTTTCGTATCTCTTACGATGTATATATAATAATTTTGCCAAGTGAAAACTATATGAACTCGTTTTGAAATAAATATGAAATAAATTGAAATAACAATGAAACCAAATTCACATTCTATTCTTAAAAATGCCGAACAGTCTTAGTCTGACCGTTCGGCATTGGTTTTTCTATATGCTGATATATGTATAGAAGGTATTATTATACTAAGCCTTATTTTCGCTGTTTTCGTCAACAGGCTTTTCAACATACTCGACTATACGCTTTCTGACGGTAACTCCGTCATATTTCTTTTTAAAGGAAACTTTACCCGTAAACTTTCTTCCGCACTTTTTACACAAAAAGGGAGCAACAAAACTTTTGTTTTTTACTTTCCAATTTGCCTGTCTTGCAGCCTGCCTTCCGCAAGAATCGCAATTAAAGCGCATACTGCGTTTATCAATCTCCGGATTATTAATATCTGTAATAAAATGATTTTTATACAGCAGTCTGTCATAAAATTCGTGAGCCGTTGCATCTTTGATAAAATCGTCTATCGGATAATCCTCGACAAAATGTTTCATACACTTTAATGTAAGCTCTGCGTCGGCATATGCACGGTGCTGTTCTTCAACATCAAAGTTAATTGCGAGCATATCTGCGCATACGGATAATCCGAGTTGAGAAGATTTATCATTTACGGAAAGACATTTTTCACAATAATCCTGCACATTGCAATAGCTTGTGAGAAAAGGCAGCTCGGGCCTGTGAGCATAGTACATATAATTCTCAATCAATGCAAGAATGTCGCTTGTACCCCATGTCACCAAAACGCAATCGCCGCAGAATTTTTTAAATTCAGAAACAGCGTGCATAAATGTACAGCCGTTTTTTCTTAATTCTTCGTTGGTGATTTTGGTTAGCTTTTTAACCTTCGAACAAAGTTTTTTGCCTATCTGCGGAGAAATAAGCATTTCAAATCTGTCAATAATATTCAGATTTTCGTCAGTTTTAACTGCCCCGAACTCAATTATCTCATTTACAAATCTGTGTTCTTTACTGCTGTATGAGCCGTTCCATTCAAGGTCTAATACTACAAAACTCATTATTTTTTATGGAATGCCTGTTTCATTCTCTGTTCCTTAGAAAGAATACGCTTACGCATACGGATATTTTCGGGAGTAACCTCTACAAGCTCATCATCTGCAATAAACTCAAGACACTGCTCAAGCGAAAGAATTGACGGCGGTGTAAGTTTAAGTGCATCATCAGAACCTGAAGCACGGGTATTTGTGATATGCTTTTTCTTACATACATTAACCGTAATATCTTCTGACTTAGGGCTTGCGCCTACAATCATACCCTCATATACAGGAACACCCGGGCCGACAAAGAGTCTGCCTCTCTCCTGTGCCGCATACAAACCGTAAGTTACTGTTTCGCCTGTTTCAAAAGCGATAAGCGAACCCTGATGACGGGTTACGATTTCACCCTTGTACGGCTCATATCCGTCAAACACATGGTTCATAATACCGTTACCGTTTGTATCTGTAAGGAATTCGGGACGGTAACCCATAAGACCTCTTGACGGAATACGGAACTCAATGTGAGTAGAACCGCCCTCACGGGTGCCCATATTAATAAGTTCAGCTTTTCTTGAACCGAGTTTTTCCATAACTGCACCTACATAAGCGTCAGGTACTTCTATAATGAGCATTTCCATAGGCTCATTCAACTTGCCGTCAATCATCTTTGTGATAACCTGTGGACGAGATACCTGGAACTCATAATTCTGACGGCGCATTGTTTCAATAAGAATTGAAAGGTGAAGCTCGCCTCTGCCCGATACTTTAAATGTATCCGCACTGTCTGTTTCTTCTACTCTTAACGCAACATTGGTTTCAATTTCCTTGAAAAGTCTGTCACGAAGATTTCTTGATGTAACATACTTGCCCTCTCTGCCGGCAAACGGAGAGTTATTTACAATAAAGTTCATTGATACGGTCGGTTCGTCAATCTTAACAAACGGGAGCTGTTCGATATTTTCAGGGTCGCAAATTGTTTCACCGATATTAATATCCTGAATACCGCTTACGCAGATAAGATCACCCATTTCAGCAGTTTCGCTCTCAACTCTCTTAAGTCCCTCATACTGATAAATCTTACCGATTCTTGCGTTCTTTGTTACATTGCCGTCTGTATGACAGATTGCAACGCTCTGACCTGTTTTTACAGTGCCTCTCTCAACTCTGCCTACACCTATTCTGCCCACAAACGGATCTGAATCTATATTTGAAATAAGAATCTGAAGTCCGCCCTCTGCATCTCCCTGCGGAGCAGGAATTTCATTTATAATAGCCTCAAAAAGAGGTTTCATATCTGTACCGGGCTGATGCGGATCAAGGCTTGCATAGCCGTCACGGCCCGATGCATATACTACAGGGAATTCAAGCTGATCCTCGTCAGCGCCAAGCTCGATAAATAGATCGAGAACTTCGTCAACAACTTCTTCAGGTCTTGCACCCGGACGGTCAATTTTATTGACTACAACCAAAGGCTTTTTGCCAAGGCCCAAAGCCTTTTTAAGAACGAATCTTGTCTGCGGCATACAACCCTCGAAAGCGTCTACAAGAAGTACAACGCCGTCTACCATCATAAGTATACGCTCAACCTCACCGCCAAAGTCGGCATGACCGGGGGTGTCAACAATATTAATCTTAATGCCGTTGTACATTACAGCGGTGTTTTTAGAAAGGATTGTAATGCCTCTCTCTCTTTCAAGGTCGTTAGAATCCATTACTCTTTCAGCCACAGTCTCATTTGCTCTGAAAATACCGCTCTGTTTTAAGAGCTGGTCAACGAGAGTTGTTTTACCGTGGTCAACATGAGCGATAATAGCTATATTTCTCAAATTTTCTCTTGTTTCCATAAAATTATCCCCCTATAAAAATCTAAGTTCAAATATCCTACACATACTTTTTTATTATATCACCTAAATGTTGAAAATTCAATTTATTTTTAAAAATAAACAACAGATAGTGCCAAAATCGCAAATTTTCGTATTTACATCCATTTTTACTTTACATAAGAAGAAAAATGTTATATAATAGGTACTAATAATTGCCTTATAATGGGCAATTAATGTACACGGGTTATTGCTTTTAATAATGCAAATACCACAAAATACTTTTTGCGGAGGTAATCAAATGGGCTACACAATTGCACAGAAAATTATTAAAGAGCATTTGGTATGCGGCGAAATGGTTGTCGGCAACGACATCGGCTTACGCATTGACCAGACTCTTACACAGGACGCAACAGGCACAATGGCTTACATAGAATACGAGGCTATGGGTATTCCGAGAGTCAAAACCGAAAAGAGCGTTGCATATATAGACCACAACACATTGCAGACAGGTTTTGAAAATGCCGACGACCACAGATTTATTCAGTCTGTATGTAAAAAGCACGGCATTTATTTTTCAAGACCGGGCAACGGTATTTGTCACCAGGTACACCTTGAAAGATTCGGTAAGCCGGGCAAAACATTAATCGGTTCCGACAGCCACACACCTACAGGCGGCGGTATCGGAATGCTTGCTATCGGTGCAGGCGGTCTTGATGTTGCTGTTGCTATGGGCGGCGGTGCATATTACATCACAATGCCTAAGATGGTAAGAGTTAATCTTACGGGTAAACTCAGCCCATGGGTTTCTGCAAAGGATATTATTCTTGCAGTATTAAGAGTTATGAGCGTTAAGGGCGGCGTCGGCAAAATTGTTGAGTACGGCGGCGAAGGTGTCAAAACACTTACAGTTCCGGAGCGTGCTACAATTACAAATATGGGTGCAGAGCTCGGCGCTACAACATCCGTATTCCCTTCTGACGAAATCACAAGAGAATTTCTCAAGGCTCAGGGCAGAGAGGAAGACTACACAGAGCTTAGCGCTGACGCTGACGCTGTTTATGACGAGGTTATTGAAATCAACCTTTCAGAGCTTGAGCCGCTTGCTGCTTGTCCTCATTCACCGGACAATGTTAAGCCAATCAGCGAGCTTGAGGGTCAGAAAATTGACCAGGTATGTATCGGTTCTTGCACAAACTCAAGTTATCTTGACCTTATGAGAGTTGCCCACATTTTAAAGGGCAAAACAGTTGCAGACGGCGTGTCGCTTGCTATTGCTCCGGGCAGTAAGCAGGTATTTAATATGCTTGCTATGAACGGCGCACTTGCAGATATGATTGCTGCCGGCGCAAGAATTCTTGAAAGTGCCTGCGGTCCATGTATCGGTATGGGACAGTCGCCAAACAGCAAGGGTATTTCACTTCGTACATTCAACCGTAACTTTGAGGGCAGAAGCGGTACAGCAGACGGTCAGATTTACCTTGTATCTCCTGAAACAGCTGCCGTATCGGCACTTGCAGGTGTATTTACAGACCCAAGAAAACTCGGTCCTGCCGCAGAAATTGAACTTCCCGAGAAGTTCCTCATCAATGATAATATGGTTATTGCTCCTGCTCCTGTTGAGGAAATGGACAATGTTGAAATCTTAAGAGGACCAAACATTAAGGAATATCCTAAGACAAGCCCTCTTACAGATTCTATAGAGGCATCTTGCTCACTTAAGGTTGGCGACAACATTACAACCGACCACATTATGCCTGCCGGTGCAAAGATTCTTCCGCTCCGTTCAAATATTCCTGCTATTTCACAGCACTGCTTTACAGTATGTGATAAGGAATTTCCTGAAAGAGCAAAAACTCTCGGCAAGAGCATTATCGTAGGCGGCGAAAACTACGGTCAGGGTTCATCAAGAGAGCACGCAGCACTTGCTCCGCTCTTCCTCGGCGTTAAGGCAGTTCTTGTAAAGAGTTTTGCAAGAATCCATAAGAGTAACCTCATTAACGCAGGTATTCTTCCGCTTACTTTCCAAAATCCTGCAGATTACGATAAAATTAAACTCGGTGATATGCTTGAGCTTCCTAATGTTAAGAAAGAAATTGCAGACGGCTCTGCCGTAACGGTTGTAAACAAAACAACGGGCGAAACCGTTATTGCCGACTGTGAGCTTTCAGACAGAACAAGAGCAATCATTCTTGCAGGCGGTTTGCTTGACTATACAAAGGAGAACAGCTAATGGATAAAATTAAAATGACCACCCCCATCGTTGAGATGGACGGCGACGAAATGACAAGAGTTCTTTGGCAGAAAATCAAAGACATTCTTATTTACCCATACATTGATTTAAAGAGCGAGTATTATGACCTCGGTCTTGAAAACAGAAACAAAACAGATGACCAAGTTACTGTTGACAGTGCAGAGGCTACAAAGAAATACGGCGTTGCCGTAAAGTGTGCTACAATCACACCAAACGCTGCAAGAATGGACGAGTACAACCTCAAGCAGATGTGGAAATCACCAAATGGCACAATCCGTGCTATCCTTGACGGTACAGTTTTCAGAAGTCCTATCCTTGTAAAGGGTATCACTCCATACATTCCTACATGGAAAAAGCCAATCTGTATTGCCCGTCACGCTTACGGTGATGTTTACAAAAATACAGAAATGGTTGTTAAGGCAGGCAGCAAGGCTGAACTTTGCGTTACCAAGCCTGACGGTACAGAAGAAAGAAGTACAATCTTTGATTTCAAGACAGACGGTATCATTCAGGGTATGCACAACCTTGACAAGAGTATTTCTTCATTTGCCCGTTCATGTTTTAACTATGCACTCGACCAGAAACTTGATGTATGGTTTGCTACAAAAGATACAATCAGCAAGAAGTACGACCACAGATTTAAGGATCTTTTTGCTGAAATCTTTGAGAATGAATACAAAGAGAAATTTGAGCAGGCAGGCATTACATATTTCTACACACTTATTGATGACGCTGTAGCAAGAGTTATCAGAAGTGAGGGCGGCTATATGTGGGCTTGCAAAAACTATGACGGCGATGTAATGAGCGATATGATTGCTACTGCTTTCGGCTCACTTGCTATGATGACTAGCGTACTTGTTTCACCTGACGGTGTTTATGAGTATGAAGCTGCACACGGTACAGTTCAGCGCCATTATTATAAGTATCTTAAGGGCGAGGAAACTTCCACAAACTCTGTTGCAACTCTATTTGCTTGGACAGGTGCTCTCAGAAAGCGCGGCGAGCTTGATAATCTTCCTGAACTTATGAACTTTGCGGACAAGCTTGAGAAAGCTACTATCGACACTATTGAAGACGGCATTATGACAGGCGACCTTTATGCTATTTCAACTCTTGAAAACAAGAAAAAGGTTAATTCAGAAGATTTCTTGCTTGCAATAAACGAGCATCTTGCCGCTTCACTTGCATAAGCAAACACAATTCGGTTAAAGGAGTAAGGTTAAAGTACAATGTCCAGAAATGACAACATTTCAATGTCTGTAATCAGAAGACTGCCCAGATATTATCGTTTCTTGTCTGAGCTTAACGAACAAAACATTGATAAAATTTCATCTACAAAACTGGCTGAAATTATGAATGTAACCGCTTCTCAGGTAAGACAGGATCTTAACTGCTTTGGTGGATTCGGTCAACAGGGCTACGGTTACAGTGTTTCTCAGCTTAAGGAAGAAATACAAAATATTCTTGGTCTTAACAATAATTATAAAGCTATACTTATCGGTGCCGGCAACCTCGGTAAAGCGGTTGCTAAGCATATGAACTTTGAAAAGCTCGGCTTTGAACTTATCGCCTGTTTTGACTGTAACGAAGAAAAAGTTGGCAAAAAGCTGAATAATCTTACAATAATGCACGACAGTCTGCTTGACGAGTTCTGTCAAAACAACAAAATCAATACAGCGTTTTTGTGTATTCCGAGAGTATGTGTAGAAAATGTACTTGACAAACTTTATGGCTACGGCATAAAGAACTATTGGAATTTCAGTCACTATGACATTGCAAGAAAGTACAGCGACACCCTTGTTGAAAATGTACACCTAAGTGACAGTCTTATGACCTTATGTTACAAAATGAATAACCGAGATAAAATCTTATAATTAAATAAAGGCTGTTCCCTATCTTGCGGAACAGCCTTTTAATTATGGTTTAACTTAGTTTATGACAAAGTTAAAAGGTTCAATGTCAATAGTTGGGGTAATTTATGGTTTAGTGCACGAGTTAAGCAAAATAATAATTCACTCCAATTAATTTAACAAAAAGCAACAATTAACTACCGCACTCCAATCGGAATGCGGTAGTTTTTATGAGAGGAAATCTATCTATTTATAAATTACTTTTTATCAAATGTATGAAGAAGTCTTGCAGCATAAAGTACGCAAAGTACGCTTACGCCTGTATCTGCTATTACAGACAACCACATCGGAGCGATACCGAGTATTGCAAGGATAATTACAATTGTCTTTACACCAAGTGCAAATGTAATGTTTGTCTTTACAGTAGCAACAACTTTCTTTGCTATTCTGACAGACAACGGTAACTGTTTTAAATTACCTGCCGCAAGCACAGCATCTGCCGCCTCAATAGCAGCCTCACTGCCGAATCCCATTGCAAAACCGCAATCGCTTGCAGTAAGAACAGGGGCATCATTGATACCGTCACCGATAAAGCATACAGACTTATGAGTTTTCTTTATATCTATAAGTTTTTCAAGTTTATCTGACGGCATAAGCTCTGCCGAATAAGAATCAAGTTTAAGTTCATTTGCAATATCCATTGCATTTTCTTTTTTATCACCCGTAAGCATTACACTGTCTTTAACACCGAGTTTTCTTAACTCTGCAATTACACTCTTTGCCTCCGGTCTTAATGTATCGCTAACAGAGATTGCACCGATTAATTCACCGTCGTAGATTACATATACAGATGCGGTTTTTTCTGCATTTACCTTTTGTTTATCGCTTAAAACCTTTGTGCCGCCGCATACAAGAGCTTTGCCGTTATATACAGCTGTAACTCCCTGTCCCGCCTTTTCGCTGTAATCTGAAAGTTCAGGTAAGTTTTCCTTTTCTGCCTTATTTTTTATTGCCATAGCAATCGGATGTGAAGAATATCTTTCACAAGCAGCTGCAAGTGCAATAATTTCAGATGAAGTATGATTGCCGTAAGCAAAAACTTTGTTTACAGAAAGCTCGCCTGTTGTAAGTGTACCTGTCTTGTCAAATACAAATGCGTCAGCCTTTGCAAGAGCTTCGATATACTTGCCGCCCTTAATAAGAACGCTGATTTTTGATGATGCGCCAAGACCCGAATAATAAGAAAGCGGAACCGAAATTACGATTGCACAAGGGCAAGATGCAACAAGACAAACCAAAGCACGATAAATCCATGTGCTGAAACTGCCAAGCCCCACAAGCGGAGGAACAATAGCAACTACAATAGAAATAAGTATAATAATCGGTGTGTAAACAGCTGCAAAACGGCTGATAAGCTTTTCACTCTGTCCCTTTGTAGCGGCTGCATCTTCAACAAGTTTAATAATTCTTGCCGCTGTACTGTCGCCAAATTCCTTAGTCGTTTTTATTTCTATAAGAGAATTGCCGTTAATCATACCGCTCATAACTTCACTGCCTGCCTCTGCATCGACAGGAACACTCTCACCTGTAAGCGCCGAAGTATCAAGAGTAGTATTTCCTTTAGTAATAACACCGTCAAGCGGTACTCTTTCGTGTGGTTTAACTACAATTGTACTGCCTATTTTAACATCCTCGGCGGCTTTTACAACTTCCTTGCCGTTTATAAGTACGGTTGCATTATCGGGACGAATCTGCGCAAGTTTTGCAATATCACTTCTCGATGCAGATACTGCTTTCTCTTCTACAATTTCGCCGACTGCAAAGAGAATAGTAACCATAGCCGCCTCTACAAACTCGCCTAACGCAAATGCCGCAATAACAGCAATTGTAAGCAATGTAGTTTCATCTATCTCTAATTTAAACACCGATTTTACGCCTTTAATAAATGTTCTCCAACCTGACAAAACAGTGGCAACAAGGCTTAGTCCGAGTAGAACAAACCAACCTACAGTACCGAATTCAGCATCAGGAAATACAGTAAGTTCAAGACCGAAAGCCGCTACACCAAGCACAGCCGCTGTAATAATAGAAATAAGTTCATTCTTTATTTCAACCTTTTTATCTTTCTTGGCTGAATTTACCTTTTCGGCAGTTACGGTGTTTTCTTTTACATTGTTATCAATAACTTCTACACCGTCTTCAATGCTGTCACAAACTGCCTGTATGTCCTGTGCCGTTACATCCTCTGCTGACTCAAACACAAGTTTTTTATTTGCAAAATTGAAATTAACATTCTCATAGCCGTCTGTTTCGGCTAATTTCTTCTCTATCTTTCCTGCACAGTTCGCACAGTTGAGATTTTCAAGTGTGAAGGTGTACTGCTTTAAATTCTTTCTCTTTGTATTATCAATAACTTCTACACCGTCTTCGATGCTGTCACAAACCGCCTGTATGTCTTGCGCCGTTACATCATCTGAACACTCAAGTACGAGTTTTTTATTTGCAAAGTTGAAATTTACATTCTCATAACCGTCTGTTTCAGCTAATTTCTGCTCTATCTTTCCCGCACAATGCGCACAGTTAAGATTTTCAAGTGTAAAATTATATTTCATAAAAAACACCATCCTTACTCGAGAACGTGATCAAGTCCCATTTCAATAATTTTTTTAACATGGTCGTCATCAAGAGTATAATAAATTTGCTTCCCCTCTCTTCTGACCCTAACAAGTTTGTTTTGTCTTAATACTCTCAACTGATGGGAAATAGTGCTTTGCTCCATATTTAAAGCCTCTGCAATACTAAGCACCGACATCTCATTATCGGAAATTGCAAACATTATTCTGATTCTTGTCGAATCGCCGAATACTTTAAAAAGATCCGCTAAATCAAACAGCACTTCCAAATCAGGAATTTCTTTTTCTTTCTTTTCATTTAGTTCTGCCATATTCCTATCTCCGTTTATTAATCTGTTCATATGTTTATATGTTCATATGTTAACTTGAGTATAGCACATAAAAAAGTAATTGTCAATACAATTAAAAAAATTATTTGGTAAATATTTAAATATTTTTCAGAATTTCCTACATTATATATGCAATTATATCCTGAAAAATATTGCAAGATTTTAATTCTGTATTGCAATTATGACAGCAGTATTATTTTTTATAAGAATAATTACAAGTGTGTAATCTTGCTTAGTCATAATAAGAATAAACTTGATTTCATTTATTTAATTTGAGTACATTTTAGATAAAAATATGTTACAATTCCAAATATGCGTTGACTTTACTACAATTTTGTAGTATCATTTTCTGTATAGGAATGTTAGTGTTACCTTGTTGTAATGCTGCAAAATGTGTGTTTTAAGAAAATGTAATATATTTGTGGATATACTATTATCAGTTGAGTAATCTGGCAGATACTCATTTTTACAGCAATCAATGTTGCTGTTTTTTGGCACGCACTTTTATTTAGATTTAGATTATGTAAACTCATATATTCGTTATTGTGAATGTACAGTATATGGAATTGGAGTGTAACGGTTTGGAAAAGTTTGTAGTAAACGGCGGTAAGCCGCTTTTTGGTGAAGTAAATATCAGCGGTGCAAAAAACGCCGCAGTAGCAATTATCCCGGCAGTAATCCTTTGTGACGAGCCTTGTCAGATTGAAAATATACCTAACATCAGCGATGTTTCACTTATCAGCAGAATTCTTCAGCAGATGGGTGCACAGGTAAGAAGAATTAATAAGTCATCACTTTATATAGACCCGACTCATATTTCAACTCACTCTGCAACAACAGAACTTGTAAGAGGTATGAGAGCATCTTATTACCTTCTCGGTGCTCTTCTTGGCAGATGCGGTAAAGCTCAGGTTGCTTTACCGGGTGGTTGTAACTTTGGTGTTCGTCCGATTGATCAGCATTTAAAAGGCTTTGAAGCTATGGGCGCAGTAACACAGCTTGTTGACGGCGCAATTATTGAGGCAGATGCTGATAATCTTCACGGTGAGCATATTTACCTTGATGTAGTATCTGTAGGTGCTACAATGAATATTATGCTTGCGGCATCTAAAGCCGAGGGTATGACTATCATTGAAAATGCCGCAAGAGAACCGCATATTGTTGACCTCGCTAACTTTCTTAATTCAATGGGCGCAGATGTAAGAGGCGCAGGTACAGATGTTATTAAAATCCGTGGCGTAAAATATCTCCACGGCATAACATATTCGATTATTCCGGATCAGATTGAGGCAGGCACATATATGTGTGCGGCAGCTGCTACAAGAGGTTGCATTACAGTAAATAACATTACTCCAAAGCACCTTGAATCAATTACAGCTAAACTCCGTGAAATGGGTGTTGTAATTACCGAATACGATGAGGCTATAAAAATTGACGCTACAAAGAATCCTTTAAAGCGTTGTAATATAAAGACTATGCCGCATCCCGGTTTTCCTACTGACTGTCAGCCGCAATTTGCCGCACTTCTTGTAAGTGTACCGGGTACAAGCATTATAAATGAAAATGTATGGGATAACCGTTATCAGTATGTAAGTGAGCTTGTTAGAATGGGTGCACACATTTCTGTTGAGGGCAGACTTGCAATTATTGAGGGCGGATCTCCGCTTACAGCAGCTCCTGTAAAAGCTACCGATCTAAGAGCCGGTGCAGCAATGATTATTGCGGCACTTGAAATTAACGGTGTTACTGAAATTTCAAGTATCCAGTACATTGAGCGTGGCTATGAAGATGTAATTGAAAAATTCAGAGCATTGGGTGCTGACATCAAAAAAGTTTATTATGCAGGCGATAACGAAGACGAACTTCGTGCTTAATAATTAAACATAAAAATTTAACCGCTTGAGTTTTATAGCTCAAGCGGTTTTTTCATAATAAATTAGATTATTTATCAAAATTCAATGCTAATCGTTTGTGTAAATTATGGTTTAGCGGAGTGTCGGTCGGGCATTGAAATTTAGCTAACGCTAA
>ENA-OPSJ01001935-OPSJ01001935.1-human-gut-metagenome-genome-assembly--contig:-NODE-1935-length-14430-cov-2.172939_pt1 | contig 14430 bp, 15 predicted proteins | sample MGYA00241801_ERZ501893 | MGnify/ENA primary metagenome ERZ501893 (study PRJEB25962, sample SAMEA2042219) | human gut metagenome | biome: human gut; feature: human-associated habitat; material: faeces...
TTGTATCAAAATTCTGCTTATCCATAGTATACCCTCCTGTTTAATCTAAAATCATACGTTTAATCATTGTTCTCACACTTTTTTCTCTTAATATAGAAACAACCAGAACAAGTATATATCCCAGTCGGATTCTTCCCTTTCCTTCACACTGCGCCGCAAACACCTTACGTTCAAAATCCGGATACAAAGAAAAACTCTCTCCATATTTTGGATAAAACACAGCAGCTATTCCGGTCACATATCCTGTATATGCCGGATCAGAACATCCAAAAGTAATCGTTCCCCCGAGTTTTTGTGGAAGAACATGCTTAAAGAAACGGATCACAATATCCTTTCCAAGCTCCAGCCACTCTCTCCATGGAAATTGATCTAAATTAGACTTTGCATCTTTTAAACTTTTTATTCTGGCTTTCCCTTTTTTAAAAAAGGAACCCTTTCTTTTTGATGAGTTGTTTGTCTTTTCTTTTACCTGTTTTTCTGTTGGTAATTCCTTATGGGAAACCGTATCCTTTACGCTCTCTCCACTGTAACTTCCTTCTGACTCTTTTTCTTTCAGGAGATCTTCTTCCGGTTTTTCTGTTACAGAGACTTTCTCTTCCGATATTGTAACAGGCAGTTCTTTTTCTTTTTTCTGTGATTCCTTCTTCCTGTTCTCTTTTTCTTTTCTACGTTTTTCCTGCGCTTTTTCTGCCTTTTTCTTTTCTGCCTCTGCCTCTTTTACAGCCTCAGCTTTTCTGGCCTCCTGTCTTGCTTCTTTCGCATTCAATCCCATGCAGAAAATTGTACCGCAAAGTGCAAAAAATACAAGTCCACATAAAATCCTTCCATATCGGTTCTGACGACTTCTTCTGTGTTCTTCCATCTATTATCTGCTCCTCATTCGTAATAGGGTTTTCCCGGATCATGAATCAATCCATATAGAAAAAACATCAGCCGGGGAAAACTCCTGACTGATGCTTCTTACCCGACTGATGCCTATTATAAGATACAAATTTTAAAAAAGATGAACGCTTTCATTAAGAATTGTTACATTTCTTTCCTGCACTTTACAGAAATGTTCCGGTGCCTCCGCCATAATTACCTCCGCCGCAGCAGAGGCCGCTTCCGCCACAGCAAAGATTGCACATCAGATTTGCCACGCATAACTTCACGCAATAGCTGTTATCAAATGTACCCGGAAATCCATACATCGTCTGTCGTGTCTGATACCAGCTTCCACCGCCTTCCAGCCGCTGCAGCAGCATCTGATACTGCATATTCTGAGGATCAAGCCGGACAGCCTCCCTGGCATGCTCCAGTGCCGTCACGTTATTGCCCAGTCCCGAATTTGCAGAAGCACTCAGAAAATACCATAAGGCACTGTGGTTTGCAATTCCGTCAAGGACATTCAGTGCTTCCCTGAAATGTCCGCTTCTGATATAATTGGCTGCCGCCTGCAGATGTGCATCTTCCTCGCTCATACCTGCTGTTCTTCCGGAAGTCCCGTTCCCGTAGCCACCGAAATTCCCGTAACCTCCAAAACCGCCAAAGCCGCCAAACGGACCATAATCACCGTATCCGCTGCCCTGTGAACCGCCTCCTGCTCCTGACGAAGAGTAGCCTTTTTCCCGCTCATCCATGATCTGCTGATATGCCTGCTGGACTTCCTTGAACTTAGCCTCTGCCTCATCTTTATGAGGATTGTTGATATTCGCATCCGGATGATACTGACGGCTCAGTTTTCTGTATGCCTTCTTAATCTCCTCATCCGATGCACTCTGGTCTACTCCTAAAATCTGATATGGATCTGACATCTTTTTCTTAATTTCCTCTCATTCTCTTTTTCCACTGTCCGCTTTCCCACATTCTGCCTGCACTTTCTCTGCTCTTTTAATGAATTTTGTGCCACATAACAGCAGAAGGTAGTGACAAGTAATAACAAATACTTACTCAGCTCTTTTTCATGAACTTTGTGCCACACTTCGGACAACGGATCTCGATCTTTCCTTTGCCTCTTGGAATCCTGATCTTCTGACTGCATCCCGGACATTTATAAATATGATACTGCTTTCTCTGCCGGAACAGATCTTTCTGCTTTGCAAAAAAGCAACGGATCTTGTACGACTTTGCAAGATATGCCTGATTCTCCGCATAACGCTTTGATACATTCTTTGAGAACATCCTGAAATAACAGTAAATGATCAGAAACCATCCGACATAGTAAAAAAATGTCCCTATAAGACTTCCCCTGAAAAACGAAGCCAGCAATACACTGATCAGACCGATCACCAGCAATGCTTTCGATAACTGATCCACACCGTATCTTCCCTGCATAAACCTCATAAACTTTTCTTTCATGATCTGCACTTCCTGTCTTAAATTGATATGGACTCTATTCTGCTCCGTTTTTCAATCAAAGTCAATTAAATAAATCTAAAATTATTCCTGATTCAGAATATTTTTGCATACTTCGTCTGAAATCTGATAGACGATCTTCGATCCATCCAACATCACATAACGGTTTCCGTTTCCATCTTCACTGCCGATATACATTTTCATCGTCTTTTCATCCTCATTCTTTGTATAAGTAGCCTCAACCGTGATCCGACTGGCTTCATCCAGTCCATAGCCTGCCAGGTCTGCATCTTCCACAGAATAATCAGCAACCTTTGTCAGTGACACCGCACCCAGTCCGCCTGCAACCGCAGCGATTTCTTCTTCCTGATCTTCATTTTCTGAATCATAGGTCGTAGTCGTTCCATTTTCCGTGATTACTTCTTTTTTCAGATTGCCGCTTCCGATGCTCGGATATTCATCCAGTTGTGCAAAATCAGACAACTCCGTCTTGAAATCATCCAGCACGCTGGATGCGACCGTATAGACTGTACCAGTATCGCCCACCGTTACATAATAATCTGTTCCGGTAGAATCTCCAAAGCTGACCGTTGTTACTGTTCCGTCTTCTTCCGTGATCTCAATGGAATAATTCGGGTCATCCAGTCCATATGCGTCCAGGCTGTCTCCGTCTTCCAGTTTCCGGTCCGCGGTGATCTGGGCAGCCGCCTTTACGATCGCCTCCGGCTCACTCTGCTTCAACGGGAAATCCTTATCTTCTGAATAATACCAGGTATCTCCTTCTTTTTCAAAAGACATTTCACCTGCTGCCACCTGATACTTGATCGCAGTGATCGTTGACTCATCCAGATCCGTCACTTTGACCGTTTCTTTTTCCTCTTTTTTATCCTGCTTTTTATTCCAGGAGCTTAGTCCAAAATAAACAATCAGAAGGATGACCAGCACTCCTGTTAAAATCAATGGTCCTTTTTTCTTTTTCATACTGACACCTCAGGCCTTTCTTCTTCTGAACCATACGACAAAACCACCGATCAGAACCACTGCCGGAATACCAAATACAACGAGAATGCTGAATCCACCTGCATGCTGAACAGTATTGTACTCTGTTGTAAGGCTCTTTGCCTCAATAGAAAGATTGGTCACACCGTCAAAGTTTGCTGTCACTGCATTCATAAATACCTGCGTATTTTCAAGCTGTGAAAATGCATCCGTGATCTGCTGATCGATCAGGCTGCCTGCAGAGATAACCGTCAGTCTGCTCTCTTTACTGTCGGAACTGATTGTTTCAGTTGCAACCACTCCCAGGTCATACGTTCCCTGCTTCTGATCTTCTTCTGTCACTGCATATGCCTGCTCAGAAGTTGTCATAAAGGCACTCGTTGTGATCGTATCTCTTGCCGGATCCGTTGTCGTCAGTCCGCGGGAATTCATCAGAAGTACCATCTGAGAACTGATTCCGTCTGCCATATCACCGGATAAATTCAGTACCGGGAAAATATAATACGGCTGATTCTGATAACATCTCTGTGGATCTGCGATATAACCATCTGCTCCCTCAATTCCATAATCTTTCAAAAGTCCTGCAAGTTTCGGTAAAGAATCAAGTCCTGTATCTCCCAACAGACACATCACCTTGCCGCCTTCTCCAAGATATCCGCTCAGAAGGCTGACTTCATCATCAGAAAGATCATTGGTCGGACCATCCATTAACAGAAGGTCACAGTCATCCGGTATAGAATCTGTCATCAGAAGATTCAGCTCCTCGGTTGTATAATTATTCTTTGTCATCAGATCCGTGATCGTTGTAGAAAGGGAGTCCTCTCCATGTCCTGTTACAGTATAGATCTTCTTCTGGACATCACTGGTCACATAGTTTACCGCACTGCTGAGCTGTCCCTCACCATCAAAGGAGGTATAACTCGATGAACCTGAATAGTAATAAGAAGAAGAATCTGATACCAGGATCTTATCAAAAGAAATGGTTGTCGACTTTCCTGTTGCCTCGCAGGATACATAGATCGTATTCTGTGAAGTATTGTATTCTGTCAAAGCTGACGGATGCAGAACCGGGTCGATCCATTCCACCTTGATCTTATCCGACAGTGCCGCATATTTACTGATAAATGTTGTGATCCTGTCATCTGTCTCATCTTTGACTGCCAGTACTTTCATATCAATCTTATCATCCAGACCTTTCAGCAGATCTTTCGATGTATCGGAAATGTCATAAATCTTTGTACTGCTGACATCAATATTTCTGTATGCTTCCGGAATCTGACCGACGACCAGATTCAATACGATAATGACTGCTACAACCAGCACCGTCATTCCTACACTGTAGGAACCATGCTTTGTTCCGGAAGTATGGAACATTCTTTTTAAGTTTCCTTTTTTACTTTTTAATTTCTCCATGATCCAAACCTCCTAACTCCAACGTCTTTTCTGAATCGACTGCACTGTAAGAAATACAAAGACTGCGATCAGTGACAGATAAAGTGCGATTCCCGTCACGTCTACAATACTGTTGGATGTGATATCTGTAAATACATCCGACAGTGCCAGTCTTCCAAACATTTTGGAGAGAAGATTCTCAAATAAAGAAGATTTTACAAAATAAGCAATGACTGCCGCAGCAACTCCGATCACTTCCAGCCCTCCTGCAAGCATCAGGTTCGATGTCATATGGAAAATATAGAAAGCAACGATCGTAAGCACGATCAGAACTCCCACCAGCCCACTGACAGCCGAACTCGGAAGCAGTGTCAGGATTCCGTTCCATAAATACAGGATCAAAAGGATACCAAATGTACTGATAAATGCAATAATCTGACTTTCTGTCAGCGAAGACAGGAACATTCCGATCGCTGCAAATACGCATCCAAGCAGGAAAAATACCAGAATAGAAATATAGTCCACTCCAAGGTATGCTGTTCCCTGGGATTTGATGATCAGCGGATAAATGCAGAAGATCACACTCGGGATTCCGATCACTGTGATCATTGCAAGATACTTTCCAAGAACTACTTTCCACAGACTCACCGGTGCGGTCAGCAGAAGCTGATCCGTCTTATTTTTCCTTTCTTCTGAAAAGCTTCGCATCGTGATCAGCGGAATCCCGACAATAAATACGATCAGAGATCCTGCCAGCGAATAGGAAAAATACGGATATCCCGCAGACAGATTATATGCTACAAAATAAATGCCCGTAAATACCAGAAGGAATGCCACAAATACACATCCCACCATAGACTGGAAATAGGACTTCAATTCTCTTTTATAAATCGCCAGCATTGCTTACTTCCCCCTTTTCTGCCTCTTTTGCCTTTCTGGCAAATTCTTCTGCAGCCTTGTCGCTCTGGGTCAGTTCCATAAATACATCCTCCAGGCTGACCTGAACCGCATTCAGTTTCAGCAGCGGCATCTTCTTTTCTGCAAATGTCGTAAAGAGTTCTTCCCGGATATCCTGTCCTCTCTTCTCCCGGATCTGTCCGCTTGTTATGCCACTGGCATCTGTCTTCACCGAAACCTTTTCAATTCCAGGTACATTTTTCAGTACTTCTTTTACTTTGGAAGCTTCTGTCCTGGTCTCAATCTCGATCAGCCCAGACTCACCCAGGTAACGTTCCAGATTCTCCGGTGTATCACTGGCAACCAGCTTTCCTTTGGAAATGATCATGATATAGTCACACACTTCTCTTACTTCTGCCAGAATATGAGAACTTAAGATAACTGTATGCTTCTTCGCCAGTTTACGGATCAGTTCACGGATCTCAATAATCTGCTTCGGGTCAAGACCTACACTTGGCTCATCCAGAATAATGATCTCCGGGAATCCCAGCACAGCCTGTGCCAGTCCGACCCTCTGCCGGTATCCTTTGGACAGATTCTTGATCAGACGCTTTTCCACATCTTTGATCTTTACAAGCTTTTCCACATCCTCAATAGACTCAGCTCTCTTCTCCTTCGGAATTTTCTTCAGTTCTGCGGCAAATTCCATATATTCCCTGACCGTCATATCCATATACAGCGGTGGAAGCTCCGGCAGATATCCGATCTGCTTTTTCGCCTCCTCTGGCTCTTTTAAAATATCATGCCCGTTGATCAGCACCTCCCCTTCTGTAGCTCCGAGATATCCCGTCATGATATTCATGGTCGTAGACTTTCCGGCTCCGTTAGGACCTAAAAAGCCGTAGATATGCCCTTCTTCAATGGTAAAATTCAGGTGATCTACAGCTAAATGATTTCCGTACTTTTTCACCAGATTCTTTACTTCTATCAAAGTCTCCATCCTCCTATTTCTCTCCGCATAATACAGAGTTTCTTTTTTACCTGTCAACGTTATCAGAAGTTTGTGAATCTTTTGTGTATCAAATGTGACGGAAGTTTGCTCTATTTATTTTATTCATCAAATGGAATGGAAGTCTGCTCTATTTAAATTCTACAACTGCATATGGCCTTCCATTCTCCGCACATAGTTCAATAATCGTCCGTTCTTCCTCCCTGCTCCTTTTCGGATAAATGACATCTCCCAGCACCGCCGATTTCTTATACTCCACACGGATCTGTCTGAACTGGCGGTCAGCCGGAAGAAATTCCAGTGCCATCTGCACATACTGGCAGTTATTTACATGCTCATTCGTATCAATATGATAACGACGTACCGGGAATGCCTCCAGGACTTCAGTTTCTTCCGGCAGGGAGATTTTTCTTCCCTCATAAGGCATATCCAGTGCCTCGCCCATGCCGTATGGCTTTATGTCTTTTTCCTCCGGTCTTACCGGCCGTCCGGTCTCTGTATCAAGAAATACCCATACAGAATAAGCCTTTGCGATCATGTGTCCTCTTTCATCTTTTATGTAAAAATTACGATTTCCGAATAACCCCTTAAATTCTGTCGGAAATGTTCCGATCGTGATCCTTTCTCCCAATGCGGGATACCGTTCTGCGATCACCTGCCAGTAGGACAGGATCCAGGCACGCTTTTCTGCCTTTAGTACCTCCGTTCCAAGTCCCACATCTTCTGACTGGAACGTGCTGCAATCCTGAAAATAATTGATCAGTGCAGGAAGGGTCAGCGTTCCATGATGATCGATCTCACTGTAACGTACTCTGCTGTTAAATTCATACATTTTATTTATCCTCCGTTTTTGCTACATAATCATAATCTACCGTAATCACACTCTCGTATCTGGAATCCACTCCCTTTAACCGCTCCATCAACTGTAACGGAAGGTCGTTGCGTCTTTTTTCATCATATTCGATTGGGATCACCATATCGAAAATCAGATTGATCCTCTCCGCTCCCCACACGACACGAAAATCGTGGATGCTGCATGCCGGATCAAGTTCTTTCAGAAGGTGTTCTGTCTTTTTCCTGATACGAATCACCTTTTCATCTTTCATTTCCACCGGATCCATATGAATCACCAGCATCATCCCAAGTTCTTTTGCCGCATCCCGTTCGACACGGTCTATGATCTCATGCGACTTTTCAATCTCCTGGTCGTTGGGAACTTCTGCATGGATAGATGCCATACTTCTGCCCGGTCCGTAATTATGTACGATCAGATCATGAACTCCCTCGATCCCATCGTAGCCCTCTACAAATTTTTTAATCTTCTCATAAACCTCCGGACTGACCGGTTCACCAATCAGAGTATTCAATGTATCTTTTGCAATCCCGAAACCGGCCCACATCACAACCAGTGCCACGCCAAGACCGACAAATCCATCAATATTGATCCCTGTTGCCGCAAAAAAGAGAATCGAAAAGATTGTCGCTGAAGTCGTGATTACGTCTCCCATGGAGTCTGCAAAGACCGCCTTCATCACCTGAGAATCAATCCTTTCTCCCAGCTTTTTGTTGAATAGTCCAAGCCACAGCTTCACCGCGATCGAAAGACATAAAATCAACACCGAGACAGGAAGGAATTTCAGCTGCTCCGGATGAAGGATCTTTCCCACCGAATCCTTCAGAAAAGTAAATCCAACCTCCAGCACCAGAAAAGAGACGATCAGTGCTGCTATGTACTCGATCCGCCCATGCCCGAACGGATGATCTTTGTCCGCCGGCTTTCCTGCCATACGGACGCCCACAAAGCTGATCACCGATGAGCCTGCATCAGACAGGTTATTAAAGGCATCTGCCATAACAGATACACTGTTCAGTACCAGTCCGACAATCAATTTTGTCAGAAATAATATTACATTACAAAAGATGCCCACAATGCCGGACAGCATACCATATGCCGTCCGCACGGACACCTTTTCCACATCCTCATAATCTTTTACAAAATACCTGATAAGAAATTCTGTCATATTTATTTTTCCTTCCAGAAGAACCAGCGGATCTGAAACTTTGAACCTGCCGTCACTTCCGAATATTCTTCCTCCGTCAATACTTTCTTTAACTGTTGCTTTCCCTTTTCAGGAAGTACTGCATTCGTCGTATCCAGAAAACACAGATTCGGATACAGCACGCACCACCAGTTATGCCCTGCTGCATCTCCCAGTTCGATCCTCAGGGTCTTGTAATTTCCTGCCGGAAATGTGACATCTCCATAGGTCCGGTCCGGGAAATAGCACGTCGTCACTGCCACACTGACTGTCTGCTGCATCTGCAGGTCTGCCATTTTCTGCTCAGCCACCTGCCGGATCTCCTCCGTATGCCCCCTCATCCACCGGGTCGTCTCCTTTACATCCAGTTCCTCAGGAAGTACTTCTTTTAAATAGGATAAGACTGCATCCCGCACCTCCATCTTCACCGCCTGATCTGTCCTGCTGTCACTGTTCGCAAGAACATGAAACCGCAGCACTTCCTCCGCCAGATGCTCCTGTACTGCCCGTTCTTTCCTCTGCACATCTCCCATCACTACTGATGTTGTCACCACGGCTGCCACGATCAGTGCAAGGAAAATGCTGATCACACGAATCTTCCCCGGTACGATCTGCTCTTTTCTGACTGCTTCTCTGACTACTTCTTTCATATGTAATCCCTCCATATATCTATTGTCCGGTCAGGTTTTTCCTGATCTTTCTCATCTTTTTCCGGTCATCCGATCGGCTGATATATGGAGTATTACCTGAAAGCTGCCCTCTATTCATTTTTCGGATACATTTTCCTGCTGATGCACTTTTCTTCCTGATACATTTTTCTTACATACGCTTTTTTCTATACGCTTTTTTCTATACGCTTTCTTCTTTTTCGCGGATCGTGTCTACTACTGCCTCTGCCTGGTTCTTGATATGCTGTCCTGTGATCTGGGTTGCACGATCTTTATCCCGGCTTTCGATCGAATCAATGATCGTCTGATGTTCTTCCAGCAACTGCGGATAACACTCTTTCTTTTTCAGATATTCAATCCTGTAGCGATACATCTGCTCCCGCAAATTGTTCAGAAGCTGGATCAGACGGCGGTTATCCGTAGCTGCATAAATGATATCATGAAATGCCACATCCGCCTGTGCGATCCGGGTAATATCATCGCTGTCCAGCGTATTACAAAATTCTGCGGAAGCCTCCTTCATCGCTTTGATCCCTTCTTCATCCATACGGTCGCAGGCAAGCTGGACTGCCAGTTCCTCCAACGCACACCGCACTTCCAGTACATCTCTTAAATTCTTTTCCGTGATTTCTGCAACTTCTGCACCTTTCCTTGGGATCATCAGGACAAGACCTTCCAGCTCAAGCTTACGGATCGCCTCACGGATCGGTGTCCGGCTCACTCCGAGTTTGTTCGCAAGCTGGATCTCCATCAGTCTTTCTCCCGGCTTCAGTTCCCCTCTTAAGATTGCCTGCCGCAGCGTATTAAATACCACATCTCTCAGAGGCAGGTACTCATCCATCGTTACTTCAAAATCTGTTCCCATATTATTTTCTCCTTACGTTATGCACATTCGTCACATAGACCTGCTTCGTCAGTCCGCTCTCACGAATCTTCCTCTGTGCCTCCCTTGCCGCAGCACGGTTTTCAAAAAGTCCGAAAACAGTAGGACCACTGCCACTCATCATCGCACCAATCGCACCATTCTCTCTCATGACCTGCTTCAATTCTTCGATCACCGGATGCATCGGGATCGTAACATCCTCCAGCACGTTCCCCATATTTTCTGAAATCCTGTGAAGATCCTTCTGCCTCAGACCCTCGATCAGAGCATCTATATCAGGATGTTCTATGATCTTCTCTGAGTCCAGTGCCTCATAAACTACTTTGGTTGATACACTGACCGGTGGCTTTGCGATCAGGACCGTACATTTCGGCATGGCAGGGAGGACACTTAATTCCTCTCCGATCCCTTCTGCCAGCACCGTCCCTCTCATAATACAGTAAGGCACATCTGCTCCCAGCTTTACCCCACGTTCCATCAGATCTTTTTGCTGCAGGTGGAGTCCGAACATGCGGTTCATCCCGAATAAGGCAGCCGCTGCATCTGAACTGCCGCCTGCCAGTCCCGCTGCCACCGGAATATGCTTATTCAACACGATCTTCACACCCTCGCTGATCCCAAATTCCTCGATCAGGAGCTTTGCTGCTTTATAAGCAATATTGGTATCTCCTGTCGGGAGAAATCCCAGGTTGGTCGTAAGTTCGATCCCAGGTTCTTTCTTCTTTGTCAGCTTTACTTCATCATACAGATAAATGGTCTGCATGACCATACGCACATCATGATATCCGTTCTCTCTTCTTCCCAGTACATCCAGTCCCAGGTTTATTTTTGCAAGTGCTTTCAGCTCAATCTGATTCATCCGTATCTTCCATCCTCTCAATCGCAAAACGCATGCTGTATCTTGTATACATTGTACTTACAGTATACTCATATTTTCTTTAAAAATCAATAATTTATCCCCCTCTTTCACATTTTCATTCTGCATTCCGTTTACTTCCATAATGCCCTCTTTTGTCGTCATATACTGCTTTGCAAGCTGCCACAGATCTTCTCCTCTCTGCACGATATGCCCCACGATCGACGGTCTTTTTTCAAGCTGTTCCAGGTCCAGCGGTTCTTCCCTGACATTCTCCATCGTCCACACTTTCACCGGTCTTCTTAAAAATGTATCAAATGTGAGGATTCCTTTGATCTCCACTGATTCACTTCCGACCAGTGTAATCTGCAACTGCTCGATATGCTGTTCCATATTGTAGACTGTTTCCTCCGGCATTTCTTTACACTCGATCTGATGTTCAAATGGGATCATTCCCTGCCAGCTTCCATATGGTTCTGCATCATCTCCACGCAAATAAAGGAACGAGAGGTGTAAAATTCCTTCCACCCGGATTCCCTCTCCGGTCCTATCTGCATGCTCCACCTGGATTGCTCCTCTGGCATGCAGGATCTGCAGAACATCTGTCTTCAGCTCCGGCAGTGACAGTCGTTCCGTCACCTTACATTTTGACTGATTCTGCATTAATAATTCTTCACATACCACCTCAGTCGTATCAAAAAGACACTGTTTCTGAAGTGAATACAGATCTTCCAGCAGTTCCACGCTTTCCTCCCGGTAAAAATTCATATGGAGTGCCAGCGTTCCTTCAATTCCAAGAATCCGCATTTCCCCGTCTTCATCCATTCTGAGATCGGTCAGTGTATCCTCCATCGTATGGCGAATAGAAAAATACATCTCTTCACTGATTCCCTCACACGGAATCCTTCCCTCATAAGGGATCGTCTGCGAGATCCAGTCCGGCTTTTCATCCCCGGACAGATACATACAGAACAGGAACAGTTCTCCCCGCACGATCAATTCATCCTGTCCTGGACGCAGTTCCAGTTTCCGCTCACTGATATCGGTAAATAAGATCTGCCCTATACTTTCTTTCGTTCCCGGAATCGTAATTTCTTCTTTGATTCTGTATGTATCTTTTTTGGTCACTTCCAGTTGCAGTAGCTGCACTTTTTTCATTTTTTTATACAGCGGAACATCCCCTTCTGCATCCGTCACGGTCTCTTCATCTACCAGCTTTTCCCTGCCGACTTCCAGTTCCACCATCGCACGCAGACTCAGTTTTCTTGAATGGATCAGGGACGGAGTAAACTCGATCCGCACATTCTGAACATAAAATTCTTCCCCCTCCTGATTTTCTGCATAAACCATCTCCTCAAACGGAAGTTTTCCTTCCAGCACCCCAGGTTTCGGATCTGAAGAAACATTCAGATAAAGAATCCTGAAATACAGCTTTCCTGTAATCCGGACATAATTTTCTACCGGACGGATCTCTTCGATCTTCAGCTCTGTTCCTGTATCAACAATTCTTCTGACATCCTCTTTTGCCTCCGGTACATTATACTCTTCATCCACATAAAACTGGTCAAAGATCTTCTTTCCTTCTCTGACGTAATGAATCCTCTTTTTTATCAGTTCCATTTTTCTCCTCCTTATTCAAACCGGATATTTTTTTCTGTCTCTTCTAGTTCCACTACTACATAAGGATAAGTTGCAATCTCCTTTTTTTCTTCTCCTTTTTCCGGTCCGAGAAGACCGGTATGGATATAGACCGTTTCCTGTGTTTCACAGAGCCGGTCCACTTCCACACTGTATCCTGTTGTCTTCTGCTCTCCATATCCCTCGGCAAGATACAATTTCCCCTGATCCGCAAAAGTCAGCCGGAACGGGGTTTTCTTATTTTTCTCGATCAGGCTCATTAATTCTTCCGGAATCGCCTCCTCCGTAACTACTTTTATCTCCAGTTCGTGCTGTTCAGAATTCTTTTTTTCCTGCCGCACGCAGCCTCCGGCCTCCAAAGACAGCAGAAGACAGAAAGCCAGTGCAAAAGTTTTCCACATACTCTGCTTTTTTCTCTCCACTTTTCCACCTGTTGCGGCATATTTTCCCTATTATCCTATGACATTCCCAATACAGATATTCCTTTCCGGCCTGTCCTCCCCAGCCTTGTATTTTACGGGATGCTCCTGTATAATGGAAAGATATCAGGGCGTCTGGTTTCCGCACTGCAGGAGCCTGCTCACGAGTGAGTTCAAAGTCTTTTACCACGCTCCGATAGCATAAAATAAAAGAGAGGAATTTCTATGATTCGATTAATATGTATTGTTGTATTTCTGATTTTATACCTGATCCTGTCGATTCCGGTTTTTCTCGTGGAATGGCTGATCGGTAAGTTCAATCCACAGGCACGGGATATCAGTTCCTTAAGGATCGTCCAGTGGGGATTTAAAGTGATCCTGAAAATGACCGGAGTAAAGGTCACTGTGATCGGTGAAGAAAATATTCCTGATGAACCGGTTCTTTACGTGGGAAACCATCGCAGCTTCTTTGATATCCTGCTTACCTACAGCCGCTGCAAAAGACTGACCGGATATATTGCCAAGAAAGAGATGGAAAAAGTTCCCCTGCTTTCGATCTGGATGCGTTTTGTCTATTGTCTTTTCCTTGACCGAGAGAATCCAAAAGAGGGACTTAAGACGATCCTGAAAGCCATCGAATATATCAAAAAGGGGATTTCGATCTGTATCTTCCCTGAGGGTACAAGAAATAAAGGAGAAGAACTTTCTCTTCTTCCTTTTAAAGAGGGAAGCATGAAGATCGCCACAAAGACGAAAATTCCTATTATTCCGGTCTGTATCAAGGGAACGGAAGAAATCATGGAAAATCATCTTCCTTGGATCCATGGCGGTAACATTTACATTGAATACGGCACACCGGTTTATCCGGATCAGCTCGAAGCCGACGATAAAAAACACATCGGTGCTTACGTTCAAAACATCATTCAGCAGATGTATGACAAGTAACTTCTTGCACAATCGTATAAAAAATGTTAATATAATACTTAGGCACCGCAAATCTGTGCCAAATTTAGAAAAAGTGAGGTAACCATAATTATGAAAACCGCATTGATCGTAATGGGTATTATCCTTGCCGTACTCATTATCGTATTTATTGTTTTATCTATTGTTGGAAAGAAACTTCAGGCAAAGCAGGAAGCATCCCAGGAACAGATGAAAGAAGCATCCCAGATCGCTTCCATTCTGGTCATTGACAAGAAAAGGATGAAGTTAAAAGAAGCCGGACTTCCAAAGATGATCGTAGACAACACACCAAAATATCTCCGTGGATCTAAAATCCCGGTTGTAAAGGCAAAA
>ENA-OPSJ01001943-OPSJ01001943.1-human-gut-metagenome-genome-assembly--contig:-NODE-1943-length-14396-cov-2.964019_pt1 | contig 14396 bp, 11 predicted proteins | sample MGYA00241801_ERZ501893 | MGnify/ENA primary metagenome ERZ501893 (study PRJEB25962, sample SAMEA2042219) | human gut metagenome | biome: human gut; feature: human-associated habitat; material: faeces...
ATGAAGCAGGGCGCCGAGGTAATTTACGAGTCGATGTACGAGGTTCACGTATCCGGCCACGCCTGCCAGGACGAGCTGAAAATGATGATCTCGCTGACGAAGCCGAAGTTCTTTATCCCGATACACGGCGAATACAAGCACTTGAAGAAGCACAGCAAGCTCGCGATAGGCATGGGTATACCTGAGGATCATATCTTCATTGCGGATCTCGGTCAGGTGCTTGAAACCGACGGCGTTGAGATGAAGTTTACGGGTACGGTTCCTTCGGGCAGGGTAATGGTGGACGGCTACGGCGTCGGCGATGTCGGAAGCGTAGTGCTCCGCGACAGAAAACACCTTGCCGAGGACGGCGTAATGATAATCGTAGCGACCATCGACCGCGAGACCGGAAACGTGCTTGCAGGGCCTGACATCGTTTCCCGCGGTTTCGTTTACGTACGCGAGAGCGAAGCGCTGTTAGACGAGGCGAAGCAGCTCATGAAGCAGGTAATGGACAACTGCCGCGACAGAAATATCCGCGAGTGGGGCAACATCAAGTCCGCTATGCGCGACGCGCTCAGCGATTACATCTATTCAAAGACCAAGCGCAGCCCGATGATACTTCCAATTATAATGGAAGTTCAGGGAAAGGCTGATTGAGTTCAGCGTCCGCTTTGGACTGCATTTTGACTAAGTAACTCGTTTTTGGAGGGTCTTTTAGTGAAGAATCTTTACAGGAGCAAGCTGCTGCTCGTCTCAGTCATTGCGCTTACGGTGCTTCTTGTGGCACTTGACTCTTTCATGCTCAGATACTCGCCGAAGCTATTCTGGATAACACTGCCGCTTCTTCTGCTGTCTGGCGGTATCGCAGTTGGCAAGCTGCTCCAGATCAGGGTCAACGAATACGCATACTATGACCGCGTTGACAAGATAATCGACAACACGAACCATAAGGCGCTGATGAGCTTCCCGCTCCCTGTTGCGCTTGTCAACAACGACAGGCGTATACTCTGGTGCAACGACGCGTTCGGCTCCTGCTTTTTCCGTCCGAATGACGATGAAAGCAGCATCGACAGCATCACCACAGAGCATTTTTCAATGCTTTCCGGCGAGGGCATGGAGGTCTATAAGAATGGCAGATGGTACCGCGTTTGCTCCCGTGAGATAAAGTACAATTCCGACGACGGCGACTCAAGCAGCCGCCTGATCAAGGAAAACGTAGCGAATGCGACCGACCCGGTACACATCATGTTTTTCCGCGACATCACGGGCTTCAAGTCCCTCCAGGAGGAGCACCGCAGGTCTAAGCCGGTGGTTATCATCGTTGCAGTCGATAACTACGATGACATCGCAGGCTCCAACCGCGAGAGCGACAAGACTTTCGTAACGGTTCAGATAGACAGGCTGCTTGAGGAGTATTTCAAGGATAAAAACGCCGTGCTCCGCAAGATGTCGGGCGATAAGTTCATCATCGTCACCGAGGAGCGTTTCGCGCAGAAGATGGTGGACGAGCGTATAAAGCTGCTTGAACTAGCGCACCAGATAAAGGTCAACGACCGTTCCTGTGTTACGCTGTCAATAGGCATGGGCAGGAATTCCGACAGCCATTCCGAGAGCGAGAGCCTCGCATGGCAGGCGCTTGAAAAGGCCATCGGCAGAGGCGGCGACCAGGCGGCGGTAAGCAAGGGCAGGGAAGCCGGGTACGACTACTACGGCGCAGAGACCCAGCGCACCGAGCGCACCGGCGGCAGCGTAAGAACCAGAATAACCGCCGACCGCATTAAGGTGCTGATAAACTCCGCAGACGCAGTCTACATAATGGGACACGCCTACGGAGACTACGACAGCGTGGGCGCCGCGATCGGACTTGCAGCTTCGATACGCCGGATGGGCAAGCAGGCGTATGCCTGCGTGAGCCGCGAGCTTGACCGCAGCGGCAACGTGAAGAACCTTTCGGAGCAGCTCCTGGGCAGGTTCTCGGAGTACGACCCGCCGCTCGTTATCGAGCCTAAGGTCGCCGCGATACGGTTCAGTGAAAATTCGCTGTTGTGTATAGTTGACACGCACATTGAGAAAAAGGTCGACAGCGTGGAGCTGTACGAAAAGGCGGATCAGACCCGCGTTATAGTCATCGACCACCACCGCAAGGCGGATAACGAGATCCCCGCAGTAATAAGCTGGGTCGACCCGAACGCGTCCTCGGCTTCGGAGATGGTGACCGACCTCCTGCAATACTTCGGCGACGCTGGGAACCTCACTCCGCTGGAGGCTGAGGCTCTGCTCGCGGGCATAACCCTCGACACGAAGGATTTCGTTATGCGTACCGGAGAAGCTACGTTCGAGGCGGCGGCAAGGCTCAGGAAGTACGGCGCGGACACGATACTCGTCAAGAAGCTGTTTGCGACTTCCATGAAGTCCCGCATGCGCAGGTCGAAGGTGGTCGCTTCTGCGGAGATGTACCGCGGCTTCGCGATAGCCGTGGTAGGCGAGTCCTTCGAGGATATCCGTGTGGTATGCTCCCAGGCAGCGGACGAAATGCTCAATATAACCGGCGTTGACGCCTCCGTGACCGTCTATCCGATAGATAACGGCTGGAGTTTCAGCGCGCGTTCGCTGGGCAAGGTCAACGTGCAGGTTCTCATGGAGAATATAGGAAACAAAAAGGACGACGGCGGCGGACATCTTACAATGGCCGGCGCACAGCTCTACAATATTGACAAGGAAGAGGCAGTACAGAAGCTCTACGACGCTATCGACAAGTACTACAACAATCTTCCGCAGGACTGATACAGGAGGTATTCAAGATGAAGGTAATCTTACTTCAGGACGTTAAGGGCACAGGCAAGAAGGGCGAGGTACACGAGGTCAAGGACGGTTACGGTGTGAACTTCCTTATTAAAAAGGGACTCGCACAGGAGGCTTCCGCAAAGAACCTCAATCTGCTTCAGGGGCAGAAGGATTCCGCTCAGCACAAGATCGACGTTGACATCGCAAACGCGAAGGAGATCGCCGCGAAGCTCCAGGACAAGAAGATCACCGTGCTTGCAAAGGCGGGTCAGAACGGCAGACTTTTCGGAACAGTTACCGCAAAGGAAATTTCCGCGGCGATCAAGCAGGAGCTTGGCTGCGACGTAGACAAGAAGAAGATCTCCGTTAACCTCAAGATCGAGGGATTCGGCGATTTCTCCGCGGAGGCGCGCCTCTATGCGGGCGTTACCGCGAAGTTCACAGTCAGCGTAGCAGAGGGCTGATATGGCAGAGTATGATCTCTCGGGGATCAATGTCCCGTGCAATATCGACGCGGAGCAGTCGGTGCTTGGCGCCGTCCTCATGGACAGCAGCGCAATGTCCGAACTTGCGACCGTTCTCCAGCCGGATCATTTCTATGTTGCGCTGAACCGCTCGGTTTACGGCGTAATGCTGAATATGTATCTCGCCGGCGACAAAATAGATATCGTCACGGTGCTCGACGCTGTAATGCGCCAGAACATCTTCGAGACCCCGGAGCAGGCGAAGGAGTACCTCGCGCGGATAATGACCGCAGTTCCGAGTATCTCCACAGTCGGGAAATACGCGGCGATAGTCGTTGATAAGTACATGGCGCGAAGCCTGATATTTGCTTCTAAGGACATCATCGACGCTGTAAACGAGGGAACCGAGGACGCAAATACCCTCATCGACCTCGCAGAGCAGAAGATCTTCGATATCAGAAGCGGCGCTGAGATAAAGGGACTCACCCACATCGGCGGAATCGTCCTTGACCGCATCAAGGCACTTGACGAGCTTTACAAGGCGGCGAAGGAGGGCAAGGGGCAGACCATCACGGGACTGTCCACGCTGTACATGGATCTCGACCGCAGGATCTACGGTCTGAACCGCTCCGACCTGATAATCCTTGCGGCTCGTCCCGGTATGGGCAAGACCTCGTTTGCAATGAACATCGTAACGAATGTCGGAAAGAAATACCAGGATACTTCCATTGCCGTATTCAGCCTTGAGATGTCAAAGGAGCAGATAGTCAGCCGTATGATAAGCAGCGAGGCCTCCCTGACATCGGACGCAATGAAAACCGGCACGATCCCTCCAGAAAAGTGGAAAGATATCGGCAGGGCTTCGGACGTGCTTTCAAGGCTCAACATCTACATCGACGACACGCCGGGAATCACGGTGGCGGCGATGAAGGCGAAACTCCGCAGAATGAAGAATCTCGGACTGGTGGTCATCGACTACCTGCAGCTCATGTCGTCGACCAAGAACTACAACGGCAACCGAGTAGTCGAGATCTCCGACATTACGCGTAACCTGAAAATCATGGCGAAGGAGCTGAACGTTCCGGTCATCACGCTGTCGCAGCTCGCAAGAGGTCCGGAGCAGCGCCCTGACAAGCGCCCCATGCTGTCAGACCTGCGTGAATCCGGTTCTATCGAGCAGGACGCGGACATCGTTATGTTCCTCTACCGCAATTCCTACTATGACAAAACAGACCCCAACGTGCACTCCTGCGAATGCATCGTGGCAAAGAACCGTCACGGCGAACCGGGTACGGTCCCGCTCGGCTGGGACGGCGAGTTCACGCGCTTCACAAATGCGGAGCTGGTGCGCCAGGAGGGGCAGTAAGAGGTCGGAATGGACTTTCTGGATAATATCAGGTCGGCGCTTGCCGAGTACAAAATGATAGAAAAGGGGGACGCTGTTGTTGCCGCGCTTTCGGGCGGGGCGGACAGCGTTTCGCTTCTACATGCCCTGACGGAGCTTTCCGGGGAGCTTGGGATAACCGTTTCGGCGTGTCATGTTAATCACCATCTGCGCGGCGCGGAATCCGACGCTGACATGCATTTCTGCGAGGAGTTCTGTAAGCGGCTCGGCGTGGAGCTCCGGGTTCTGGAGGCCGACGTTGCTTCTATGCAGCAGAAGCACGAAAGCCTGGAGGAGTGCGCGCGCCGGGTGCGGTACGATTTTTTTGCGGAGGTCTCGGAAGGAAAGAAGCTGGCTACGGCGCACAATTCCAACGACTGCGCCGAAACGGTGCTCCTGAACCTCATGCGCGGCACAGGTCTGAAGGGTCTGTGCGGAGTTCCGCCGGTGCGCGGGAATATAATCCGCCCGCTGATATTCTGCACCCGGGAGGAAGTCGAGGAGTACTGCCGGAGCCGCGGGTTGTCGTGGGTCACGGATAAAACGAACCTATCCACGGACTACACCCGTAACAAGATACGGCATATAATACTCCCGGAAATGCTGAAAATTAACGGCTCGCTGTTTTCCACGATGAACCGCATGGAGCAGTCGCTCCGGGATGACAGCGACTTCCTGGACGACATGGCGCGTCAGACGCTTTCCGAGGCTGAAACTACGGTCAGGCTGAGAACTCCCGGCGAGGAGGATATCTGGGAATTACAGCCAGCCTGGAGTGCAGAGAAGCTTGCCAAGCTCCCGAAGCCGGTGCAGAGCCGCGCAATAAAGCTGATACTCCAGAGCGGAGGAATTGAGCCGAGCGCGCTGAGAATCAACACTGCAAGGGAAATCATCGCTTCCGGAAAGGGAAAATTCAATCCCTGCCGCGGAAAATTCTTCGTGGTAAGACGCGGCGCTGCCTACATTGAATATGCGGAGCAGCACTACCGCAAGCACGAAAGGTAATTAATAATCACAGTTTTTCACCTAAATTTTCAGCTAATATTCACCGAAATAGTTTGCAATTTGATTAAAAGTGTGATATAATATTCATTGTCCAAATAGAATAAGGGACAACTACCCACATTTGTGGCACAAATTAATTATGAAAATAAAATGCTTCAAATCGGGTATACTATATATTGCGTATCAAGGAAATATCTTCCGGAAAGGCGGTATTAATGAATTCTAACAAATTAAAAGGTGTAATTATTTATCTGGTAATTATCTTCCTTCTGATTTTCGGACTGGTGTCTGTACTTAACATTGCGAGCAATTCCTCGCGCACTACGGTCACATATTCCGGCGTTATCTCTGAGTTCGACGACCTGAACGTTGCACAGTATCAGCTCGATCTCGGAAGCGGCGCGCTGACCTATAAGCTCAAGGGCGAGGCTGCAGGCGCTCCGGCTCATCAGTACACCGTGCCGAATGTCAGCATTTTCATCAACGATATCAATTCCGGATACACTTCCGACGGAAAAGCGGCAAACTACCGCCTGAGATACAACGAGGCGAACCCGGACAGCCCGCTTGTCGAGGATTATATCCCGATATCCGATAATACGTTCCTGACAAACGTACTCCCTTACCTGCTGCTGGTCGGCGTGATGATCATTTTTACGGTCATCGTAATGCGCCAGAGCACCGGCGGCGGAAAGATGTCCAGCTTCTCCAAGGCGAACGTGCGCCAGAACACCGGCAAGAAGGTAACATTTGACGACGTTGCAGGCGCAGACGAGGAAAAGCAGGAGCTTGAGGAGATCGTCGACTTCCTGAAGAACCCCGGCAAGTACCGCGAGATAGGCGCGAGAGTTCCTAAGGGCGTTCTGCTCGTTGGCCCTCCCGGAACAGGTAAGACTCTGCTTGCAAAGGCGGTTGCCGGCGAAGTTGGCGCTCCGTTTTTCTCAATAAGCGGTTCGGACTTCGTTGAGATGTTCGTCGGCGTTGGCGCATCGCGAGTTCGTGACCTCTTCGAGCAGGCTAAGAAAAATGCTCCCGCGATCATCTTCATCGATGAGATCGATGCGGTCGGCAGACAGCGCGGCGCGGGTCTTGGCGGAGGTCATGATGAGCGTGAGCAGACACTCAACCAGTTACTGGTTGAGATGGACGGATTTGAGGACAACGACTCTGTCATCGTAATGGCGGCGACCAACCGCAGCGACATTCTCGACCCCGCGCTTCTGCGTCCGGGACGTTTTGACAGACAGATCTTGGTGAGTCCTCCCGACGTTAAGGGCAGAGAGGAAATTCTGAAAGTTCACACGCGCAACAAGCCGCTCGCTCCCGATGTAAACCTCAAGACCATTGCGCAGAGCACGGTCGGTTTCACCGGAGCAGAGCTGGAAAATCTCGTAAACGAGGCTTCGCTGCTGGCGGCTCGCAAAAATAAAAAGGCTATCACACGCGCCGAAATGGAAGAAGCTGCTATCAAGGTCGTTGCCGGCCCTGAGAAGAAGTCGCGCGTTGTCACCCCCGCCGAAAAGCGCCTCACAGCGTACCACGAGGGCGGTCACGCGATATGCACATATTTCTGTCCCACCCAGGATAAGGTACACCACGTTACGATTATCCCGAGAGGTCAGGCCGGCGGATTTACCATGAGTATTCCTGAAAAGGATAAATCTTACGTTTCAAAGAACGAGATGTTTGAAAATATAATCGTTCTGCTAGGCGGACGTGTTGCCGAAAAGCTGATTTTGGACGATATTTCCACCGGTGCTTCGAACGACCTCGAGCGTGCGACAGCTACTGCGAGAAACATGGTCACACGCTACGGTTTCAGCGACAACCTCGGCCCTGTGGTTTACGGACGCGGAGAACATGAGGTTTTTCTTGGCAGAGATTACAGTTCCACCCCAAGCTATTCGGAAAATGTTGCGGCTGAGATCGACAACGAGATCCGCAGCATCGTCGAGGACGCTTACAACGATTGCGAAAAACTGCTTCGCGAGCATATGGATAAGCTTGAGCTGATCGCGCACTACCTCATGAAGCACGAAAAGATCGACGGCAGCAACTTCGAAAAGCTGATGAAGGGCGAGCTTGACCCCTCTGAATTTATGGATTACGATGTTCAGGCCGCTTATGACCAGAAAATGACAGAGCTTATGGGTGACGCTTATAAGCCCGCCGACAAGACCGATGAGGACGAAAATGCGAATAATGACAGCGCAGCTGAATAATTCCAAATAAATCAAACAAATTACCGCCGTTCAAAAAAGTTCGGCGGTTTTTTTGCAGAAAATTTGTCACAGTTTTGCGGTTTTTGCGGAATTATAAGTGAGAGGAGTTGAAATGTCCTTATGCAAACGGCTGATTCCGGAATCGCTGAACTTGACATCTCTCAAATTATACAAAAATATCAGAATATGGTTTACGGCATTGCGCTTACCCAGCTTAAACATAGATCATAGGCAGACGATGTTTTTCAAGACGTTTTTTTGACGTACCACAGGAAAAATCCGGCTTTTGAAAGTGAGGAGCATCGCAAGGCTTGGCTTATCAGAACGGCTGTTGTCATATGTAAAAGGTATAATCTAAGTCCTTGGCATACGCATACCGTATCGTTGGACAACACTGATGAGGTCGACGAGTTCACCTGCGAAACTGAGGAGCAAAATAGGCTGTTGGACGCTTTGAGAGATTTGAAGCCGCGCTACAAAATTCCGATATATTTGTATTATTTTGAGAATATGCCGGCTGAGCTTATTGCTCAAACTTTGGATATTAAGTACGATAATGTAAGAAAAAGGCTGTCGCGCGGCAGACAGCTGTTAAAAGACAGACTGGAGCGTGATTATTTTGAATAATTTAATAAAAAACATTCACGATCAGATGAAGCCGCGCAAGCAGGTCACCGACGATCTGTTGAGGAAGATCGAGGAACAGCAGACAGAAGAGGTGCGAAAAGGCGGGCTGAGCAAATTATGGGTCGCACTGCCGGCTGCTGCTGCGGTCGCTGCGGTCTGCGTTGGCATTTTGTGAATCTTGGCGGCAGCAAATTGGAAACAGTTGGCGGCGGCACGGACGATTCTGCTGACAGAAACAGGAAGGTAGATACCGTTTTTTCTCAGATCAATGAGAACATTGGCACGCAGACCACTACTGCGACTTCAAAAGTGAAATCGCCGGACGAAAGCTCGAAGAGCGACAAGAAAGATCCCGATTCCACAGCAAAAACAAGCGTTTTGAGCAACAATGAGGCGGACAGCGAAGAGGTGCAGATCGAACTGACCGACGAGATCACGAGCGTGACTTTTACGATCGACAAGTTTTTTGACGATGGTCTGACGGCGGCAGATTCGCTTATCGAGTTTGATTCGGATTACAAAGCGGAAATTATAGACAATTCTGTAAGTATAGACTATGCTGGTCGGACGTATTACAACACGTTCACCACGCAAAATTCTTACGGCGACCTGCTCGCAGGCGGCACGGCGTGCATCAATGGTGAGGAAAACATCGCGATGTGGGTGTACGAAGCGGAGAGCGGCTCGGCGGACACGCGGTTGGCGGTTGACCTCGGCGACGGCGAGGGCATCGTTTTTGAGGCGGAGGCGCAAGAACCTGAGCACTATGCGACGGCGGCGCTGACCGCTTGGGACGAGCCGAGGAGCGTAACCCCGCCGACGGTCGAGATAAGTCAGCAGGATAAATCTGATATTTTGAGCCATCTCGGAACGATCGAATTTGGCGGAAAGAGCTACTATTCGAGCGGTGGAAGTGCTGCCGCAGAGAGCGGCGCGCAGGCGATAGGCAGCGGCACGATAACTGTGGACGGCGACATGGTTTACGAGGTCTACGTTTTTGCGGTCGGCGACGACATAGGAATAGATCTCGGCGATCACATTTTGTGTGTTTACCGGTTTGATGAAATAAAAAGAAAAATGTGCAGAACAAGGTAATGGCGCGGGCAGAAATGTCCGCGCTTTATTGTTAAAATGCATAAAATTTGGCGGAAACACTTGCAATTTTACACGAAATATGCTATAATAAAACATGTGAAATTTAAGAAGGCGGGTTACGCGAATGGATATAAAGAAATTTATTGCGGGCAAAACAGATAACACATTTATACAATTTTTCCGATATGTGTTTGTTGGCGGCGGCGCGACGGTCGTGCAATACCTCATTTTGATACTTCTGAAAGAGCTTTGCGGCATGAATGCCAACCTTGCGAACGCCTTCGGATTTGTCGGTGGACTGGTCACAAACTACATAATTTCAACTTACTGGGTTTTTGACAAAAAAGCGATAAAGAACAAAGCGGCTGAATTTACAGCGTTTGCGCTGATCGGCGTGGTCGGACTTGGCATAAACCAGGGGCTGATATGGATATTTGATAAACCTCTTGCAAACAGACAGATCTTTGGCGGATTGATACCGTCTGATAAATATTACCTTGTCGGACAAGTGCTGGCAACGGGTGTGGCGTTCTTTTGGAACTTCTTTGCCAGAAAGTACCTTCTTTATAATAAAGATGCCGACGAAACGGCTGAAAATATTGCAACTGATGAAATGACAAAAATAAAAAATTGAAAGGAAGACTAGATCATGAAAAATGTAGTAATTATTGGCGGCGGCCCTGCGGGTCTTACTGCGGCTTACGAACTGCTTCGCGACGGCGGAAACGAACTGTTTAGGGTCACTGTACTGGAAGAAAGCAGCGTACTTGGCGGAATTTCTCAGACGGTACGCTATAACGGCAACCGTATGGACATCGGCGGACATCGCTTTTTCTCGAAAGACGACGAGATCATGAAGTGGTGGAGCGATCTGATGCCCGTTCAAGGCAAGCCCGCGTTCGACGACAAGCTGCTTGGCAGGGAAAAGCCGCTGGAAAAGGGCGGTCCCGACCCAGAAAAGCAGGACGAGGTAATGCTCGTGCGCGACCGCGTTTCGCGAATCTACTACAATCACTGCTTTTTTGATTATCCAGTGACTATGAACTGGAATACGATTAAAAATATGGGCTTTTTGACGACAATGAAAGCCGGTTTCAGCTACCTCGGTTCGTGTGTCTACAAGCTGCCTGAAACAAATCTGGAGAACTTTTACATCAATCGCTTCGGAAAAGTGCTCTATTCGATGTTCTTTGAGGGTTACACCGAGAAGCTTTGGGGCAGACACCCGCGCGAGATCTCGGCGGATTGGGGCGCTCAGCGCGTAAAGGGGCTTTCGATAACTGCCATAATCAAGGATATGTTCTCAAAACTGGTTGGTAAGAAAAATAACGCCAATGCTGAGACCTCGCTGATCGAGCAGTACTGGTATCCGAAGTACGGCCCGGGTCAGCTCTGGGAGCTGGTCGGCAAAAAGGCGCAGGAAATGGGCGGCGAGATACTCTTCGAGCACTCGGTCAGCCGCATAAACACCGAAAAAGGCAGCATTCGCTCGGTAGTTTGCAGCACGCCGCAGGGCGAAAAGACCATTGAGGGCGATATTTTCATCTCCTCGATGCCGATCAAAGACCTCATCGGCGGTATGCACGGCGTAAATGCTGAGAAAAATGCCAAAATACAGAAGATTGCAGCAGGGTTGCCGTACCGCGATTTCGTCACCGTTGGTCTGCTTGTCAACAAACTTGAGCTTAAAAACAAGACGAACAAGCGCACGCTCGGCAACATTGTTCCCGATTGCTGGATATATGTGCAGGATAAGGGCGTAAAACTTGGCAGAATACAGATATTTAACAACTGGTCGCCATATATGGTGAAGAACCCCGCCGAAACTGTTTGGATAGGACTGGAATATTTTTGCGCCGAGGGCGACGATTTTTGGAACATGAGCGACGCCGAGTGCATCGAATTTGCGAAAAAAGAACTAATCAAGATGGGCGTTATCAAGAAGGGCGCAGTGCTTGACGCGCATCGCGAACGCGTTAAAAAGGCATATCCTGCATATTTTGACACTTATAAGCACTTTGACAAAGTCGCTGACTACCTTAATGGATTTGAAAATCTTTTCTGCGTTGGAAGAAATGGTCAGCATCGTTATAACAATATGGATCACTCAATGTTGACATCTATCAATGCTGCAAAGGTAATCAAGTCAGGCTCTGCTGATAAATCTAATATTTGGAATGTAAACACCGAGAAGGAGTACCATGAGTCGAAGTGAGCGCTGGGGCATTTCCACTGCGAAAACCGACGCCTTTATAAAAGGTACCGCCGCGCACCCCTACGTCTGCGCGTTGCTGGTCTGCCTGCTGCTGAACCCGTTTTACCTCGGCGCGGCTGAAAATGTGCCGCCGAACGCGCTGTACATGGAGAGCTTCGGTGTGCTGCTGACTGTGCTGATCGGCATTTATATAATGTACAAACGCGGCAAAATTGGCAAAATACAGGCGTGCGTTTTCGGCTTGTCGGCGGCTTTTCTCGATTACGTCGGCGCGAAAAGGTTTTCACAGGCAACCGACAAGGGGCTTTGGATGCTCGTCGGCGGGATAGCGGTAGTTAGCGTGTTGTATGCGTGCGCAAATACCGATAAATTTCAAACGCAGCTCAACGCTCTGTTCATTTTCGCCATTGGCTTTTTGGTAAAGTTTCACTATGTTTTCAACACGTCCGTCTACACGCGGCAGAACGATGTCCACGTTTTCGGCGGCGACAGCGGCCACGCGGCGTACATGGAGTACCTTATCGCTCACCGCGCCCTGCCGAATTTCGACGTGCGCGAGGTCTGGCAGTTTTGCCACCCGCCGCTGCACCACATCATCTGCGCGCTTTGGATCGACATAAACGAAAATGTCCTCGGCGTCGGTCACAACCCCGCGCGCGAATCGCTGCAAACGCTCACGCTTTTCTACGCAATGTGCATCATGATAACGGCGTACAAACTGCTTCGCCGCATTAAACTGCAAAATATGGCGCTGTACGTTCCGCTGCTGATGATCTCGTTTCATCCCGCGTTCATTCTCATGTCGGGCGCGATCAACAACGACGTTCTCTCCGCAGCGTTCATGATGGGCGCGGTGCTCTGTACGCTTAACTGGTACGATAACCAAACATATGCAAATATTCTCAAAATAGCTCTCTGCGTCGGACTCGGCATGATGACGAAGCTTTCTGCCGCGATTGTTGCACCGGCCATTGCACTCGTATTTCTGGCGGTGTTTATCAAGAAAATACGCACCGACTGGCTTCACCTTATCGGACAATTCGCCGCTTTCGGCGTTGTCTGCGTACCGCTGGGACTTTGGTTTGAGATACGCAATTACATTAAGTGGAAAGTGCCGATAACATATGTGCAGGAAATGCCAAATACGGTAATGCAGTACATTGGCGACCGCTCATTCAAAGACCGCTTGACCGACTTCTCGGGCGAGCAGTTCAAGAGCGTTTTTGAGCAATGGCTTTGCTATGACGACAAGGGTGAGCTGACGGGCTACAACGAGTACAACCCGATCATAGCGCTCTTCAAAAACTCGCTGTTCAGCGAAAGCGTCAACGAAACGACCTTCGAGAACACGCCGTATATGCTCACGGCAGCGCGCGTATTTTTCTGGCTAGGCATTGCGCTGGCGGCAGTTTTCCTGCTGCTGATGGTGGTCATGCTCGTCAAAAAGTGCGAAATGAGACCGGTCGAAAAAACGCTTTTCGGCTTTTTCTACATCTCGATGATATTTAACTATTTCAAGATGTGCTATGATTACCCATTCACCTGCACGATGAATTTCCGCTACATAACGCCAACTGTGATAATAACTTCCATTTTCTGCGGACTTTTCATGAATATCCGCAAGAATAACGAGCACCCTTGCGCGGTCAAGGCGGTATCCGCCGTGCTGACGCTGCTGGTCGGCGCGTTCTGCGTGCTCAGTGTAATTACATACATTGCCATTTGCGCGCCCGTTATAACCGAATAAACCTGAGCAGCGCTTTGACGTTCACCGCCGAAACGCTGCTTTTATTTTACTGTATTCACAATTATTTTGCAAAGAAAACCCTGCAAACTGCTTGACAGATCCACCGAATTAGTGTATATTTAATGAAAAAATATACGTTTGCATCGACTGATACGCATGATAAACGTCAACCAAACTGTAATTGAAAGGAAGTATAATTATGCCAAAATGGCTCGATAATGCTGTATTTTACGAGATATACCCGCAGAGTTTTAAAGACTCCAACGCCGACGGCATCGGCGATTTTGAGGGCATCATCGAAAAGCTCGACTACATAAAGTCCATAGGCTGCAACGCGATCTGGATCAACCCCTGCTTCGAGTCGCCCTTTATGGACGCGGGCTACGACGTCGCCGACTACATGAAAGCCGCGCCTCGCTACGGCACGAACGAGCAGCTTTTTGAGCTGTTCAAACAGGCGCACGCCCGCGGAATGCACGTCCTGCTCGACCTCGTGCCCGGCCACACCTCCATCGACCACGAGTGGTTCAAGCGAAGCTGCGAGCCGACGAAAAACGAGTTTTCCGACCGCTACATCTGGACGAACACCATTTGGGAAGCTCCCGAGGGCTTGGGCAGTATCCGCGGCTGCTGCGACCGTGACGGAAGCTGCGCCGTCAATTTCTTCACCCACCAGCCCGCGCTCAACTACGGGTTCGCCAACCGCACGCGCGGCTGGCAGCAGGCCCCCGAAGACCCAGCGCCGATGGCGACCCGCGAGGCGATGAAGGACGTAATGCGTTTTTGGCTCTCGAACGGCTGCGACGGTTTCCGCGTTGACATGGAAAATGCGCACGCCGAAATCCTCGTCGGCATACCAGGAAAGGTTTCC
>ENA-OPSJ01001974-OPSJ01001974.1-human-gut-metagenome-genome-assembly--contig:-NODE-1974-length-14240-cov-2.388579_pt1 | contig 14240 bp, 12 predicted proteins | sample MGYA00241801_ERZ501893 | MGnify/ENA primary metagenome ERZ501893 (study PRJEB25962, sample SAMEA2042219) | human gut metagenome | biome: human gut; feature: human-associated habitat; material: faeces...
GCAGCGCCAACGCCTTGACACGCTGGGCGGCGGGGCTACAATGACCGACGAGATGGCTTCAACATACCGCAAGGTGGGAGGCCTGCCGCAGCTCGACGGCCTGTATACCGTGTTCGGCGAGGTCACCGAAGGCCTCGACGTAGTTGAACGAATGCTCGAGGTCGACACCGACGACTACGACCGACCGCTGGACGACATACGCATCATTGCCGTCAGGGTGGAAGAGTGAGCGGCTGATGCCCCCGTCGGCTTCCGCCGGCAATGTCAACCAATGTTTGTTTGCCTATGGACAATGACCGTGAGCGACAGAAGCGGAGCCGCATCATGGCTTCAATACACAGTCGGGACACCAGGCCCGAACTGATTGTGCGCCGCTATCTCTTTGCCAGGGGATTCCGTTTCAGGCTGGCCCACCCCAGATTGCCCGGCCGGCCCGACATCGTGCTGCGCAAATACCGCACGGCAATATTTGTCAACGGGTGCTTCTGGCACGGCCACGACTGCAAGGCTTTTCACCTGCCCAAGACCAACACCGACTTCTGGAGACGCAAGATAGACCGCAACCGCAGGCGTGACGTCGACGTGCAAAGGCGGCTGGCTGAGATGGGATGGCACTGCCTGACGGTGTTGGAGTGCGAACTGGCCGGGGAGAAGCGCAATCAGACGCTGCTTTCGCTGGAGTTTACGCTCAACCATATTTACCTTGAAGACCGCAAAATGCGCTACAGCCTTCCCGACGACACGCCGCAGATGGCGGCCGAACAGTGCCCCGGCCAATCTTTCGACACCCGCAGACGCAGTGCCGGCGATGACCCGCCGGCGCAGGCCGGGGCCGAAAAGCCTTGACCGGGGGCACAGGGTGTGGGGCTGCCTTTATAGCCTTTGTAGCCGCCATGCCAGCCGTTGCCGGGCCATTGCAGCCCCGCAGGCCGGTGGGCACAGTCATTCTGCAGCCTTGTTTCTGTAATCTGAGGGCGACATACCGCAGTGTTTCTTGAAATAACGGCCAAAGACCGACTGGTCGGGAAAGTGCATCTTATATGCAATCTCCTTTATTGTAAGTTTTGTGAAGCGCAGGCTGTGCTTGGCTTTCAGTATGGTTAGCGTTTCAATCCATTGCATGGCAGTGCGGTCGGAATGCGACTTGATGACCGACGAGAGGTAGTTTGGCGTCAGGCTTTGCTCGTTGGCATAGTATGACACGGCGCGTTCGCGCTCGCAGTTGCGGAACACCGACATGAAAAAACGGTTGAATATGCGCTCCTCGCAGTCTTGTGGCAGCTCTTCGACAGGGGCGCAGTTGAAGTAAATGTCAAGCACTTCGAGGCAGAAAGCCTGCAGCAGTGACTGCACGACCATGCCCCGAAGGCGGGCCGAGCGGGGACTGCACGACTCCCGGGCAAGCGCAGTGCGGTTGCCAATGGTGTTGAACAGCTCTTCGATGCGTGCCACCTGGGCATCGCCAAGCCTCACGCACGGATGTGAACGTATGTGCAGCCGGTCGGCAATGTGTATGTCTGAAAGCGCCGGCTGTATGGCGTCGAGCCCGCCTTCCATCAGGCATCCGCCAATGTCGGGGCTGTGTTGCACTATCCTGATAAACGTGTATGGGGTGTATATGCACATCATTCCCGCCTCGACATGAAAGCTCTTGTTGTTGAGCAACAGGTCGGCGCTGCCGCGGCGGCACAGGAAAAAGCCGCACTTGTTTTCTGAAACGGTGGCATAATTGGCCAATAGCTGGTCGATGTCGAGCATCCGGTAAAACTCATTTTCCATGTCGTTGGTTGCTGATTACGATGCAAATTAACCGAATTTTTGCCAATATTCCAATACCAATACAGCTGTTTTTAAAGCACATTCGTTGAAATTGCACAGTCTTCCGCTTGTTTTGCACTTTTCAGAGAGGCCGTTTCCCGCTATCTTTGCACCCAAACAATCGAAGCTACTGATATGAATACGAGACTAATGTTTGTGCTGCTGGCGGCTCTGCCGTCGGCGCTCTGCGCCCAAGGGGGCGTGATGTCATTGAAAGAATGCATCGAGACAGGCATACGAAACAACCTCACGCTCGCTGAAAGTCGCATCGACATGGAGAAGAGCCGTACGGCATTGACCCAGAGCCGTTCGCGTTTGTTGGCGGTGATTGCGGCCGATTTCATGCTGACAGACTATTTCATGAAACCTGCCAACGTGACATCGGGCACGCTGCTGGGCAATGATTTCCCCGACGAACCCACATGGCAGAAAATACAAAGCATGCAGTATGCAGTGGCGGCTGGCGTGAAGGTGAGCGTGCCGCTGTACAGCCAGACCATCCTGGCGGCAAGCAAAGTGGCGCAAACGCTGGTTAACCTAAGCAGCCTGGGGTATGAAAAGGCGGTTGAAGACCTCACGGTGCAAATCGGAAACGTATATTACCTGGCTCAGGCGTCGCAGCTGCAGCAAAGGCTTCTTGACGAGAACATAAGCCGGATGAAGGAACTCTATGCCATAACGGAGGAAATGTTCAAAGGCGGGGTGGTGATGGAAACAGACCTGTCGAGGGTGAAGATAAACATGGAAAGCCTCACGGCGCAGCGCGACAGGTATGCCACGCTTTACGAACAGCAACTTAATCTGTTGCGCTTCCTGCTCGACCTGCCGCCCGAGACTTCGGTCGGGGTCGTTGAAATGGCGGCCGATGTGCCGGCGGCCTATATCGGGGTGAGAAGCGAAATGCTGCCCGAACTGAGGCTGATTGCCGCAAAGGGCGAGCTGGCAGAGCGGCAGGCAAAGGCTGTCAGGGCCGGTTATCTGCCTTCGGTGATGCTCGGCGGGCAGCTGGGGGCTGTTGGGTATCAGGAAAAACTCCGCCATTTCTTCCACACAGACGGCGACACCCACAACTGGTTCGGCAACACTTACCTGGCCCTGACCGTCAACATACCGATATTCGACGGCAATGACAAGCGGCTCAGAAGGCGGCAATACGAGTACGACCGGCATCGGGCCATGGTGGAATATGAGCAGAAACGCAAGCAGATGGACAAAGACTACGGCGACGCCATGCGCCAGCTGCGCCACAACATCGAGGTTTTCAACACGCAACAGAAGAGCTACAGGCAGGCTGTCAGCGTCTATGAGGTGACCGGAGAGAAGTATAAGGAGGGCGTGGCATCCATGACCGAGCTGCTGCAAGACGAGATGAGGCTGCGCAACGCGCAGTCGGCCTGCGTGCAGGCGCATTGCATGTGCGACATGGCCAGGCTCGAGCTGCTCAAGCTGTCGGGCGCCCTTGATGAGCTGACGCGCTGATGTGATGTTGACGTGAAACGCAAGTAAAAACATAATACGTGGTATATGGAAACAAATGATAAGTCTGTCGAACAGGTCGGAACAAGTGTTTCGATGCCCCGGAGAGTTGCCGCAATAGTGGCGCTGGCCTTTGTTGCATGGGGTATATGGGAGGTGGCAGCCCTGTTTATCGGCCACAGGAAAAGCGTAACTACCGACGATGCCCAGGTGGAGCAATACATCTCGCCGGTCAACATCCGTGTGCCGGGTTACATAAATAAGGTGAGTTTCACCGAGCATGAGTATGTGCATAAAGGCGATACCATACTTATGATTGAGGATGACGAGTACCGTATCAGGCTGAAACAGGCCGAGGCAGCGCTGATTGATGCCAGGAGCGGGCGCAAGGTGGTCGATAACACGAAGCAAACCGCGTCGGATGCCGCATCGGTCTACGACGCTTCGATAGCCGAGGCGCAGTTGCAGGTAGCCCAGCTTGAGAAGGATTGCCGCCGATACGGCAAGTTGCTCGAAAAGAAAGCGGCTACGCAGATAGCCGTCGAGCAGTATCAGACGCAGCTGGAAATGCCCCGTGCGCGTGTCGTTGCCCTCATGCAGCAGCGCGACGCTGCCCTCTCGTCGGTGTCGGAGGTAGGCCAACGGCAGGTAAACGCCGACGCGGCGATAATGCGTGCAGAGGCCGACGTAGAGCTGGCGCGGCTCAACCTGTCGTACACCGTGGTGACTGCACCGTGCGACGGCTACCTGGGGAGGCGGTCGATTGAGGAAGGACAGTTTGTAAATGCGGGCCAGACGCTCACCACAATAATGCCCGACAGCCACAAGTGGGTGGTTGCCAACTACAAGGAGACGCAGATTGAGCGGCTTGCGGTGGGGCAGGAGGTGACCGTTACGGTCGATGCCTTCGCCGGGGAGACGTTTAAAGGCAGGATAGAGGCCATAAGTTCGGCAACCGGCTCGAAATATTCGATGGTGCCAACCGACAACTCTGCCGGCAATTTCGTGAAGATACAGCAGCGTGTGCCTGTGCGTATCTCGCTCACAGACATTACCGACGAAGACAACGCACGCCTCGTGGCAGGCATGATGTGCGTGGTGAAAGCAGACCTTTAGACCGCATGCCGTATGACAGAGAGCTTTCCTTTCCACAGCTGGATGCCCAAGCCGGCAGGCGTGGCGGTGTTGCTTGCACTGTTCGTGCCGTTGTTTTTCTCGGGCGGAACCTACCTGAGCAACATCAACGAGATGGCCGGCAGCATGGGCGTACTGACCGAAGAGTTCCAGTTTCTGAGCCTTTGTGCGAGCATAGGCATGTCGATGGTGTTTCCGTTTATGGTGCCCTATCTGCGTGGCCGCAACGTCAAGGCTGTCTACATAGGCGGCTATGCCATGCTGGCTTTGCTCAATGTGGTGTGCGCCGTGAGCCGCAACCTGCCGCTATTGGCGTTGTGTTGCTTTCTCATTGGTTTTGTCCGGGTGGCCCTGGTGCTCAATACCACGTTCGTGATAGCGCCGTATGTGCTTGGCATAAACACGCTTGACATGTTCTTGCACGACCCGGCCACCGCCTCGGAGGCATACCGTGGCGAGCATGCCCGGACGGTGCTGATGCCCGTGCTCTACTGTTACATACTGTGCATAGTGCAGTTTAGCAACTTCGTCTCGGCCTGGGTGGCTTATGAGTTTAGCTGGGAATACACTTATTGGCTTGTCGTCGGCATGATGCTGGCGGCCATCCTGCTGGTCATGCTGACGTTTTGCAATGCTCCGTCGCAGGGTTGCCGACTGTCGTCAAGCCGCCTTCCCGATGCCGTTTTGCTGGTCGTTGCCATGGGAGCGTTGTGCTACATGCTTGTGTTCGGCAAGACACTCGACTGGTTTGACAGCCGTTCGATGCGCGTGGCACTGGCCGTGGCGGCTATCGGCGGCGGGCTTTACCTGTGGCTTGCGGCACATACGGCGGAGCGCCCCCTGCTCGAGGCGGGTGTGTTCGGCCATCGTTACACGTGGTACGGCATCGGCATCTTTGTGCTGCTGATGCTCGTCAACAGCAGCACGCTGTTTGTTACCACCTACCTGAAGCTGTCTACCTGCGCGGGAAACCTTGACAGTGCCCGTGTGTCGTGCTGGGCGATGCCGGGCTGCGTGGCCGGCATGGCGTTGTCTCTGGTGTGTGTGCGTTGCCGGGTTCACTTCCGTTATATTTACGCCATGGGCTTTGCCCTGATGCTCGGAGCCAACCTTTACATGTTCTTCCATTACCAGACGATGGGCGACTACGGCCACACCATACCGCCAACGCTGCTGCACTATTCGGGCATGCTGGTGCTTTACTCGGTCACGTGCGCCTTTGCCATGAAGCGGTTGCCGGCGCGCTATTTCGCCACGTGGCTCTTCCTGATGGTTGCTGTGCGCAATGTCGTGGTCCCGGCCATAGGCACTTCGGTCTACGCCAACTGGCTGCAGGAGCGCCAAAGGCACTACGCGACACGCCTGGCTTACGACTACAGCGCCGACAGGCAGCAGGCGGCAGCACGCTTTGCAGCTGTCGAGGCCGGCGGCAAGAGGCTGGGCCGTGGTGCCGTCGAGGCTGCCCAAACGGCGTCGGCGGCCGTGCTCGGGCCGGTGGCGAAGCAGGCCACCCTCGTGGCAATGAAAGACATAACGGGCTCTACGGTATGGATATGCGCAGGCGGCGCCCTGCTTTGCATGCTGCTGCCTTACCATCGGGGCGAGCGCACATAGGTGTATGCGCTGAAAGGCCATCGCGAATGAAAGTTAAAATAGTTGTTGAAAATAAAACAAACAGGCATGGACAAGAAAAAGATTGGCAGAGATGCCGGCACGGTATGGAACGTGCTGAGTGACAAACGGTGCTCTTGGGAAGAGCTGGTGGGCAAGACCGGGCTTGGGCCGCTGGAACTTGCGTGTGCCATAGGGTGGCTTGCGCGTGAGGACAAGGTGACCATTAGCCCCGAACGAGGCATATTGTATTTCGAGGTATACCACGAACACTACTACTGACGCCGCTCACCCGGCACTTTGAACGGCGCGGCAGGCATGGCCCCGGCGGTGGATTGAATGGATGGAAATATGGATGGCCGGCGGCCGGCGGCCTGTCGCGCTTATTATATATATAATGTGTAATGAGGCGGGGAGGTTAAAAACTGGGGCTTTTGTTTTGTTTTTTATCCAACTTCAGCTACCTTTGCATCCATCATGAAGCAAGTAAAACCAAAGAAGAACCTCGGCCAGCACTTCCTGACCGACCTCGACATAGCACGGCGCATAGCCGACACCGTAGACTCGTGCCCCGACATCCCGGTGCTGGAAGTGGGCCCGGGAATGGGTGTGCTCACCCAGTATCTGATGGAAAAGCCCCGCGAAGTGAAGGTGGTGGAGATCGACTCCGAATCCGTTGCCTACCTGCACGAGCGCTTCCCGCACCTGAAAGAGAACGTAATAGCCGACGATTTCCTGCGCATGGACCTAAGCCTGGTGTTTGGCGGGCGCCAGTTTGTGCTCACGGGCAACTACCCATACGACATATCATCGCAGATTTTCTTCAAGATGCTCGACAATAAAGACCTCATACCGTGCTGCACCGGCATGATACAGCGAGAGGTTGCGCAGCGCATGGCTTCGGCCCCGGGCACCAAGGCCTACGGAATACTCAGCGTGCTCACGCAGGCATGGTACGACGTTGAGTATTTGTTTACCGACGAGGGCGTGTTCAACCCGCCGCCAAAGGTAAAGAGTGCCGTGATACGCATGACCCGCAACGGGGTTACCGACCTCGGGTGCGACGAGGCTTTGTTCCGCAGGGTGGTAAAGACGGTGTTCAACCAGCGGCGGAAGATGCTGCGGGGCAGCCTGAAGCCACTGTTCGGAGGCAAGGCCGTGGCCGAGGGGTTTTTCGACGGCGAGCTCATGACCATGCGCCCCGAGCAACTCAGCGTGGCCCGCTTTGTTGAGCTGACCAACATGGTGGCCGGGCAGATAGGCGGGGATTGGGCCGCCGAAAAGCGGTAAAAACCGTTGTGCGCGGACACATTTAGTTGATTTAGGTCAAAAACAAGACCCTTTTATGTTTTAAAACATATTTATTGCATTGCCGTTTCGGCAAAACGTAGTAACTTTGCAACGTCAAAAGGAAAAAAGATAATTAGTCGAAGGTAATTAGATTCTAGGGTAATAGAATAGGTAAAGATTGGTACTTAAGATTTCAGGACAGACTCAATAGGTAACGAAAGGTATTGGCTAAGGTAAAGATTATCAGGGTAACAATTGATAATGTGAGGAAGGTAGAAAGGTTGTTAGACCAGATGTAAAACCCTGTTTGCAGCGAAAGCTGCAACAGGTATGAGGATGGGAGAGCCGCAAAGCCCCCTTCTCATTTTAAAAAGAAGTATGGATTTTAGGGTTATATATTTTTAGTGGACGGCATCGATGTGAATCGGTAGCCGTCCATTTTTGTTGTTGCAGGCAATGGCCACGGCGTGGTGGCTTGCCTGCCGGCGCTTTGTTGGCAAACTGTCGGCCGGGGCTCGGCTTGCCGGTGATGCCGTAGCGGTGTGGGGGCATGGCCATGCGACGGTGGCCATGCTTTGTGGTTGAGCCCCGGTTGGCCTTCAGATTCCGAAGTGATTCAGTTGCGTTGCCGTGCAGGCTGGCTGGCGACTTTGCCGGTGGAGCAGCGGGCTGCGCCAAGGCAAGGTGGCCGGCAAGATGCCTGCAGCGGTACGAAAGCGCACGGCAGGCCGCGAATGGCGACAGGGGCACATCTCCGGTGGCATGGTGGCCGGTAGGGGGCGAATTGCCGGTTTGGGCGTTTCGTAGCAAAAAACATAGTTGTGTGCGAACACAAAAGACCTGTTTTCGTGCACAAAATGTTGATTTATATCAAAAGAAATGGCCCGTTTTGAAATATGCGGCCATATTTTGAACAACGTAATGGCAATAGTTGTAACTTTGCATCGTGAAAAGGATGATGATGAATAGAGATTCGATGATAGAGACAAAAAAGTTAAGTAATGATATAGTCAGGTAAAAAGGTTGTTTGACAAACGTCAGGATAAAAGGCAGAAAGGTTAGTATTGAAAGGATGACACGAATGTAGGTATCGTCATTATAAAGGTAAAACAAAAGATTGAGAGGATAACATACGAAAGTGATCGTAATGACGTCGTGAGACGGTTGGTACTTAAGGTTTAGTTAATAGGTATTGCATTGAAAGGCAGACTGTTGCCATTTCACGGTGAATATGGGCAGTCGCTCTGACGAAAAGGTGGCGGACACCGCAAAGGTTTGCTCCGTGCCTTTGTATAGAAAGAAGTTTTTAGTTATTGATATCGTTATCTTGCAGTTCCGGGGGCGTGAGCCTTAGGGCTGCTTTTTTTTGTATTTGCATGGCTCCTCAGTCCGCTGTCGGGCCCGGTGAAGGGGTGCCGTCGGCGGTAGCATGGCCCCGGGCAGGAAAGCCACCGGGGCTAATGTGGCTGCGCATGTTCTGCGGTTGTCAACCGGCTCATTGCCAGCGGGTTAGCGATATGGGCCGTTTCGGCCGGCAAAACGGCCTCTTTCATGGCTTGAAACGGGCCTTTTTGCAATGCCAAACGGCCGTTGGCATAATTTTAAGATGCATAAGGCTTTGCGCGATATTGGCTGTGGGGCCGCCCGGTTGAGGCATTCACGTGGCAGCAAGCCATTTCCTGTATTGGCTCGGCGTGCACCCGGCAACTTTCTTGAACACCCTGTTGAAGTGCTGTGAGTATTGAAACCCAAGCTCGTCGGCAATCTGGTTGACGGCCTTGCCGGTGTCGGCCAGCATGGTCTTTGCCGTGTCGATGGTTTTGCCTTGAATGTATTCCTGCGGGTTTCTGCCCGTTTCCTTCTTTATCAGGTCGCCGAAGTAGTTGGGCGACAGAAACACCTTGTCGGCAAAATACCTCACAGTGGGCAGTCCGTTTAACCTCGACTTGCCGCTCTGGAAATAGTCGTCGAGCAGCGCCTCAAACCTCGTCAGGATGTCCCTGTTGCTTTTCTCGCGTGTGGCGAACTGCCTTTTGTAGAACCTCAGGCAATAGTCGAGCAGCAGTTGTATGTTTCTTGCAATGAGCCTCTTGCTCATCTTGTCTGCCGGGCGCAGCAGTTCTGTTTTTATGTTTGCCAGGCAGTCGAGCATGATGCCCTTTTCGTCGGCCGACAGATGCAGCGCCTCTGTCGAGTTGTAAGAGAAAAACGAGTAGTTCTTTATTTCCCGTCCGAGCGATGTCCCCTTTATCAAGTCGGGGTGGAACACAATGCCGCGTGCTGTCGGCCTCATGCTTTCCTGCATCTCGGTCTCCGAAACCTGCCCCGGCGAGAAGCTCGTTATCGTGCCTTCCCTGTAGTCGTAGGTCTGCCGGCCATAGCGGATGTCGCCGCATTTGGTCTCTTTGAGAAACAGCGCATATATCCCGTAGTTCACGGTAAAGTGGATCGGGTGTTTCGTTGCGGTGGCCAGGTCGATTACGTTTACCAGCGGGTGAAGCGTCTCAAGGCCGAACAGCCTGTCGTAATCGTCCACCGTATCCAGTTGTATTGGTTTTTCTGCCATGTTTTTGTTTTCGTTTGTTAGCCTGTCACAAAAGTAAGGCTTTTCCGGCCAACCCGTATCGGCGGCACTGCATAATCAGTAAATGCGTTACAAAGCTCTGTAAATATGTTACCGGCTTTCGGCCGCGTGATGATTACTTTTGCAAAAAAATGAAGCGATGGATTACAGAGGAAGAATCAACCGCAGGGACTTCATCAAGAGTTCCGTGCTTACGGGAGGCGCCCTGATGGCGCAATCGGTCATGCCGGCCGGGGCCGTGGCCCTGATGCAGGGGCAGGGCAGCAATGAGGCCGGTGCCGCCACGGGCGACGGTATGCTCAAGGGCGTCTACGACATACACCTGCATTGCCGGCCCGACTCTCGCGAGCGGTCGGCAGATGAGTTTGGCTTCATGCAAGACGCTGTGCGTGCCGGTTACCGTGCCGTCATGTTCAAGTCAAACGATTTCAGCTGCCACGACCGGGCCTACATCATCAGGCAAGCCCTGCCGGGGGCACAGTGCTTCGGGAGTGTGTGCATGAACAGGGTGCATGGCGACAAGGTCAACGTGTTTGCGGTCCAGAAGGCGGTGCAGACCAGCGGTGGCCTGTGCCGGTGCATCTGGATGCCCACGCTCGATGCCGCTTACCACTGCCGGTGTGAAGGCAGGGCAACAGGCGGCATTGCCGTGGTCGACGACAGCGGCAGGGTGCTGCCCGAGGTGGTGCGTGTGATGGAGATATGTGCCGAGGCCGACATCATCTTTGCCACAGGCCACGCCTCGCCGCAAGAGAGCATAGCCCTTGCGCGCAAGGCGCGTGAGGTCGGTGTGGGCAAGTTTGTTGTCACCCACGCCAACTCCCACTACTGGACCATGACGCCCGACCAGATAAAGCAGTGCATAGACCTCGGCGCTTACATAGAGTTTTGCTATCTGCCATGCCTGTGGGGCGAGGGCACCGGGATGCCACAATACCGGCGCCAGGGCATCGCAGAGTTTGCCGCATTTGTTGGCATCGACCCGTCGAGGAGCTTCGTCTCTACCGACTTGGGCCAGGCGGTCATGCCCCACCCGGTGGAGGGCATGCGCGATTGCATTGCCAGGCTGCAGGGCGCAGGCGTAGCCCTCGGCGACATCGACAGGCTGGTGCGCCGTAACCCGGCGCGGCTGCTGGGACTTGACAAACAGGAATAAACCAAAACTATGGACAGAAGGAGTTTTATAAAGAGCGGGCTGATTGCCGCGGCTGTGGGCGCCACGGCAGGGCCGGAGGCCATTGCCCGCGAGGCCGGAAGGCAGGCCGCCCGCGAACAGAGGGCGAAAGGCATACTTAACTACAACCCCAACATGCAGTACCGCCCCATGGGACGGACTGGCGTCAGCGTGTCGGCGCTCGGGTTCGGCATGCTGCGCCTGCCCGCGAAAGGCGGGCATGTAGACTTTGAGCAGACCACGCCCATGGTTCGGCGCGCCATCGAGGGCGGCGTCAACTACATAGACACCGGCCGGGTGTACCTTGGGGGCGAGAGCGAGCAGGCCGTGGGCAAGGCTCTTGCCGGCGGATGGCGCGACAAGGTCTACGTGACGTCGAAGATGCCGTGGTGGGAGATGCAGGGCGCCGACGACTTCGAGAAGTTCTTCGACCAGTCGCGCCGTGCCATCGGCACTGATGTGATAGACTTCTATCACATCCACATGATAATGCACCGTGGTTGGAACGACTATGTGCTGCCATACAGGCTTATAGAGAAGATGGAGAGACTGAAGGCACAGGGCAAGATCAGGTTTATGGGTTTCTCGTTTCATGACAGCCTGCAGTTGTTCAAGCGGGTGGTTGAGTATACCCCCGCATGGGATTTCTGCCTCATCCAGCACAATTATCTTGACTATGAGTATGAAGCCGGTGTGCTCGGCCCGAAATATGCCGCGGCCAACGGCATGGGGCTGGCCGTGATGAAGCCCGTGCGCACGGGCTTCCTGGCCCACCTGCCGCAAGGCATGAAAGACGCGCTTGCCTCTACCGGTGTGAGCAAGCCCGACACGGAGTGGGCGCTCGACTATCTGTGGGACATGCCCGAGGTCAGTGTCGCCGTAAGCGGCATGGGGTCGATGGCCGATGTGGAGGCGAACCTCGGATATGCCGCAAAGGCAAGGCCAAACATGCTGAGCCCCGCCGAGCGCGAGGCCTTGGGAGCTGCTGTCTATGCCTACCGCCACGCCCCGGGCCATATCGACTGCACCGGGTGTTACCAGTGCATACCCTGTCCGGCGAACGTTGCCATAGGCTACATCTTCGCCTATGTGTATAATAACTATCTGTTGCACGGCAACATGGAGCGCGCCATGGCCGACTACACCGTGTCTATGTCGCCGGTGCAGCGTGGCGACCCGGCCTCTTCGTGCACTGGCTGTGGCGTGTGCATGGCCAAATGCCCGCAGCATCTTGACATTCCCGGGCTTCTGGCTAAAGTGAAGCAGACCATGGGTAAGTAGCTTTGGGGTTTCATCCCGGCCCCATGGCCCGAGGCTATTCCATGCTGTTGACGTGCAGGCTGGTTGTCGCCATTGTCGAAGACGTAGCCCTCTGCGGCGAGCCAAAGGAGACAATCAGCCTGCCGTCGGGAGTTTGGAAGCCTTTGGGCGGCAGGGTGTAAATGCGGATAAGAATATTCAGCGGTATGATTGCCGCGTTATGCATATTGCCGACAAATTGCCTCCGTCATCATTTGATGTCATACTTGTTGTGCGGGAATCCCGCGGAAGTGGTCGGAAAACCATTCTTGCGGAAATAAACAGATGGCCCTCTTGGCTGTTGCCATGGAAACTATTATCTTTGCATGGTTAGTGTAAGTGTATCTATGAATGGGCAGAAGGTTAAGATGATAGGCATAATCCGTCATCGCCTCTCGACCGACGGTGATGGCGTTACCACACTCGCGGCTTTTCATGGCTGCCCTCTGCGTTGCTGCCATTGCCTCAATCCGCAGTCGCTTGGCGGTGGCGACGGTTTCAGGGAATACACGCCCGAGGAACTGTATGCCGAGACCAGCATAGACAACTTATACTTTCTGGCCACGCACGGTGGCGTTACATTCGGTGGTGGCGAGCCATGCCTTTACCCAAAGTTCATCTGCGACTTCCGCAAACTGTGCGGCCCTGCGTGGCGCATCAACATAGAGACTTCGCTCAATGTGCCTGGCGAATGGGTGAAGACTCTCATTCCGGTGGTAGACACGTTCATAATCGACATAAAGGACATGAATCCCGGCATATACAGAAGCTACACCGGGCAAGCCAACGACCTTATGGCAGCCAACCTCCGCCTGATAGCCGGGGCCGGGCGGCAGGGCGACTGCATCGTCCGCATACCGCTTATTCCAGGCTACAACAATGATGCTGACCGTGCGGCAAGCCGCTCGGCACTTGAAGAGCTTGGGTTCAGCCGGTTCGATTTGTTCACATATAAAATTAAAAGCAATGACTATGGCACGGGGAAAACAGACATGCAGGATACTGAAAGAGATTCGTCGGCAGATAGCCGAGGCCAACGATGTCGAGTTTGCAACGTCGGAGTGCCGCTACAAGGGCGACTGCCTTGGCACTTGTCCCAAATGCGAGGCCGAGGTGCGCTACCTTGAGCGGCAGTTGCGCGCCCGCTCCCTTGCCGGAAAGGCGGTGACGCTGGCCGGCATATCGGCCGGACTGGTGCTCATGGCAGGCTGTGGTGGCTCGTCGGCGCCACTGCCCGACAAAGAGCTGCAAGGGGATACTGTGGCCCTGCAAGAGAAGGTTGAAGTGCCGTCAGTAAGTGGTGATGTGTCAGACATTGTTGGCACAGAGGATGAATCCGCCGTAGAAGGAATGGTGCTGGTTGCCCCTCGTAAACCGTGTGCGGCTGGCGGCGAGGGTCGGGCGGATGATTCGGAGGTTATGCAAACAGTGGGCGAAGTGCCGGGTTATGATGTGCCGCCTTATGAAGTGACCGACGGCTCAGATACAATATATTCCGTTGTGGAAGAAATGCCGGAATTCCCGGGAGGCTCTGAGGCATTGCATAAGTTTATCGCAGACAACCTGAGATACCCGGAAGAGCTGGCTGAAAACTGCATCCAAGGCCGGGTCATTGTTGACTTCTGTGTAGATACGCTTGGGCGTGTGCGCGACCCGAAGATAAAGAGAAGCCTGCATCCGGCGTTAGACAAAGAAGCAATAAGGGTGGTAGGGCTCTTGCCGGATTTCAAGCCCGGCAGGCATAACGGCAGGAAAGTAAATGTAAGGCTAAGCCTACCTATAATATTCAGATTGGAATCATGACTATGGCACGGGGAAAACAGACATGCAGGATACTGAAAGAGATTCGTCGGC
>ENA-OPSJ01001977-OPSJ01001977.1-human-gut-metagenome-genome-assembly--contig:-NODE-1977-length-14228-cov-2.960206_pt1 | contig 14228 bp, 9 predicted proteins | sample MGYA00241801_ERZ501893 | MGnify/ENA primary metagenome ERZ501893 (study PRJEB25962, sample SAMEA2042219) | human gut metagenome | biome: human gut; feature: human-associated habitat; material: faeces...
TGATGATAAGAAAGTAACATTCAAAGATGTTGCAGGTCTTCAGGAGGAGAAAGAGGATCTGGAGGAAGTGGTTGACTTCCTGAAATCCCCGCAGAAGTATACCAAGGTAGGCGCCAGAATTCCGAAAGGAGTGATCCTTGTGGGCCCTCCGGGAACTGGTAAAACCCTTCTTGCGAAGGCAGTTGCAGGAGAAGCCGGTGTTCCGTTTTTCTCCATTTCAGGATCGGATTTCGTGGAGATGTTCGTAGGTGTCGGTGCTTCCCGTGTACGAGATCTTTTTGAAGAGGGCAAGCGCCATGCACCGTGTATCATCTTTATTGATGAGATCGATGCGGTAGCCCGTCAGAGAGGAACCGGAATGGGCGGCGGCCATGATGAGAGAGAGCAGACACTGAACCAGCTTCTTGTAGAGATGGATGGTTTTGGGGTAAATGAGGGTATCATCGTAATGGCAGCGACCAACCGTGTGGATATTCTGGATCCGGCAATCCTCCGTCCGGGACGATTTGACCGAAAAGTCGGTGTGGGACGTCCGGATGTCAAGGGCAGAGAAGAAATCCTGATGGTCCACGCCAAGGACAAACCGCTGGGAGACGATGTGGACCTTCATCAGATCGCCCAGACAACGGCTGGATTTACCGGTGCGGATCTTGAGAACCTTCTCAACGAGGCTGCCATTGACGCAGCAAAAGAAAGCCGTCCTTACATCATGCAGAAAGATATCAAAAAAGCATTCATTAAAGTTGGGATCGGTGCGGAGAAGAAGAGCAAGGTCATCTCTGACAAAGAGAAGAAGATCACAGCTTATCATGAGGCTGGCCATGCGATCCTGTTTCATGTACTTCCGCATATGGATCCGGTATACACCATTTCCATTATTCCTACAGGTATGGGAGCTGCCGGTTACACCATGCCGCTTCCGGATAACGATGAGATGTTCAATACAAAAAACAAGATGCTGGAGGACATCACAACGCTTCTGGGAGGCCGTGTGGCTGAGGAGATCATTTTCGGAGATATTACAACAGGTGCATCCAATGATATCAAACGTGCCACAGAGACTGCCCGTTCCATGGTAATGAAATATGGTATGTCCGAAAAGATCGGCCTGATCGCTTATGGTAACGATGACGATGAAGTGTTTATCGGCCGTGATCTGGCACATACCAGAGGTTACAGCGAGGAAGTGGCAAGAGAGATCGATGCGGAGATTTCCCGTATCATCAGCGAATGTCATGAGAAAGCAGAGAGCATTATCCGGGAGCATATTGGCGTTCTTCACAGCTGTGCAGCCCTTCTTCTTGAGAAGGAAAAAGTACATCGTGAAGAGTTTGAAGCACTTTTTACAACAGAAAATGAAGAGGTTGCAGAAACAAACGAATAAAGTGCACAAAAAAACATATTGAATTTTGTGAACTTTGTGCACACTTTTTGGTGGACACATGGTACTATATATACCGTAAAAACCCCCCCAATACATTATATAGTTTTTGCTACACCCCATAAGAAGAAATACCTTCTCCAAAAAAGGCAGCCTAACCAGCTGCCTTTTTTACTGCGCAAAAATAAAAGAGGAAATATGGAGAAAACCGGTAGATAAGCTTGCGGTATGGAAAAAATTAAGATAATCTATTTAAGAGAATGGTACTAAAAACGGAATGAGGAAAATAGAATGTTATATGAAAGCATGGAGACAGCAAAGAAGATGCAGTATATACTCAATATGAGTCCGGTATTAAATAAAGAGGCAATGTTCAGTGACGGAACGGAATATTACCGAACACCGATAGAACCACGGGAAGGCGATACCGTGACCATTCGTTTTCGTACCCAGAGAAATAATGTGGACAACGTCTGTCTTGTGCATGACGGAGAATATCTGGAAATGAAACGGGAGAGGACTTCCGGAAGTTTTGATTACTATACTGCACAGATCATAATGGGAAAGGACATTGTACACTATTATTTTGAAATCCATTCAGGGCTTGTTACCTGCTATTATGATACAGATGGTGTTAGCACCAGGCATGAGGAACGGACAGAATTTGAGATCTATCCGGATTATCATGTGCCGGAATGGCTGAAGGGTGCTGTCATGTACCAGATTTATGTGGACCGCTTTTATAACGGAGACCCTTCCAACGATGTGGAAACCGGAGAATACTCCTATATCGGGGATATTTCCGTGAAAGTGGATGACTGGGGAAAGATTCCGGCAGTCATGGGGGTACGGGAATTTTATGGCGGTGATCTTCAGGGAGTTATGGATAAACTGGATTATCTCCAGGAACTTGGGGTGGATGTGATCTATCTGAATCCGGTGTTTGTTTCCCCAAGCAACCACAAATATGACTGCCAGGACTATGATCATATCGATCCTCATATCGGAAAGATCGTGGAGGACTGTGACGGCCTTTTGAGCCCCGGAGACCGGGATAACAGCCATGCGCTTAAGTATATCCGCCGTGTGACCGATAAACGGAATCTTAAGGCCAGCAACGAGCTTTTCCGGGAGCTTGTGGAAGAGATCCACAGGAGAGGAATGAAAGTGATCCTGGACGGGGTATTTAACCACTGTGGATCTTTTAATAAATGGATGGACAGAGAACGGATCTATGAAAATCAGGAAGGATACGAAAAAGGAGCCTATATTTCTGCGGACAGCCCTTATCGTTCTTTCTTCTGCTTCCAGGATCAGAATCGCTGGCCATATAATCCCACCTATGACGGCTGGTGGACCCATGATACTTTGCCGAAGCTGAATTACGAAGGATCTGAGGAACTTTGCCGGACAATCCTTGATGTTGGCAGGAAATGGGTTTCTCCACCATATAACGTAGATGGATGGAGACTGGATGTGGCAGCAGATCTGGGACACAGCAATGATTTTAACCACCATTTCTGGAAAGAGTTCCGAAAAGCGGTAAAAGAGGCTAATCCTGATGCGGTGATCCTTGCAGAACACTACGGAAATCCGGAGAGCTGGCTTCTGGGTGATGAGTGGGATACGGTTATGAACTATGACGCTTTTATGGAGCCTGTGACCTGGTTTCTGACAGGAATGGAGAAACACAGCGATGAGTACAGGGAAGACCTCTACGGTAACAGTGAGGCCTTTATCGGTGCCATGAAGCATCATATGCGGTCACTGCACATGGGAGCTCTTTACGGGGCCATGAATGAGCTTTCCAACCATGATCATTCCAGATTCCTGACAAGAACCAACCACAGAGTAGGAAGGCTTTCCTATGCAGGTGCAGAGGCGGCATCCGCAGGCATTAATCCTGGGATCATGAGAGAGGCGGTTGTGATCCAGATGACGTGGCCAGGTGCACCTACGGTATATTACGGGGACGAGGCCGGTGTGTGTGGCTTTACAGATCCGGATAACCGCAGAACTTATCCCTGGGGAAAAGAAGATCTTGAGATGCTGGATTTTCATAAACGGATGATCTGTATACACAAGGCATATCCGCTCCTTGCAAAAGGTTCCCTGGAGTTTCTGTGGAACGATCATCAGGGCTTAAGTTATGGCCGCTTTTCTGATTCTGAGCAGATCATTGTGATCATCAATAATCAGGATTATGAGAGAGATGTGAGGGTAACAGCCTGGAAAACAGGTGTAAGCCGGAAAGAAGCGACAGCTTTTCAGCGCCTGATGCTTTCTTCCAGAGATGGCTACACAGAAAAGGCAGAGGAATATATTGCGGATGCGGGAATCCTTCATGTGAGAATGCCTGCATACGGAGCGATGGTACTTCACCACAGAGCGAGAGAGAAATATAAATAATGTACAGGCCAGGAAACAGACCGTGAAAATACGGAGGATGCCTGATGGAAAGGAGAAATATACAATGACAATTGAACAGTGCTATAGTGCGATTGAAAGTAATTACGAAGAGGTGCTTGGACGTTTTGCGGGAAACAAAATGCTGGTAGAAAAATTTGCCAGAAAATTCCTTGATGATCCAAGTTATCAGACACTTGTCGATACCATGGATAAAGCGGATTATGAGGAAGCTTTCCGTGCTGCCCATACATTAAAGGGTGTTTGTGCAAATCTGGGATTCACACAGCTGTTTAAAGTTTCCAGTGATCTGACAGAAGAACTCAGAGGCGGTGCTCCGGATGAGGCAAAGCTGCCGGAACTTCTTGAAAAAGTGTCTTCTGAGTATAAAAAGACGGTTGATGCTATTAATTGTGTAAATGAATAAAAAAAGCCGGAACTGAACGTTATTTATAAAAAAGCCGATCTGCTATTTCCATTGCTGGAAAGCGGATCGGCTTTTGGTGCTTTTTATGTTTTATTCTTCTGTTACGTGTTCCAGACCCTGATTCATGATGGTTGCCACGTGGCTGTCTGCCAGGGAGTAGAAGATTGTTTTTCCATCTCTTCGAAATTTGACCAGTGACATCTGCTTCAGCACACGAAGCTGATGAGAAATCGCACTCTGTGTCATGGAAAGCCGGTCGGCAATATCCTGCACACAAAGTTCTTCTACAGAAAGCGCATACAGGATACGGATCCTGGTAGGATCACCAAAGACCTTGAACAGGTCGGCAAGCCGGTACAGTGTATCATCATTGATCGGGTAATCGATATGTGGTTTCTTCATTTGCGCATCCTCCAAACTATTAACTTCTATTGTAGCTGAAAAAAACGCACCGGTCAAATTTTTTATTTTTTATACAGGATACGAATGGAATTCAGCACGCAGATCATGGCAACGCCAGTGTCTGCAAATACGGCCATCCACATGTTGGCATGTCCGGCAAGACCAAGGATCATAACGGCGATCTTGATCACAAGGGCGAATATTACGTTCTGCCATGCGATGCGGTTTGTGTTTCGTGCAATGGCGATAGACTGAGGAATCGCATCTACGTTGGAGTTCATAAATACGGCATCTGCAGCCTCGATAGCCGCATCTGCACCACTTCCCATGGCCGCGCCTACATCTGCACCTGCAAGTACAGGAGCATCGTTGATTCCGTCACCGACAAACATAACCGTTCCGTGTGCCTCACGGACCTTTTTCAGGGCGTTGAGTTTGTCTTCCGGAAGGAGCTTGGCATAAATTTCATCGATTCCCGCGTCTTTTCCTACGGCATTTGCACTGTCTTCGGAATCTCCGGTAAGCATAACTGTGTGAAGACCGAGTTTTTTCAGGGAAGCAATGGCTTCTTTTGCATCTGGTTTGATAGTATCGGAGATCAGCATATATCCTGCAAAAGTTCCGTTTACAGCCATAAATACTTCAGAGCCGTAAGAGGCTTCTTTTAATTCTCCGATGGTGACGCCGAATTTATCCATCAGCTTGCGGTTTCCACAGAGAACTTTTCCCTCCGGCATTTCTGCGACAATTCCATGTCCGGAAATTTCTTCCAGAGAGATCGGTTTTTCAAACTGGATTCCGCGTTCTTTTGCGGCAGCTACAATACTGTTTGCAATCGGATGTGTGGAGTTCTGCTCGCAGCCTGCACACATGGAAAGAAGTTCGTTTTCGTTATATTTACCGGCAGTTACAACTTTCTGAAGCTGGAAGTTACCTTCTGTGATGGTTCCGGTTTTATCCATAACTACAGCGCCAAGGTTGCTTAATCCCTCGATGGAAAGGCCGCCTTTGAACAGGATTCCTTTCTTGGAACCGGCACCGATGCCTGAGAAGAATGCAAGCGGGATACTAAGTACAAGAGCACATGGGCAGCTCATTACCAGGAAGGTGATGGCTGTGTAGATCCAGTAATGCCAGTTTCCGGTTACAAGGGATGGAATCAGTGCTGTTGCAACAGCGATTCCTACAACACAAGGAGTGTACACTTTTGCAAAACGTGTGATAAAACGGTCGATCTTCGGTTTACTTGCTGCTGCATTTTCTACAGAATCCAGGATACGTGTGACCATGGACTCTTCGAGAGGTTTTTCCACGCGGATCTTTAACTGACCGGAAGTGTTTACACATCCGGAAGTGATCTCATCACCTTCATTTACAGCAACCGGTACAGGCTCACCTGTGATTGGGGATGTGTCGATACGGCTGCTTCCTTCGATGATCACGCCGTCAAGAGGAATACGATCGCCAGGACGGACCAGGAGAACATCGCCAACCTGAGCTTCTTCAGATGGGATCACCTGAATATCATCGCCAACAACAAGGTTTACAACTTCCGGGCGAAGATCTACAGCGTCCATGATCTGTCCGCGGCTTCGCTCAACGGCTTTTTCCTCAAAAAGCTCGCCGATTCGGTAGAAGAGCATAACGCCTACGGCCTCAGCGGAATCATTGATGGCAAAAGCAGCGAGAGTTGCAACACTCATCAGGAAGTTTTCGTCGAATACCTGTCCGTGGGAGATGTTTTTGGCTGCCTTTACAACGATCACACCGCCAAGTGCCAGATATGCAATCACAAATAACGGAAGAGTGGCAGTATCTGCAAATCCTTTGTGTTCCATGATCTCACCGGCAACAAAGAGGATCGCGCCGATGATAATACAGATCGTGTCGATCTTTTCTTTGGAAAAAGATTTCTTTTTGCTGGATGGGTGAGTTTCGGATGCAGCTGTCTGTGATTTTGGCTTCGGATCTTTTTCTTTTACTACAACTTCGGATTCAATGGAAGTACAGATCTTGCGGATCTGATCAAGGTAGCGGTCCGGGTTTTTTGCAGTAACGCGAAGTTGTTTTGTTGCAAAAGTGATGGTAGCTTCGGAAATACCGTCGAGGTCTGCAATCTGTTTTTCCATTTTGGAAGCACAGTTAGCACAGCCTAAGTTTTCCAGAATATAAGTTTTTGTCTTTTCTCCGGAATTGTTGCTTCTTGGAACAACCTTGACCTCGGATTCAATGGAGGTACAGATCTTACGGATCTGATCAAGGTAGCGGTCCGGATCCTTTGCGGTTACACGAAGCTGTTTGGTAGCAAAAGTGATGGTGGCTTCGGAGATGCCGTCGAGGTCTGCAATCTGTTCTTCCATTTTGGAAGCACAGTGGGCACAGCCCAGGTTCTCCAGGATGTAGACACGTTTTGCGGATGCTGTGCTGTGGGAGTGCTCGTGATGCTCGTGGTTGTGGTCGTGATCCCCGCAGCCGCAACCGCAGTGTTCGTCATCGTGATGATGGTGATGCTCATGCTCGTGATGTTCGTGGTCATGATCATGATGATGATGTTCATGCTCGTGGTGGTCGTGATCATGATCCTCGCAACCACAGCCGCAGTGGTCATCGTCGTGATGATGGTGATGATGTTCATGCTCGTGATATTCGTGATCATGATCCTCGCAGCCACAATCGCAGTGGTCATCATCGTGATCATGATGGTGATGTTCATGCTCATGATCTTCGCAGCCACATCCACAATGCTCATCATCGTGGTGATGGTGTTCTTCATGTGCATGTTCCTCATGCTCATGTTCCTCATGATGGTCGTGGCCGCAACCGCAGCCACAGGAATCCGTGGACTCCATGGAATTCTTTTTTAAGCTCTCTTCCATATGAAATCTCCTTGAAATTTATATGAATATATGATTGAATGTTCATATGACTATTTAAGCATATGTTTTATCTGATGTCAATATTTTTTTCTAAAAAGAATAAAAGAAATGTAAAATCTATTACAAAAGAAATATAGAAAACATTAATATATTCTGAAATAATAATCTATTTTATTATTCTTATTTAACATGTTATACTTTTATCAAGTAAAGAAAGAAAGGAAGGTAGCAACATGTACAGTATTGACTTAAACAGTGACATGGGTGAGAGCTTTGGCGCATACAAGCTGGGCGGAGATGAAGAGATCATTAAATATGTCACAACAGCAAATGTAGCATGTGGCTGGCATGCAGGCGATCCAATGGTAATGGATAAGGTAGTCCGCATGGCAAAGGAACGTGGCGTTATGGTTGGAGCCCATCCTGGATATCCTGATCTTCTTGGCTTTGGACGAAGAAAGATGGTTCTCTCTCATGATGAAGTTAAGAATTACGTCAGATACCAGATCGGAGCACTGGCTGCATTCACAAAAAGTTATGGAATGAAGCTTCAGCATGTCGCTCCTCATGGAGCAATGGGAAATGCCTGCCAGTATGATGAGGACATTTCCACAGCAATCTGCGAGGCAATCTGTGAGTATGACAAAGATCTAATCGTTTACTACTGTGCAGGAGCAGTTCTCGGTGATATCGCTGAGAGCAAGGGACTCCGTACAGCATCCGAGATCTTTGCAGACCGTGCATATATGGATGATCTTTCTCTTGTACCGAGAAAGATGGAGGGATCCATGATCACAGATGAGAACATTGCCATCGAAAGATGCGTGAAGATGATCAAAGAAGGAAAAGTAACATCCATCAACGGAAAAGAGCTTGACATCAAGGGAGACACACTCTGTGTACACGGAGACGGACCGAAAGCACTCGCTTTTGTACAGAAGATCCGTGAAAAATTCACAGAAGAGGGTATTGAGATCAAACACTTATAAAAACTAAATAAAGTACATTACATTCACATGAGAGATAGAGTGCCGGATAAATCAAAGGAGATTTAGTACAAGGGATTACTGCGTTGATTTGTCCGGCTCTCTTTATATGGAAAAGTGCACTTTTTTAGGATAAGAAAGGAAAGGGTGGAAACTATGGCAAAAGAGAAAAAACAGAACAACATAGTAAGAAACATGATGATTGCTCTGGTCGGCGGTCTGGTCGTAGGACTTGGATTCATGCTTCTGAAACAGCAGATGTCAGAGGGGACATGGAACGTGATCAATGCACTTCTGTTCCAGGATATCACAGCAGATCAGGGATTTCATTCCATCGGTCTCTTCTACATCATCGGACAGCTGTTCATGAGAGGATTACAGATGGCGATCGTACCGCTGGTACTGGTATCCTTAAGCCTTGCAATGTGCAGTATCTCCAGTTCCTCCAAGCTTGGAAGAATTGCAGGACGTACATTACTTGGATTCTTCTGCTTCTATGTAGTTGGCGCACTTATCGCAGGTATTGTTGCATTCGCAATGAAAACAGCTGGATTTTTCAACGTAAAACTTCCGGCAGAGGCAGTTACAGAGGCTGCAACACTGGATCAGTTCAACCCGCTTGCAACAATCGTAACAGCAGTTCCGTCCAATATCGGAACCGCATTCAGCAGCAATAACAGCATCCTTGCAGTTGTAGTAGTAGCTATCGTTCTTGGTCTTTGCATGAACGCACTTGGCGACAAGATGAAACCGCTGAAAAGCGTACTTGAGAACTTAAGCGACATCATCAACCTGTATCTGACATTCCTGATCAACAAAGTTGGTCCTGTAGCAATCTTCTGCCTGATCTCCCGTACATTCGCAATCTACGGAGCTGAGTATCTGGCACCGGCAGCAGCTTACATCGTAGGCGCAATGCTGACACTGTTTGTACTTGTAGTAACGATTTACCCGATCGGTATCGGCCTTACAACAGGCTTAAGCCCGATGAAATTCCTTAAGAAGATCGCAAAAGTTGGTGTATTCGGATTCTCCACAAACTCTTCCGCAGCATGCCTTCCGCTGAACACCAGAACATGCCTTGATGAACTTGGATGCTCCCAGGAGATCACAAGCTTCGTTCTTCCTACAGGTATGACCATCAACATGAACGGTACAACTGTTATGCATATGTTTGCAGTAACATTTATCGCAACAGCATCCGGAATTGACATTACACCGGCAAACCTGATCACAGTCGCATTTCTTTCCATCTGTGCGGCAATGGGCTGCCCGGCTATCCCGATCGCCGGAACAACTCTGATCGTAACAATCCTTTCCGGTATGGGCTGGACATCTGACCTTTGTATGATCGCATATGCACTGGTTGTAGCGATCAACCGTCCGGTTGAGATGGCACTTCTTCCGCTTAACGTAATCGGTGATGCAACAGTCAACGTTATCGTTAACAAGAAAGAAAATGAGCTTGACGAAACAAAATATAACGCGTAAGTAAATATAAAAAATCTTAATATTATACATACAAATTATTAAATTGACTTAATATTACTACGATGATACCATTTAAGCGTATAGTTGAGACATCAGCTATACGCTTAAATATTAAATGCAGTAAAAACAGCGGAATATCCGCAGAAAAATAAAAGGGTTCAGGAGGAAATGAATATGGAGTACAAGACAGCGAAAAGAATGGAATGCCTTCCGTTTTCCGGTATCCGTGCAGTAATGGAAAAAGCAAACAAAATGCAGCAGGCAGGAGAGAAGATCATTCACCTGGAGATCGGACGTCCGGATTTTGATACACCGGAGAAGATCAAAAAAGCAGCAAATGAGAGCCTTGCAGCAGGACATGTATTTTACACATCCAACTATGGTATCCCGAAACTGAGAGAAGCCATTGCAAAATGGGAGAACGAGAACCATGGTACAGATTATGAAGCATCTGAAGTTCTTGTAACAGTAGGTGTTGGTGAGGCAACTTTCGCATCCATGGACGCTTTCCTGGATCCCGGCGATGAGATTCTTGTCCCGAACCCGGTATGGCTGAATTACATCCATGTTCCGTCAGCACTTGGTGCAGTACCTGTAACATACAGCCTGAAAGAGGAGAACGATTATCAGATCGACTTTGAGGAGATGGAGTCAAAGATCACAGATAAGACTAAGATGATCGTTGTTGTAAACCCAAGCAACCCGACCGGTGGTGTTTTCTCTAGAGAGACACTTGAGAAATTAAGCGAGATCGCCATCAGACATGATCTTCTTGTGATCGCAGATGAGATCTACAGCCAGCTTGTATACGATGGAACAGAGCATGTAAGTATTGCATCTCTTCCGGGAATGAAAGAGCGTACCATTACATTAGGAGGATTTTCAAAAGCTTACTCCATGACAGGATGGAGACTTGGATATCTGTGTGCGCCGGTTGGAATCATCCAGGCCTGCGTACGTGTTCATCAGTATACAGTTACCTGCGCATCTTCCTTTGTACAGGAAGCAGCGATCACAGCTTTAACTGATTGTGCAGATGATGTTGAGGCAATGAGAAAAGAGTATCAGAGAAGAAAAGATTATGTGGTAAAAGCTCTGAACGAGATCGATGGGATCAGCTGTAACAACCCACATGGTGCTTTTTATATCTTCGTAAATATCAAGAGCCTTGGAATGACTTCAATGGAGGTTGCCGAGTATCTTCTTGATAATGCAAAGATCGCCCTGGTACCTGGATCTGCATTCGGTTCCGAGGGAGAAGGATACTTAAGAATCTCTTATGCATGCAGCTATGAGGAGCTTCAGGAAGCATGCGCGAGAATCAAAAAAGCAGTGGAAGAACTGAAAAACAAATGATCAGATAAAAAATACCCACCGCTTTTTGTGGCGAAAAGCAATATATTTATACCGTGAAGTCTGGAAAGTGTTGATTTTAAGCCATTTCTGGATATGTGGGTTGATTCAGAGATATGGTTTTGTGACGTTTTTAGGACAAACGCCAGAAAATATGGAGAGCTCCGTGACGTTTTGAGTTGACTTTTTACCGGTAATAGCATATGATAATAACAGCTAAGGAATGTGGTGAGATTCCAAGTGGCAAAGTGAAAGCCCTCAGAGTTGCAGCTCTGGGGGCTTTCTTGCTCGTTACGGTGAGTTATTCCGTTTAGGCTGTTGCTGCCTATCGTCTACCGTCCAGCCGTTTGCATATGTAGTAGCTAACTACGCCTGCTACAACGGAGACAAGAAATGTGGTGAGAATTTCTTCCATCGTGGCCACCTCCTTTCTGCTGGAGGTTCGACAGCTCTTTTAGTATAGCATGGTTTAGAACAATTTTGAATATATAAAATTACCCGGTGCAAATTAATGTACCGGGAGGTTTTTACGAATTAAAAATAGTTCTTTTTTCTATTCCTGTAAAATTGATAATCATTCTCATAGTAAGAAGGAGAATGAGGCAATTCCTTTTCGTATTTTTCTAGAAAGTTAGGTGATAATTTGTAATCATAAAATTCCGCAAGTTTTATTAAAAATCCCTCTAGTATCTTTTCGGGTGAATAGCCTAGAATAATACTGGAATTGTGCTATTTTCAGAACTGAATAACAAAATGTAAATTAAAGAATAGAACTATAATCTGCCGGACGACGGCAAAAGAAAAAAAGCCGTCGCAGAGCAGAGGTATCTTCACGCGCCATTTCTAAATTACGGCGGCTTTGATTTTCAGAGCCGCCGCTTTCTTTTTGCCTATCGGCAAGTCTACGACGACCCGAACACTGTAAAAATACGGCGGCTAATGGCGGCTATATGCTGGAAAAACGACCGGAAGAAATTTCTCTTATGGATGTTATTAACTGTACAGAGTCAACAATGGCAATCAGCAGATTCCTGGAGAAGGACGGATACTGTTCCAGAAATTACTCGGATTGCTGTAAAGTACATAAAGTGTTACTGGATCTGCAGAACACTTATAATAACAGGCTGGAAAATGTGAAAATATCAGATATTATTCAGCCGGGTAAAGATGAATATTTTGGACGTTTTTATGTAGTTATAAAACTGAATTTGAAGGATCAAACATATGAGTGTATTTATTCCAATGTACATGAAGTCTATGATAAAGTAAGTGCTTCAGCTAGCTACGGTGAGTTTGTAAAGAAGTATACAGAACAATATGTACATGAACAGGATCGCCAGAAGTTACAGGAATTCTTGGCAAGTGAAAAGCTTACGGAACACTTGGTAGACGGCTGCATGGAAGAAGATATGTCCTATCGCAGAATATGTGATAATGAAGTAGATTCTTATATTTGGATGGAAGCAAAAAGATATGTAGATGAGACGGAAAATACTGCCATTCTCACATTCCATAATGCGAAGGTTATTCCCGATACGATTGTCAATATGGAACAGGAACTGCGGAAGAAAGAAAAGAATATCACGAAACAGTATTGGGATATGGTTTCTCTGCTTGTTGCTGTATTGAATCATAATAATCTGGTGGAAACAGAACATCAGGATGATATTAGTTTTTACACGGAGCAGGTTTATCGCCAACTGCAGAAGAATTATCCGGAATATGGAATTACCGAAGAAGAGATTGAAAATGTATCGCACCTTGCACCAATCCATGATATTGGTAAAATCCGGGTATCGATAGAAATATTGAATAAAAATGGGAAATTAACGATAGATGAGATGGAAGTCGTGAAACAGCATCCAATTTGCAGAAAAAAACTTGGTATGACTCAAAAACAGCTTGCTGAGAAACTGGGTAAGAGTGATAAGTCAGTTTCCAAATGGGAACGTGGGATTTGTTTACCAGATGTGTCTGTGTATTTAGAATTATGTGAAATATTAGGCATCAGTCTAAATGAATTTTTGGCAGGTGAAGATATTGAGGTAACTAATGTAGAAAAAAATCGGAAGATACACTGATACAGATATCAAAAGATAGTAGTCATAAACAGCGTTATTTAAAGAAGATTATTGCTGTACTTCTTATTGCTGTGGGAGTATTTGCTATTACTCTTGGAATCATGGTATGTAATAAATTGCGGCAACCACAAAATTATATAGAAGCAGTAGATCCGGATAGTGTAGAAATGAAAACGGCTGAATTGTTGTCCGGAATTGATGGAACCATGATGTTTCGATACAATTCAAAAGATACATTTCAAGCATTATACGTTTACTTGTCAGAATATCATTCTGGAAAACGAGTTTCTCATAAACGAGTTTTGGAACTTTCCTATGAGGACGTGAAATCTGCAAAAAATGGATTGATTGTCATCACTCCGGATTTTGATAATTTTACTGCAAAGCTTATTGCAGCAGATGAATATTCAAAATATATGACAGAAACGCCAATCTTGGAAGGTGTTGCAAACAGAGAATATTATGGAAGATCTGCGACCTCTATAGAGAACAAAAGCACGATAGAGTACGGAACAGAGCAAGGATTGGCAGCACTGATCTATGGCGAACAAGGAGTGAGTTCGTTGCCGATACAGGACATTACAGGAGAATACATAGATACAGATAATGAGTATATGTATTATTATTCGGCTGAGTTTGTAAAATAAGAATAGCAAAAGTGAGAAGAGGATATCACAAATCATTGTTTTGATAATTCGGTGGTATCCTCTTTGTGGATTTCAGAATTTGTTTCTCAGCTTTCGGTATTCTCTCGGCGAATATCCTTTCAACTTGTGAAAAAGCCGGCTGAAATAAAGCTGGTTATCATATCCGACAATCTTAGAA
>ENA-OPSJ01001979-OPSJ01001979.1-human-gut-metagenome-genome-assembly--contig:-NODE-1979-length-14219-cov-3.259602_pt1 | contig 14219 bp, 19 predicted proteins | sample MGYA00241801_ERZ501893 | MGnify/ENA primary metagenome ERZ501893 (study PRJEB25962, sample SAMEA2042219) | human gut metagenome | biome: human gut; feature: human-associated habitat; material: faeces...
CTAAAAATGCTTTTAAGGATTTGTGTTCTTCTATTTCTAATTTGTCCCAATAATCTAGCCCAGCTCTTTTAACTGTTTTATCATCTATTTTAAAACCTAATGGATGTACTAAATGTAATTTAGCTCCTGTTATTGCACATGTTCTAGCTATGTTTCCTGTATTTTGTGGTATTTCTGGTTCTACCATTACTATGTTTAGTTTCAAGTTTTTTCCTTCTTTCTATATTTCTATGTTTTTATTATTTGTTACAATTATAGTTTATTAAATCTTTGCCTTCTACTTTGCTATTTTTTGCCTTACATATTCATATAATATGATTCCTGTTGCAACTGATGCATTTAGACTTTCTGTTTTTCCTAACATTGGTATTTTTATTTTTTCATCTGCCATTTCTTGTATTTCTTTTTTTACACCATTTGCTTCATTTCCAATTACTATTAATTTTTTCTTGTAGTCTATATCATATACGCTATTATTAGTTTGTAATGATGATACTACAACTTTATATTTATGTTTTCTTGCTTCTTTTAATTTTTCTGTAAGATTGTCACATTCAATTACTTTGACTCTGAATATTGCTCCCATTGTAGAGCGTACAACTTTTGGATTAAAACTGTCTGCTGTTTCTTTTGATACTAATATTTGATTTAATCCTATGCTATCAACTGTTCTTAATATTGTTCCTAAATTTCCTGGATCTTGAATGTCATCTAATGCAACTATAATGTCTTGTGTATAGTCTATTTCTTGATCTTTTGGTGTTTTTCTTATTACTGCTAAAATTCCTTGTGGTGTTTTTACTTCTGTTAAATAGTTAAAGACTTTGCTTGTTACATAACTACATTCGTATTTTGCTATTTCATACATTAGTTCTTTTGATATTTCTTCTGTTTTTTCACAGTCATCACATATTATTATTTGCTTAATATCTGCTTTTTCTGCAATTGCTTCTTTTAACAGTTTTATTCCTTCTATTATATATGCGTTTTCTATGTCTCTATATTTTTTGTCTTTTAATTTTTTTATGGATTTTATGATTTCATTATCTTTACTTGAAATTACTTGCATTGTTCTCTCCTTGTATTTTTCTTATATTAGCTTATTCCAATATAATTTTTTTATTCATTCAGTTCTACATGTATAAAAGTGACCTAAAAGAAAGGGTGTCACGGCTATCTCTCGCCTCGTAGTAGCTGCGAGAGCTCGTGTAGTTGTAGTTGTAGTTGTAAGAGCCTCCCCTGCGAGTGCAAGGAACGTTGGAACTGCTAAAGGTTTCTGTTGTCCATTCTATGCAATTACCTGCCATATCATATACATTACATATTACATCTTGTTTACTTGCATCACTTAAATTGTTTGTTCCTTGACTTGCTAAACTACCATTTAAACTAGTTTGTCTTGAATATGGTTTTAGACTAGCTTTATTTGCTCTATTATCAAATTTTTGTAAAAATACTATTGCTGTATCCCATGCATAACTATTCATTAAATCACTTTCAAAATTACTATCACTATACATTCCTCTACTTACTGTTGCAGCATTTGGCTGTGTTATATTATTATATACTGTATCACTTGCTTTTACGGTTACTTGTGTTCCATTTTTTCTTGACTCATATCTTCCTATATAATATCCATGTGTTATATTATTTACTTTATTTTTAAAATCTTCTATATCTTTTGCTATTGTATTTTTATAACTACTATTATGATTTGTAGCTGTGTCTTCTGTAAAACTTTCTGAAAATGCTGTAGCATTTCCTTTGTCATCGAAATCATATCTTCCTAATGTTATTGTTTCTTTATTCCCAGCACTATCTTTTATTACATCTCCTACTGGTATCCATACAAACTGACTTCCTGCTGTTGCACTATGACTTACATCTTCTACTACTATTCCATCTGTTACATTAGCATCTTTATTTACTACTTTAAATCCTGCTGGTACTACTACTTGATTTCCTAAACTATCTTTTACTGTTGTATTTTTTGTTTCACTTCCTGTTACTGTTCCTAATGTTCCATTTCCTGTTGGTGCTGGTGGATTTGGATCTGTTGAGCTTCCTGCTGATACTACATTTCCATTTGCATCTACTGTAAAACTTTTTCCGTCTACTGTTGCTGTTACTGGAAATGTATCTCCTTCTACTGTTCCTCCATAATTTGCTAATTCTGTTCTTAATTTTCCTACTGTTAATGTTCCATCATCTGCTCTTGCTCCCATTACTGCTAATTTTACTTTTTCTTCTGCACTTTTATTCTCTGTTGTTGTTTTTGCATTTTGTGCTTGTGTTAATATTCCATTTTGCCCTGTTAACATTGCTATACTTACTCCTGCTAATATTAGTAATACTATTATTGTTATTACTAATGCGGTAAGTATGAAATGTTACTTTCTTCATTAAAATTAAATGAGGTGTCATACCCCTTTAAATAAAAATCAAATTTCTTATCATTATATATAACAATCTTATCAACAAACTCCTTACAAACATTTTTGCTAAACTTTTTTATATTTAAAATATTATCTATTGTCTTTTGAATCTTCTCCAGTATTTCTTCTGCATTTTCTTTCATTCTTACTTTTTGTTTTTGAGAATCTAATTCAATTTCAATTTTATTTATCTTTTCTATTATTTCGTTGTTTTTCAAAGAAAATGTTTCTTCATCCACAATTCCCTTAATGCATAAATCAAGTAATCTACTTCTTTCCTTCATTAATTGTTCTTTATCTTTAACAAGTATATCATTTAATTGTGTTTCTTGTCCACATTTATTTAGCACAAGTTTTATATATTGTTCAGTTTCTTTCTTTATTTCTTTTTTATTGATTAGAACCTCTTTTAAAGCTTTCATAAAACATATCTTCAATGTTTCATTGTTTACCCTATCGTTATTGCATCCTATATCTTGTCCATTTTCTTCATGTTTTTTTCCGTATTTTGTTGCAGTATAACATCTCCAGGTCTTTCTAATAGTTCCATCTTTTCTTTTTCTATTTTCTCCACCAACATAGGAAGAGCCACAACACGCACAAACTAACTTACCTGAAAAAGTATGTTTATTTGTATATTTACTTTTTTCATGTTTATATATTTCACTTCTTCTTTTTAATTCTCTCTGCGTTGCTTCAAATAAATCTCTATCAATGATTGGCTCATGATGATTACTTGTATAAATAAATTCAACTTCTCCTTTATTTTCTTTTTTAGAATGTTCTAGGAAATCAACTGTATATGTTTTTCTTTGTTTTAAATCTCCAATATATTTAACATTTTGCAAAATATCTAATATTGTACCTTCTCTCCAATCTGTTGATTTTTTTCCGCTTCTTGTCCTTTTTATTTCAATGCCTCTTTCTTTTAGTTCTTTAGCAATAGTATATGCTCCCTTACCTTCATATAAATACATATTAAATATTTCTTTAATTATTTTTGCTTCTTTTTCATTTATAACTAATTTTGTTTTCTTTCCCGTAATTGGATCTCTAACAAAATCATAGCCATATACAATATTTCCAAAAGCCACACCTTTCTTCATACTTTGAATAACACCAAATTGGACTCTCTCTGATATTCTTCTACTTTCATCTTGTGCAAGACCAGCCATTATTGTTAGTCTTAATTCTCCATCTGTATCGAATGTACTTATATTATCTATAATAAATCTTACTTCTATTCCTAGCTTTTTTAATTCTCTTGTTTTTTCAAGCGTATCTACTGTATTTCTTGCAAATCTACAAACTTCCTTTGTTAACACAATGTCATATTTATTTTTTAGCCTATCTCTATACATTCTATTGAAATCTGCTCTTTTTTTTAATGAAGTTCCACTGATGCCTTCATCAGCATATATTTCAACTAATTTCCAGTCTTTATGTTGTTTTACATATTCTTCAAAATACAGTCTTTGATTTTCTAGTGAATTTTTTTGATCTTCGTGGTCGGTAGAAACACGGCAATACACTACAACTCTTTTCATTATTTCTTACCGCCTTTCTGCCTTTTACTCATTTCTTTTCCCCATTTTATTCTTTCTGATATATATCTTTTACAATCTATGTTTTCTGATTCTTCTACTACTATTTCTTTGTTTCTTAAACATTGACCTTTTATACTTCTTTTATCATTTTCAAATTTCATACATTCTAAAAATATTAATTTAAAAGTTGCCTGCATATATTCTTCTTCATTTAAAATATCAATATTATCATCTAAAAAATACACTCTCGATTTATTTTTTCTAAAGTATTCGATATAATATTGAGCTGATAAATTAAATAGATTACTAAATTGTTCAATGCTCTTTATTACTATAATATCTGCATTTTTCTTTAATAAATAAGATAACATTTCAAACCACTTTGTTTTTTCTGATTTGTTGTTTTTTACGATGTCTATATAATATGTAATATTTTTTTCATTATTGTTTAAATATTTTTTTACCTTTTCTTTGTAATTTTCGCTTTTCTCTGCATTTTTAAATGCTCCATATACTAATATTTTCATTTCTATTGTCCTTTCTAACTTTCTATGTTAGAATAAGAACATAGAAAGTATTTCACATATTTTCTTGTAAAGACTATCTTTGTTAGTTTGACGGCTAAAAGATAGTCTTTCATCTTTTAATTTTTTAGTAGCGTTTACCTCCTTTCATTTTTAAGCTACTTTTCTTTCATAATCTTTATCAATCTCGATAATTGCTACTTTCATCTCATCTTCTGTGAGTAATCCTTGTTCATATAAATCTTTTATAATTCCAACGACTATACATTTCTTCGCAATATCTGGCATTTACTTTCCTCCATAAAAATAAGGAGCTTCGTAAAATCTATAATCATTCTACTTTGTTCCTTTAATTTATACAAATGTACTTCTACTCCATTTTTTTCTATTTTATACATTTGACTTTACTTTCTATCTTTAATTTTTTCTGCTTCCTTTTCAACTTCTACTGGAGAATATAAATCTAATAAAGTTAGTATATATTCTCCAAATTGCTCATTAGATAATTCTAAATTTCCTGTATGTTTTAAATATTCTCTAGCAACCATTCCATAAGATGCAATTTGTTTTCTTGTAACAAATTCTGTTTTTTCTTCTATTCCTTCTCTGTGTAATGCTTCTTTCTTTATTTTATCTAAATCAATTCCAAGGGATATAATTAGTGATTTATCAACCCTTCTTAATTCTCCTAAATCTAGTGTTCCTATATAATATTTTAATCTTGATTTGTCTATTGCTCTAACTTGTTCTGTTAATATAAGTGAATTTTGTTTTAATCTATTTTTATAACCTTTTATAAATACATGAGTTGGTATAATTGACTTTGAATTGACTTTGCTTGTAATTGGTGCAATTATAACTGTTGGACTATACTCATTTCCAATATCATTTTGAATTATCACGACAGGTCTAACTCCTGTTTGTTCACTTCCTACATAAGTTTCATCTAATGCTGCATAAAATAAATCTCCTCTTTTTATATTCATTATTTATTATCTCCTTTTTTCTTATAATTTCTTAAATATTCCATTTGTTCCTCATCTTCTGTATTTTGTTCTTCTATACTTTTACATTTACTTGCTCCTAAAATTATCAAGTATGTAAATAAAGCAATTATTACAATTAAAATTAAAAATATAGTAATAAATATTTTACTCATACAATCTCCTTTTTTATTAAAGGGTTATCTAAACAATTTAAGACAACCCTTTCAATTATTTCAAATCTATCGTTCTCCTAATTCATTAAACAGCAATTTGCCAAATTGCTTCACAGGAATTCCACCTACCTAACTTCGTTAGATTTATACCCATTGCGTGCGACGGCTCACAAATTCTATTTGCTTCAACGCTCAAGCTGTGGCTATATAAGAGTATCATTATACCTATTATTCATCTTCGCCTTATAAGTAGCAAACTTATATTTAAGAAAATAATTTGTAAGATTATTTTTAACTAGCTCTTAATAATAGGAATGTATTTAATGAATTGCTATTCAATTTTCAAAGTGCCTAACTTGTTATAAAAAGAAACAAGTTTGAGAATTTGTCCTCTCACTTGTTTCCTAACTAAATCGAATTTTTGCAAGGCTACTTTAAAAATTTTTTTATTTTTTTAGCATTTTCCTTATATTTTTTATTCCAGCTCTTATTGTTTCGCTTACTGCTTGATGGCTTGTCCTTTCTAATTTTGCAATTTCTTCTATTGTTTTATCTTCAAAATAATAAAGTTTTATTCTTCTTTTTTGAACATCTGATAAACAACTTATTGCTCTTTTTAATTCTCTACTTTCAAATTTTGCTTGTATAATGTCATCAATTTCATTTTGCTTATATAGCATTCTTTTATTAAGTGTTATTTCTTTAACTTCTGAATGTTCTATATGATTATCATATTCATTCATTTCTGATAAATCATCTAATTCAAATCTATCCATTGCATCAAAGATTTCCTTTTTTATTTCAACTAAATGTGTATTATTTTCTCCATCTTTAAACATAACTGAATATGTATTTTTTATTTCGTTATATATTAATGTATATGGATTATCCTTACTTTTTCTTCTTTTTGGTCTATTAACCATTTTCCTTTACCTCCAAAATCAAAATTTCAAATTTGACTTTGGAGTTGGCGGAGATTTATTTCTAATAATTGAAGCTCTTAATAAGCAAAAAGTACCACATGAATTAGCACATAATTGCACTAAATCAGTGGTACTTTTATATGTATTTAAATTATTCCCTCCAATCAACCATAACATATACACATCTCCTAAAAAACTACTTTTGTTTTCTGATGTGTATAAAAAGGATTTATCTAATGCGTAAATTGAATTCTCAACTTGCACACAATATAAATCATTTTTACTGCTTTTGATTAAAATGTGGGAACAAAAAGAAAAATGTGTGAAAAAAAAGATTTTTTCGACACATTTTGACAAAATATTCTATAATTCTCCATTAAGCTGTAAATATATGGATAAAAAAAAATCGTAAAACTACTGAAATATTCGCTCTTTCTATTGTGTTTACATAATTTTAGTGGTATAATATTGTCAGAAATTTAAAATAACATTTGTGAGGCAAATAAATATGGTTAATATTTTGATTAGCAATAGAGATGTTAGTTTTGCTAACAATCTTGAAAATATGCTTGCAAATGATAAAAATTATGTTTTCAAAATAACTACTACTGAAGCAGATACAATATCTAATTATAATAAGATGAATCCAGATGTATTAGTTTTAGATGACAACATACCAGATTTATCTATTGAAGATATTATTGATAGACTGTCTATAATTCCAAATGATTTCGGCAAATCGAATATAGTTTTAACTTTAGAACATAATTCAAGTGGTGAATTAAATAATGTTGAAAAGGTTAGTTCAATAATTTATAAGCCTATAAATACAGATAAGTTAATTGCGTCTATTAGAAAAACTGCTAATCGTAATCAAAGACCAGAATTAACAAAAGCCGAAGTATCTGTATTTTTAAAAAAATTAAATTTGAACTGCTATTCTCCTCGGTTTCAACTACATGAGAGATATTATTTTATATTATTATGATCATTCGGATGAAATGGAATTCTTAAATGATATTCAAGAAAAAATTGCTCGTAAAAACAAAACAACAGAAACTAAAGTTAGAGATGCTTTAAACAGCTACATTAGAAAAATCAAAACATCTAGTTTTTCAAGCTACTCTACTGAATTAAATAAGATTTTATATAACAATGGTTATACAACTTCTTTAAAAGATTTCGTACATAGAATTGTACTTTATATAATTAGAGAAAAAGAAAATGGCAGATTACTTTAATAATCTACCATTTTCTTTTTAGTTATTTTTTATATACTCTTTATAATCTAGTATAATTCCTTCAAGTCTTTCTTTACTTGTTTCATGTATCATACTATTAAATTTATTTCCTATTAAATCTTGCACTTTATATGCTTCATCATTTTTAATTTCATTACTTGTAATCATATTATAAATTGGAGTTTCTTCTTTTAGCTCATTATGCGTAGTTTCTACCATATTTAATCCGTTCATACCATCTAAATCATATTTCATAAATACCATTGTTGGTTTTAATTCTATTATTTTATGGTATCCATCATTAGCATTATTACAAACTGCCAATAATTCAACATCTTTTATATTTCTTAATATGTTAGAAATTTTTTCTTGTTCTTGTTTATCATCATGAATTAATACTACTTGAACTTTATTTCTTCTTTCTTCCCAATTTAGTTCTTTCCAAATCATTTCATTTTGTCTAGGTTTGAAAGAAACACATACAGGAACAAATTTACCATATTTGTTATGTTTTGATTGATTAGTACAAGGAGTATCTTCATTCATCTTATGAGCTCTTAACTCATTTGTTGGAGAATCATCCCAAACTATTTTATTATCATAATATCTTGCTATTCCATAAGGAGTACCTATCATTAAAGAACACACTCTTAACATTCCATTTGGGTGAACTAAAATTCTTGAACCATTTTTGCAAGAACAATAGCCATAATATTTTGGATTTTTCTCAAACTCTTCTTTTGTTGTAAATGATTGTGGAATTCTAACAGGTATCGAATATTCATTATTTTCAACCTTTGGTTCTATCTCATTCCAAACTTTAAACCAATCATTTATTGTAATATCAATGTTACCACTAAAATTATCTCTAGGAACACCAGTTTTAAATAGATTATGAAAATTCATTTTTTCTATTCCTAATTCTTCTGCAAATCTTATCATTCTATCTAAATACAAGTTTCCATTTTCATCTCTTTTGATTAATTCTTTACTTATACAAGATGTTATATCAATATTATATCCTAATTCTTTAGCTCTTTTTATATTCTTTACACATTTATCAAAAGAACCATATCCACGAATAGGATCATTAATTTCTTTTATCGGTCCATCTATACTAAATGTTATTTCATCTAACATTTTAAATTCTGGTTTTTCTAATAATTCACTTTTGAATTGTCCGTTTGTATCTATTCTTACATATTCATATCCTAATTCTTTTGATTTTTTTATTAAGGCTAATAAATTTTTGTTGTCATTTTTTATATCATATAAAGTTGGTTCTCCCCCCATTAATGTTAGCTTAATAGCTCCCATCTCTCTAAAATCTTCTAATAATTTTACTGCATCATTAAAGTCTACTTCTTTTTTCTCGACTTGAAAGCATATTTCTTGCTTATATAAGCATTGCACACATCTTAAATTACAGTCATCTATTAAATAGAAAAATATTTGTCTTAGATTCTTTTGAAAATAATCTGTGAATTTTTTATCCATCTTATAATTCATAATAAACTCTCCCAACTTGTCTATTTTTACATACTTATTATATAATGCTTCCAATAATGTGTAAATTACTAAAAAACTACGATAAATTCAAATTCACCTAACATTATTGACTAACATTTATATAACTGCTAAAATTCTATTAGGAGGATTAAAAAATGAATAAAAACGAATTATTAAAATTAGTGGATAGTTTAAATATGCCAAAAACAGAATATTATATTCTTTCAAGTGGTTCATTACTTTTATATGGTTTGAGAGAAAAGGCTGGAGATCTGGATTTATGTGTTTCTAATGAATTGTTTGATAAATTAAAAATAAAATTCAATTTAAGACAACCTAATGAATGTGGTTTTTATCAAATATCAAAAGATATTGAAATAATACCATCAAATAAAGATGATTTTAAAATGACAATAAAAGATAATTATCCTGTGGAAGATTTAAAGACTATTCTTAAATTCAAGCAAGAACGAGATACTCCAAAAGATCAAAAAGACATTGAAAATATAATTAAATATTTAGAAAATAATAAAATCTAACCCAAATGAGTTAGATTTTATTTTAAATAATCTTTTATAAACTTCTTATCTACTTTTGTTAATCTATCTTTCAAATAAATTAATTTTATACTATTTTCAGGTAATTCTATTGGCAATTTTACTTCATATACTTTCTTATTTTTTAAATTACTTTTTGCTGCTTCTTTCATTACATAAGCTATTCCTATCCCTCTTTTAGCTGCATTAATTCTTTGTTCTGTTGTAGGACATCTTAAAACCACATCAAGATTTACATCATAATCATTTAAAATTTTACCTAATCTCTTTGTTGTAGTTTTATTTTCATAAGATAAAACATACTTATAGTTTTCAAGCTCTTTTATATCTTTAATGTCAATTGGTTCATTTGAAATAAATATATTTTTAGTTTTCTTTAATTCTTTAATAACTAGTTCTTCTTTACAATCTGCTGGAACTGAATCTAGTATAGCAAAGTCTATTTTATTTTGTCTTATTTCTTCAATAAGTTCTCTACTATCTGATTCTGTATCTATTGAAATACACATATTAGGATAATCATTTATTGCATTTTCAATTCTTTCCATCAAATAAAACTCTGTTATATGCGAAGGACAACCAATCGAAATTTTTGCACAATTCATATCATTTTTACTTTGAGCAATAGTTACAGCAAAATCAACTGTTCTCATTCCTAGTTTTGCGTTATCATATATTTCTTTCCCAATTTCAGTTAATTTTAAAGGTTTTCTTGTAAATAGCTTTACTCCTAATTGATTTTCTAACGTTGATATACTTGTAGAAATTGATGAAGATGCATAACCTAATTTTTCTCCTGCATCAGCAAGACTTTTTGATTCTGCGACAACTATAAATGTTTTCATTAAATTCAAATTTACATTATTAGCTTCTATCATAATTTTCTCCCATTTTAACTTTTACAAAAGTATTTTTTTCTATGGGTATTTTACCTGCTAATCATTTGTTTAATTATCAATACTACTACATTATATCATATTATTTACATAATATCAATCAAAATTTAATTATTAAACAATTTTATATTCGCGTAATTATTTATTTTTTTTTAAAATTTTATTTAAATCAGGATATATTGCTACTATAACATCTTTTAAAACATTTAGTTCTTCTTCATTACATCTATTTATTATCTCATGTAAAATCTCTTTGTTAGTACTTTCTCTTTTCTTTTCCATGTTATCACCATAAAGCAATTTATCAACTGGTAATCTTAAAGCAATAGCAATTTGATGAAGTGTATGTACACTGCAAGATCTATTTCCTTTTTCTAATTCAGATAAATAGTTCTCAGTACGATTTATCATTTCAGCAAATTTTTCCTTTGTTATTCCAATTTGTTCTCTATAACTTTTTACTCTATTGCCTAAACCTTTCCAGTCTGTATATTCATATCTATTTTTCCTACTCATATTTTTTCCTCCACAACTAGCAATAATTTATAAACTTCTTATTATTTATATTATTGCATCATTTTAAGAAAATTATTATCAACTACGAATAGTTTATATAATTATTGCTGGTTGTTTTATGAGTAAAATAAAATACGATTTTAAATCGCTTTCTTCCTTCTCTTTTTAATTAAACAATTTACTAAAAAATCCTTTTTTCTTACATGCTGTTTTAGTTTCTACTTTATTCTTTTCTATATAATCTGTAACTTGACCATCTACTACTTCTTTTATAATCATATTTATTATACCACAAACTAAAATTAAAATGTCAAAATTATACTTATAAAAAATAAGACATATGTTAAACTACGAATTAGTAGTTACATATGTCTTATTTAATTTCTTTTATTTAGTGTGAATATCAATTTGTTGATTAGGAATTGTGATATTTAATTCAACAAACTTGTCATTTACCGCTTTGATTAAATCGAAATATACTGTCCAATAATCAGCATTTTTAACCCATGCGCGTGCAGCAATTGTAACTGCACCATTTTCTTTTTTTGAAAAATTGGACGCTTTCACAATCTTTTTATTGATCAGTGACAAAACAAAACGATCTGCCAATACAGGGCGCAATTCTTCAATCAAATCTAATGCCAAAGAAGCTCTTCCCGGACGCTCCGTATGCAAATATCCTACGCACGAATCAAGGCCCACACATTCCAATGCCGATACAATATTATTGGTCAGAAGGGTATACGTAAAGGACAACATTGCATTCACATTATCCATCGGCGGTCTTTTACTTCTGCCACGGAAAGAAAAATCTTTTTTCTGTTGTAAAATAACGGTAGGCAACGTCGATCGTAATTCCCTGTTCTCTTTCTGCCATTAATCCATCAAGCAGTAAAGAATAGTCTATTTTTCCACCACGACTTCCCACTTTTGAGTCAAGCTCAAGTGCTTTTTCCTGATCTGTATAAAGAAGCTTGGAATCATACAGGATATGTCCGATTAATGTTGATTTTCCGTCATCCACGCTTCCGCATGTAATAAATTTCAATAATCCGCTCATTTTAGAAATAACCCTCCCTCTTTCTTCGTTCCATGCTGCCGGCTGCCTCGTTGTCAATGACACGGGTCGTACGCTCGGATTCTACAGCACTTAAGGTTTCATCAATGATTTCATCCAGTGTAGTTGCATTTGATTCAATACCGCCTGTCAGTGGATAGCAGCCAAGTGTACGGAAACGCACATTCTTGTATTCAATTTTCTCACCCGGACGAAGTTTCAGACGATCATCATCCACCATGATAATCTGTCCGTCACGCTCAATCACCGGACGCTTTGCTGCAAAATACAGCGGCACGATATCGATGTTTTCTCTCTTTATGTACTCCCAGATATCCGTCTCCGTCCAGTTGGAAATCGGGAACACACGAATACTCTCACCCTTGTTGATCTTGGAGTTATAAAGTTTCCACATCTCCGGTCTCTGGTTCTTCGGGTCCCATGCATGATTCTCATTACGGAAAGAGAAAATTCTCTCTTTTGCACGGGATTTTTCCTCATCACGACGTCCGCCGCCGAATGCTGCAGTAAATCCGTATTTATTCAACGCCTGTTTTAATGCCTGTGTCTTCATGATGTCGGTGTACTGGCTGCCGTAATCAAACGGATTGATGCCACGCTTTACACCGTCCTCGTTGATATACTCGATCATGTTAATCCCAAGTTTCTTTGCCGTCTCATCACGGAACTGAATCATTTCCTTGAATTTCCATGTCGTGTTCACATGTAAAAATGGGAATGGCGGCTTCTCCGGATAAAATGCTTTCATTGCAAGATGAAGCATTACCGAACTGTCCTTTCCTATGGAATAAAGCATTACTGGTTTTTCACACTCTGCCGCTACCTCACGGATAATGTAGATTGCTTCCGCTTCGAGTGCATCAAGATGAGATAATTGACTCATGATCTTCCTCCTTAATATTTATTCGAATCCTTTTTATTCACAACAATTGTTTCTATTGTACCATCCGTTTTTTTAATTCGCCAGTGTAACAGATCTCCTTCCGTATGAACGGTCATCTGGCTTCCCATGCCGCCGATGTCGGCACCCAGGTAATAGGAAATTGCCTCAAACGGACACTCCTTGATACAGGAGGCACATCCCCAGCAGTCCTTCGGATACCGGATCACGGCTTTTTTGTCTTCGCCGCGCACGATCAGGCTTCCCGGACAGACATCCAGACATTTTCCACATGCCCTGCATTTCATGGAATCAATCGCGATGCTCATAGGTTTCTCCTCCTTTCACCAGATCTCTGCGGATCATCGTAATCTGGTCCCCGTTCTTTTTCGAGTTTACATAGCAGAGCCATGCATCACTCTTCTCCGGATAATCCAGATTCTCCGCGAAACTGTGCCAGCGTGTCTCCTTGCGTGCACGCAGATGTGCGATCACAGTCAGGCACACGGTCAGGCGTTCCTTCAGCTCATAGATAAACATCAGCTCATGCATATCGGCTGCCGCAAGTCCTTTTGCAAGGATCTGCAGTTTCTTTATCTTTTCTTCCGCCATGGCAAGCTGCTTTTCGTTGAACTGGTAATGGGTTCCGATTCCGCCTGCATACTGGTCCATGACTTTCTGCATGGCTTCCTCGAGTTCCTCAACGGTAAATGCCGGGTCCTGCTTTGTAAGAAATGCATCATACTCGGCAATTTTATTTTCAAGAACCGCTTCTTCATCAGAAGCCGCCGTATCTGCCACCTGTTCTTCGTTTAATTTCTGCACGATGGAATTGGCTGCGATCTCGCCCTCCACCAGTGCGCCGGTTACATATTTCTGTGGACAGCCGCCTGCCACATCTCCGGCAGCATAGAGTCCGTGGATCGTTGTCTCTCGTTCGGTGTCTACCCAGTA